>OBWT01000136.1_pt1 | contig 37611 bp, 33 predicted proteins | sample 1476541 | NCBI WGS metagenome assembly OBWT01 (sample SAMEA2580134, study PRJEB22360) | human gut metagenome | biome: human gut; feature: human-associated habitat; material: faeces | place: Denmark | collected 2008/2010 | reverse complement strand
CGTCTCCGCAGCGCCACCCCGATCCCTGCCAGTCCCCCCCAGCCGGTGAGCAGTATGCTGCGGCTCGTCTCAATCGCGCCGACGCTCATCAGTTCAGCCCCATTTTTCTCAGCTGCTCGCCCACCTGCTCCGCGCCGTAAAGCGTGCGAATGGTCGGATTCATCGCCTGACCGTCCATGACCACGATATGGCCTTTTTTCACCGCCTCCAGCTGGCTGACGGCGGGATCGCTTTTGAGGAATTTGATCTTCTCCTCGGCTTTATCCAGCGCCCAGCGGTTACGATCTAGGCTGGCGACCACGATCACATCCGGGTTGGCGGCAATAATGCTCTCCCAGCTCACCGTGGGCCACTCGGTTTCGGAGGTAATCGCATTATGTCCGCCCAGCACGCTGGCGATAAATCCGGAGGCGCTGTTTTTGCCGCCGACATAGGCATCGGCCGAAGGTGAGGCGCTGGAGAACCAGAAGACGAAGGAGAGATCCTTTTTGCTTTTACCAAACTCCTGGCGCAGGTCGGCTTCACGTTTTTTGAAATCGGCAATCAGCGCCTGACCACGATCTTCGACGTTGAAAATGCGGGAAAAATCGCTAATTTCCTGATACAGCCAGGTCATATCCCACAGCTTTTGCCGGCTGCCGTACATATCGCCGGTGGCCTTTTTGGTGGCGCACACCCCCGGTGAGACGTAGCTGTTCACGCCGACGGTGGCGAGATCTTCACGCCTAGCGACTTTGCTTTCCGGCCCCAGCAGCAGCGGCAACTGGGCGGGAACGAAATCAGGATTTTGCGCCAGCACCGATTCCAGGCTCGGAATTTCCACCGTCAAGGTTTTAATCTTCGCGTTTTGCTCAGCCAGCTGCGGTAAAACGCTGGTCGGCCAGAAGGCGCTGGCGACCACCTGCTTTTGCAGCCCGAGCAGCAGCAGAATTTCGACCGTATTTTGCCCCAGCGCGACCACGCGCTCCGGCGGCCGGGTGAAGGTCTCCTGATAGCCGCAGTTTTCAATCGTCAGGGGGTAGGTTGTTGCCAGCGCGGAACTGACGGCGGTGAACATCAAGCCTAACGCGCAAAGGACCTTCTTCATTAAACGCTATCCTTGTAAACAGGCGAGTGGATGACCAGCAAATGGGAGTAATGCAAATGAAACTCATTATTATCGCGGGGTTTTATACAATGCCATATTTATAGTGTCAATGTGTTCTTGCCCCCTTATTTCCAGACAGGGGTTGTATCTTAAGTTAATGTTACCCGCTGACGTCGATATTCTCGCGGAGAGCGATAACCCAACGCACTGTGCGGATGGTTTTCATTGTAATGTTCGATCGCCACTGCAAGATTATGCAATGCCGTTCTTACATTCGGTTTCGGCATGAACGCGATGTAGTCTTCCTTGGGGTCCGCTTGGAAAACGGAAAATATCCCACGCTAAGACTATTTTCTATACAGTAACAGTTTGCTGTTTCGCTCTAACTCTCAGAATTGTTTGCCGTGTGGTTCGGAATTCCCTGGCAATAGCACTTATACTTGCCCCAGACTTAATGCGTTCGAGTACCTTCTGTTTTTGTTCTTCATTTAATAGCGGTGGGCGACCAAAACGTTTTCCTGCATCCCGTGCTCTTGCTATCCCTGAATAAGTTCGTTCAAGTAAAAGATCTCGTTCAAATTCAGCGACCGCTGAAATCACTTGCATTGTCATTTTTCCTGCCGAACTGGTCAGATCAACACCACCTAATGCCAGGCAATGCACCCTGATGCCAGATTCGGTCAGTTGCTCCACTGTTTTCCTGATATCCATTGCATTACGACCGAGGCGATCCAGTTTTGTGACTATCAATACATCGCCACTTTCCAGACGATCAAGCAACCGGTTAAAACCTGGACGTTCACTGGCTGCTACTGATCCACTAATTTGTTCTTCGATTATTCGTTGGGGTCTGACGTTAAAACCCGCGCTTTCGATTTCCCGACGTTGATTTTCGGTCGTCTGTTCCAGAGTGGAAACCCGACAATAGGCAAAAATTCGAGACATAGTGAGATCTTCTGTACGAAATGGGTGTACATATTATAATGCATGTCCGAAAGTAATTTCGCTGACTTTCGGATATATCTGTTTAACAATGTCCGAAACCGGTCGATTTCGGACACCAAAACCACTGTTGTCCCGCCATTCTGGCGATTCCTGAAAGCCCTTTGGCTAAAAAATAGTCTTAACATGGTTTATTTTCCGAATTCCAAACTGACCCCGCTAACGCGGAGATACGTCCCGACTTCGGGTAAACCCTCGTCGGGACCACTCCGACCGCGCACAGAAGCTCTCTCATGGCTGAAAGCGGGTATGGCTTAGCAGCTACCGTGTTCTGTCAAGAAAAATCGCTTGAACTCCGACGTACAGCCCCCTAAGTACTGCCAGCAAGCTGTCAGCACTAAGTCCCCGATACAGCGCGGCGTAGCCGCGCTAACGGGGTTAAAAGGGCTTACCTGTACTTCATCATCGCTGAAAGCCCGCATGGCCTCGCAGGGCAGGGATGGGATAGGTGAAACCTATCAATACGTACCGGCTTACGCCGGGCTTCGGCGGTGTTACTCCTGTACCATATGTAACTACATCATGCCGCCTTACATGCGCTACGCGCATATGAAGACAAATAGCCCACATCAAACGGTTTTTGGGTCTTCAGTACGCCATAGCACCAGTGCACGAGTTTTCTCATCAGCGCACCAATGGCACACATTTTGCCCTTACCTCTCAGGCATAATCGCTCATACATCGCTTTCATCAATGGGTTAAATCTCAGACCACACAACGAAGCCAGATACAGTTTCGCCCGGATTTCCGGCGGACCAATTTTTGACAGTTTCGGACACCCTCTGACCGAGGTGCCGGAATATTTTTCAACGGGAACGACACCTAAAAATGCAGCCGCCTGTTCTGCTGTGGCGAAATCATGGCTCCGCAGGATGACAAGCATATTCAGACCTAACTGATAACCTACGGATTTTATTGACGTCAGCAGGTCAAAATCCTTTTTTAATTCAGGATGCTGGTTAAGGTGTGAACGGATCAGTCTGTCCAGACGTTTAATTTCTGCGTTCAACTGACCAATCATTGCCTCTACGGATTCAGCTATAACAGAAGGTGTGTCTGTTGCCAGGTATTTTTCCAGCCTGTTTTTTTCGCGAGTGCTGTCAGCCACAAGAGCATCACGTCTGCGGAGCAGTGCACTGAGATGGCGGACTTCTTCCGGTGGAGGAAGCCATGGCTCCGGTGCTTTAAGCGCGCCATAGCAAGCCAGCATATAAGCATCAACCCGGTCATTTTTGGTCAGCATTCCCATACCCCGGGCAAACTCTCTTGCCCTGTGTGGGTTGGCAAGTGATATCCGGCCCCCGGCTTTGTGAAGCCCGTAAGCCAGTGATTCATGATAAACACCAGTGGCTTCCATGATGATATGGACATCTTCAGGTTTACAATGTTGCTTACTGAGCCAGGCTATTACCGCGTTGACAGCATTAATATCATTCTGAAGCTTTCGGGTTTTAACGCTGCCTTTTACGCCTTCGCGCAGCAGGCACAAATCCAGCGTTTTCTTACTGACATCAATACCTAACTGAAACATGAATATTCTCCTTTCACCAAACCATCACGCCTATTCCCCTTGTACATGCAGAGTCATAGCTCTTGGCAACCGTTCAATGTTAATGCTGGCGTGAAAGGTGAAGCAGAGGGCTTTTGCTGCTAATCAAAGTCTGACTGTTCAGGGCTGGGACAAGATCACTCTGCTTCATATGATGGTAGCTAGCCATCAAGTCCTATTACATACAAGATACTGTATCCACTGTGCGCCAGCCTTCACCCCGCAGTTCGGACAGGAGCGGCTTTACACCGGAAGCAGATCTTTTTGGTGTGGCAACAGTCCGGTGACGAACAGCACCATTGCGTGTAGCCCATCAGCGTGGTCCCGCATGCCATGATTTTTGTCACTGACTCAGTCACCACCGGACGCACTGAACCTTCCGGCTGTTTCTCCAGCCAGTTAAGCCAGCGGTTACCCTGCTGAAAAATATCGGCAAAACGGGGAAGCATCAGACGGGTGGGGTAACGCCATCCGGCCAGTGAACTGTGCCGCATTCCGGGCAGTACATACCACCGGCACTGATACCGGCAAGAATGGTTGCAAACTCCCGCTCCGTACAGCGGGCTATTTCCGGATACCCTTCGTCATCGACACGAACAAACCAGAAGACCAGCTTTTTGTTTCCTGCATCCAGAAAGAACGGAATACCCAGGTCAGCGCAGCACTCAACGGCATCGTCAAAATTATCAAAGCGCAGAACTTCAGCGTCTTCTTCGTCAAAAAAATCATCCGGATGAAGTTTCACAACATAGCGGGGAAGTTTGCTTCTTTGTGGTGCGGGTTTGCGTTTACGGGGTTTAGCTGAACGGGCCATATAACTACCTGAAAGACAATGACATTATCTTTTTTTATAACGGTAATTCCAGGCCATGACAAGCCGCAGCCGCCAGGCTGCCTACTCGAGGGAGTCTGACATCAAGAGCGCGGTTGTAGATTCAATCTGTCAATGCAACACCCCTTTCAATTATCTCTTTCGGTGTTTTGAACTTCAGTGTCTTTCTCGGTCTGTTGTTTAGCTGAGCAGCAACCAGATCTAGTTCATGTTGAGTATATTGGGCAAGACATGTCTTTTTAGGAAAGTACTGCCGAATTAGCCCATTTGTGTTCTCATTTGTTCCCCGCTGCCAAGGACTCTGAGGATCGCAGAAGTAAACTTTAACGCCGGCGCTGACAGTAAATTCTAGATGTCTGACCAGTTCCATTCCTCTGTCCCATGTCAGTGATTTTCTGAGTTCTGACGGTAAACTCAGGAATTTGTCGGTAAGAGCCTGATTTACTGAGACAGAATCTTTGCCCCTGAGTCTAAGGATGATCGTATAACGTGATTTTCGGTCTACAAGTGTGGCTATATGAGAGTTTTTTGTACCTGAGACTAAATCGCCCTCCCAATGTCCCAGAGAGCGTCTGTTATCGATATTTCGGGAACGTTCGTGAATTGGTGTTCCGTTCACTATGTTAATCGTACCTCTTTCGCCTTTGCGGGTATGACGCCTGCCATGGCGAAGGCTATGCGACCGTCGCAGATGCTGTATATTCAGGTGGTGTAGCGCTTCACGGCTACGAAAGTACAGCGTTTTATAAATTGTCTCAGGTGATATTCGCAGCGTTTTTTGACGTGGTTTTGTTCGCCTTAACCATCCTGATATTTGCTCTGGAGACCATTTCATCTCCAGCTTTTCCAGAACAAGCTTTCGCAATGGTAAATTTTGATCCAGTAAGCACGGTTTTGGCCTTTTCGCCATTCTGTTGGCTCGGTTATTAGCATCAACAGCTTTGTAATAGCGTCTGCCCCGATTACGCTGAACTTCACGTGAGATCGTCGAAGGACTGCGATTCAGCGCAGTAGCTATCGCACGAATGCTCATTTTGGCTGACAAACCAGCTCGTATCTCCTCGCGCTCAGACAGTGTCAGGTGAGCTACAGCCCGCTTACGCTCATGGGGTTTTATGCCGCTAGTATCCCTTAACATAGTGAAGATCGTTCCGGGTTTTGAACCCAGGATATTCGCTATTTCACTGAAGCCTGTTCCGTTCTTCCATAGTTCAAAAACAGAGGCTTTTTCCTCTGCTGTAAATGTTCGTCTCATTCAAAAAACCTCCGCAACCCCATGTTTTCACATAACTGTTGCGTTGACCAATTGAATCTACAGTAGCCTTTTTTAATATTTCATTCTCCATTTCAATGCGTTGTAGCTTTTTCCTCAGCTCACGTATTTCGATTTGTTCTGGTGTTATCGGAGAGGCTTTTGGTGTTTTGCCCTGACGCTCATCACGCAGTTGTTTGACCCATCTTGTCATTGTGGAAAGGCCAACATCCATAGCTTTGGCGGCATCTGCCACCGTGTAGTTCTGGTCAACAACCAGTTGAGCGGATTCGCGTTTAAACTCTGCGCTGAAATTTCTTTTTTTCATTGGAGCACCTGTGTTGTTCTGAGGTGAGCATATCACCTCTGTTCAGGTGGCCAAATTCAGTAAACCACTTCAAGGATGCGCCTGAAGGAGATGAAATGACGAAAGTAAAAAGTGTTCCGTTCAGCCAGGTAAAGCAAAAACTGCTTAATACTCCAGAAGCTGTTAAAGGGTATGAAGATGCTGACAAAGAACTGGAGATGGTAGAAATGTTATACGAAATGAGAGAAAAAGCGGGGTTAACAAAGTCTGCGCTGGCCGAACGAATGGGATTACGCCCGTCAGCCATCAGCCGGCTGGAAAGTAATCCTTATCAGACTGATATCCCGCGCGTTTTTCTTCAGCCCGTCCACATTCAGCCCCGCTATGGCACGCCGGTATACCATCCGGCCGCCACACAGCACGCATTCGAGCGGGTCACGACTCAGGAACTGTTTCACCATTTGTGCATAGCACACATTCGCCACCGGTTCTGGCATACTTTATGTGCAGGCATAACGGTGCTCTCCCTGAATTTGTGAAAGAATCAGTAGTTCACATCACGCTATGCCTGTCTCCTTTTTCTGGGGATTCCTCAGGATGATGGTGATTATCCGTTATGCCTGAGTAGTACTGATTTTATTTTTCTCAGGAGTAATTAAAAATGAACAGAATTTATTCTCTTCGCTACAGCGCTGTGGCCCGGGGCTTTATTGCCGTATCTGAGTTTGCTAGGAAATGTGTTCATAAGTCTGTCAGACGTCTGTGTTTCCCGGTTTTATTACTGATCCCGGTACTATTCTCTGCAGGAAGTCTTGCGGGAACGGTCAATAATGAACTCGGGTATCAGTTATTTCGTGATTTTGCTGAAAATAAGGGGATGTTCCGCCCGGGGGCAACGAATATCGCTATTTATAATAAGCAGGGAGAATTTGTCGGTACGCTGGATAAGGCAGCTATGCCTGATTTCAGTGCTGTGGATTCGGAAATCGGTGTGGCGACACTGATAAACCCGCAGTATATCGCCAGCGTGAAACATAACGGGGGATATACAAACGTTAGCTTTGGTGATGGTGAAAACCGTTACAATATCGTGGACCGGAATAATGCGCCGTCACTGGATTTTCATGCCCCCCGGCTGGATAAACTGGTGACAGAGGTTGCCCCTACTGCGGTGACGGCGCAGGGGGCAGTGGCTGGCGCATATCTGGATAAGGAGCGCTATCCTGTTTTTTATCGTCTGGGGTCTGGTACTCAGTATATTAAGGACAGTAACGGACAGCTGACAAAAATGGGAGGTGCATATTCCTGGCTGACCGGCGGGACTGTCGGTAGCCTGTCATCCTATCAGAATGGAGAAATGATTAGCACCAGTTCAGGTCTGGTTTTTGATTACAAACTTAATGGTGCAATGCCCATTTATGGCGAGGCCGGTGACAGCGGTTCGCCTTTATTTGCTTTTGATACTGTTCAGAATAAATGGGTGCTGGTCGGTGTTCTTACTGCGGGGAATGGCGCGGGGGGCAGGGGAAATAACTGGGCTGTTATTCCACTGGATTTTATCGGGCAGAAATTTAATGAAGACAATGATGCCCCGGTCACGTTCAGAACATCGGAAGGTGGTGCACTGGAGTGGAGCTTTAACAGCAGTACCGGAGCTGGTGCGCTGACACAGGGAACCACCACATATGCCATGCACGGGCAGCAGGGAAATGACCTGAATGCTGGTAAGAACCTGATATTTCAGGGGCAGAATGGTCAGATTAACCTTAAGGATTCGGTTTCTCAGGGGGCGGGTTCCCTGACGTTCCGTGATAATTACACAGTAACAACCTCTAACGGAAGTACCTGGACCGGTGCCGGTATTGTTGTGGACAACGGGGTGTCCGTAAACTGGCAGGTTAATGGTGTTAAGGGCGATAACCTGCATAAAATTGGTGAAGGTACGCTGACGGTACAGGGTACAGGTATTAATGAAGGTGGCCTGAAGGTCGGGGACGGAAAGGTTGTACTGAACCAGCAGGCGGACAATAAAGGACAGGTGCAGGCGTTCAGCAGTGTTAATATTGCCAGTGGCCGGCCGACCGTGGTACTGACTGATGAGCGGCAGGTAAATCCGGATACCGTCTCATGGGGATATCGTGGGGGCACACTGGATGTTAATGGTAACAGTCTGACGTTTCATCAGTTGAAGGCGGCAGATTATGGTGCCGTGCTGGCGAATAACGTTGATAAACGGGCCACTATCACGCTGGACTATGCCCTGCGGGCTGACAAAGTAGCACTGAATGGCTGGTCGGAATCAGGTAAAGGAACTGCCGGAAATTTATATAAATACAATAACCCGTACACAAATACGACGGATTACTTCATCCTGAAGCAGAGCACCTATGGTTATTTCCCCACGGACCAGAGCAGCAACGCCACCTGGGAGTTTGTGGGGCACAGTCAGGGGGATGCACAGAAACTGGTAGCTGACCGTTTCAATACTGCAGGGTATCTGTTTCACGGACAACTGAAAGGCAATCTGAATGTGGACAATCGCCTGCCTGAAGGCGTTACCAGTGCTCTGGTGATGGACGGAGCTGCGGATATCTCCGGTACATTCACCCAGGAAAACGGGCGTCTGACGCTGCAGGGGCATCCGGTTATCCATGCATACAATACTCAGTCTGTGGCTGACAAACTGGCTGCCAGTGGAGACCATTCGGTTCTGACTCAGCCTACGTCATTCAGTCAGGAGGACTGGGAGAACCGCAGTTTTACCTTTGACAGGCTGTCACTGAAGAACACTGATTTTGGTCTTGGTCGCAATGCCACACTGAACACAACCATCCAGGCAGATAACTCCAGCGTCACGCTGGGCGACAGCCGGGTATTTATCGACAAAAACGATGGCCAGGGAACAGCCTTTACCCTTGAAGAAGGCACATCTGTTGCAACTAAAGATGCAGATAAAAGTGTCTTCAACGGCACCGTCAACCTGGATAATCAGTCAGTGCTGAATATCAATGATATATTCAATGGCGGAATACAGGCGAACAACAGTACCGTGAATATCTCCTCAGACAGTGCCGTTCTGGGGAACTCAACACTGACCAGTACCGCCCTGAATCTGAACAAGGGAGCAAATGCTCTGGCCAGTCAGAGTTTTGTTTCTGACGGTCCAGTGAATATTTCTGATGCCACCCTGAGTCTGAACAGCCGTCCTGATGAGGTATCTCACACACTTTTACCTGTATACGATTATGCCGGTTCATGGAACCTGAAGGGAGACGATGCCCGCCTGAACGTGGGGCCGTACAGTATGTTGTCAGGTAATATCAATGTTCAGGATAAAGGGACTGTCACCCTCGGAGGGGAAGGGGAACTGAGTCCTGACCTGACTCTTCAGAATCAGATGTTGTACAGCCTGTTTAACGGGTACCGCAATATCTGGAGCGGGAGCCTGAATGCACCGGATGCCACCGTCAGCATGACAGACACCCAGTGGTCGATGAACGGAAACTCCACGGCAGGAAATATGAAACTTAACCGGACAATAGTCGGTTTTAACGGGGGAACATCACCGTTCACGACACTGACAACAGATAATCTGGACGCGGTTCAGTCAGCATTTGTCATGCGTACAGACCTTAACAAGGCAGACAAACTGGTGATAAACAAGTCGGCAACAGGTCATGACAACAGCATCTGGGTTAACTTCCTGAAAAAACCTTCTAACAAGGACACGCTTGATATTCCACTGGTCAGCGCACCTGAAGCGACAGCTGATAATCTGTTCAGGGCATCAACACGGGTTGTGGGATTCAGTGATGTCACCCCCATCCTTAGTGTCAGAAAAGAGGACGGGAAAAAAGAGTGGGTCCTCGATGGTTACCAGGTTGCACGTAACGACGGCCAGGGTAAGGCTGCCGCCACATTCATGCACATCAGCTATAACAACTTCATCACTGAAGTTAACAACCTGAACAAACGCATGGGCGATTTGAGGGATATTAATGGCGAAGCCGGTACGTGGGTGCGTCTGCTGAACGGTTCCGGCTCTGCTGATGGCGGTTTCACTGACCACTATACCCTGCTGCAGATGGGGGCTGACCGTAAGCACGAACTGGGAAGTATGGACCTGTTTACCGGCGTGATGGCCACCTACACTGACACAGATGCGTCAGCAGACCTGTACAGCGGTAAAACAAAATCATGGGGTGGTGGTTTCTATGCCAGTGGTCTGTTCCGGTCCGGCGCTTACTTTGATGTGATTGCCAAATATATTCACAATGAAAACAAATATGACCTGAACTTTGCCGGAGCTGGTAAACAGAACTTCCGCAGCCATTCACTGTATGCAGGTGCAGAAGTCGGATACCGTTATCATCTGACAGATACGACGTTTGTTGAACCTCAGGCGGAACTGGTCTGGGGAAGACTGCAGGGCCAAACATTTAACTGGAACGACAGTGGAATGGATGTCTCAATGCGTCGTAACAGCGTTAATCCTCTGGTAGGCAGAACCGGCGTTGTTTCCGGTAAAACCTTCAGTGGTAAGGACTGGAGTCTGACAGCCCGTGCCGGCCTGCATTATGAGTTCGATCTGACGGACAGTGCTGACGTTCATCTGAAGGATGCAGCGGGAGAACATCAGATTAATGGCAGAAAAGACAGTCGTATGCTTTACGGTGTGGGGTTAAATGCCCGGTTTGGCGACAATACGCGTCTGGGGCTGGAAGTTGAACGCTCTGCATTTGGTAAATACAACACAGATGATGCGATAAACGCTAATATTCGTTATTCATTCTGATGCTGTGCAGCAAAGGGACTATTGCTTTGTCCCTTTGCTGCGATTATCTGATTACGGTACAGTAGAAGAAATAATCTTTCTAACTCCTGAACACATCTCTGGAGATTTATGTCAGTTTTGCAAGTGTTACATATTCCGGACGAGCGGCTTCGCAAAGTTGCTAAACCGGTAGAAGAAGTGAATGCAGAAATTCAGCGTATCGTCGATGATATGTTCGAGACGATGTACGCAGAAGAAGGTATTGGCCTGGCGGCAACCCAGGTCGATATCCATCAACGTATCATTGTTATTGATGTTTCGGAAAACCGTGACGAACGGCTGGTGTTAATCAATCCGGAGCTTTTAGAAAAAAGCGGCGAAACAGGCATTGAAGAAGGTTGCCTGTCAATCCCTGAACAACGAGCTTTAGTGCCACGCGCAGAGAAAGTTAAAATTCGCGCCCTGGACCGCGACGGTAAACCATTTGAACTGGAAGCAGACGGTCTGTTAGCCATCTGTATTGGGCTCCGTTTGGGAAACGGAAAATATTGTACGTTAAGGCTATTTTTTAATCAGGTTTAACCTCTTTATAGAGCGCCTGAATGCGACAAACTTGGGAAGTACTATAGCCTGTCACCTCTGCCGTTTCACGGATGCTCAGTTTCTTGATCTGCCGGTAGTACATTACTTTCTGATGTCGTTCCCGATCTGCCTGTTTGCCCCGATACTTACCTAAAGTATGGGCACGTTCAATTCCCTGTTTTTGTCGTTGACGACGACTCAGCCAGTCTTTATGCGACATTGCAGCCATCAGGTCGATAAGCATATTATTTATTGGTAAGCGTACAGCGAGGGCCGTATTGACGGGGATGTGTTATTCAGCTGGCAGTGCTATGCGCCACGGAAGCAGTTCGCTGACCCGGTTGACCGGCCAGTCTGCTATGACGCCAAGCACATGGCGAAGGTAGCTTTCTGGATCCACGTCATTCAGTTTGCACGTCCCGATCAGGCTGTACAGTAGCGCTCCCCGCCACCACCATGGTCAGAGCCGAAGAACAGGAAGTTTTTACGACCCAGACTGACCGCCCGCAGGGCATTTTCAGCGATGTTGTTATCGATTTCCACCCAGCCATCGTTCGCATAGTACGTCAGTGCCGGCCACTGGTTAAGTGCGTACGCGAACGCCTTCGCCAACTCTGAGTGTCGCGACAGGGTCTTCATCTTTTCACGCAACCAGCTTTCCAGGGATTTCAACAGCGGTTTCGTTTTTCGCTGACGTTCAGCAAGCCGCTGCTCTGCCGGCATTCCCCTTATATCCGCCTCTATGGCGTACAACTGACCGATCTGCTCCAGGGCTTCTTCCGTCAGTGCTGACGGGATGCGGACGTGCACATCGTGGATCTTTCGGCGGGCATGAGCCCAGCAGGCAGCTTCCGTTATCCGACCATTGCGATACAGCTCGTTGAACCCGGCGTACGCATCCGCTTGCAGCACACCGCTGAAGCAAGCAAGATGAGTCTGCGGATGGATGCCTTTCCTGTCCGGGCTGTAAGCGAACCACACTGCAGGTGCCAACGCTGACCCGGCATTGCGGTCATCACGAACATACGCCCACAACCGCCCGGTCTTCGTCTTCTTATTACCCGGCAGCAGTACCTGGACCGGGGTATCATCGGCATGGAGCATGTTTTTCCCGTACCGTCCGGATAACCCGGAAGGCGCTACGCATCAACTCCAGCTGTTCGGCGGTATCCTCGCCCAGATAGCTCAGTGAACCGCCGCAGTTCGGGCAGCACGGCGCCGCAGGCAACAGTCGCTTTTCGTCACGGGGTAGTGATTCAGGGAACGGCTTACGGGTGCGGGTCTGACGCAACGGACGCTGTACTGCCGGGTCATACACCCTACCAGTCAGCGTATCGCTCTCTTTCTGAAGCCGGTTCAGATCGGCTTCCATTTGTGCGATACGGCGGGAGACTTTTTCGGAACGACTGCCGAAGTTCATCCGGCGGAGTTTATCCAGCTGCGCCTGCAGATGGTCTATTTCGCGCTCCCGGTTGCTCAGCTTTTCCTGCAGGGCGTGGATCAGCGCTTCCTGTTCGGCCAGGCGCTGTTTCAGCAGGAAGATGTCGTCAGAAGAGATGTCGTTCATAAGCCCGTATTTTACCGGGCTTATTCTGTGACAACCAGGATAAAGAGATTTACAGCATGGTCAGGGAGGTCAGCAGCCGCTTAGGCTGTCGCCAGTCGATACCTTCCAGCAGCATCGCCAGCTGCGCCTGCGTAAGGAACACTTTGCCATCACGGGCTGACGGCCAGGCGAAGCGCCCACGCTCCAGCCGTTTGGTCAGGAGGCACAGCCCGTCACCGGTGGACCACAGCAGTTTAACCTGACTGCCGCTGCGGCCCCGGAAAATGAAAACATGGCCGGACATGGGATCGTCTTTCAGCGCCGTCTGTACTTTCGCAGCCAGGCCGTTGAAGCCATTTCTCATATCGGTGATACCGGCAACCAGCCAAATTTTGGTCCCGGAAGGTAACGGGATCATCGCTTCAGTTCCTGTATCAGCAGAGTCAGGAGCTTTTCGCTGACATTGCCATTGAAGCGGAGCGTCCCGTGCCGGAACGTTACCTCACAGCTGATACTGAGGGTTTCCGGGTCCTCTGCAAGCGATTCTGGCTGTTCGGCAGCTGCATCGAGAGTCACAGGAAGTAGCTGGGAGCTCTCTGAAGAAGGTAATAGCAGCTTTCCCTCGCGCCATTGTTGTCGCCATTTGAACAACAGATTGGCGTTAATGCCATTTTCAAGAGCAAGTTTTGAGATGGATATCCCGGGTTCACAGGAGGCAGCAACGAGCTGCTGTTTAAATTCGGGAGGATAATTAGGGCAGCCTTTTCGCCTGCCGGGAGTCACATTTTTCTGCATATCTGACACTTTGGTTCCCACTACTTATTTGGTGGACACCACTTTGTCTAATTCGTCAGATTCTGACCAGACGGTTCAGGCTGTACGCTTACGAATGAACGAGTAATCAGGCATTTCATAGCCTGTACAGGTTATTATTACATCATATTTTTCCTGAGATGCGTCGACGAACTTAATAGCGCCTTCTCCGGTGAAACGCTCTGCCTGGGGTTTAACTTTTATCAGACCGGCGGCCACATTCGGTATGATTTTTTCGTTAACATGCACCGCGTTATTGTTCGCCATGTCGGGCAACAGACTGGATGCTCGGTAGGCCTGCATGTAGTCAGGCATCATGGTGTCGAGATAACCGATAAAATCTTCATAATTCATTTGGCTCAGCAGACACCTGCCCAGATAGGAGTGCATCATGTCATTCGGGCCAGTCGGGAATTGTCTCGGCAGATAAAGTCCCATCTTTTTGACGGACAGACTTACGCTTCTGGCAAAGGGAACAAGGTCTGAGGCAATATCCGCACCGCTGACACCGCCGCCAATGATGAGGATATTTTTTCCTTTAAATGCCTCTGGCTCCTGATAATCTCTCGACGTGATCAACGTTCCGGAGAAGTTTTCCTCACCTGGCAGGGGGGGCCGGCGGGGTTGCCAGAGTTCACCTGTTGCAATGATGACCCGGTCAAAAATGTCTTCCGTGTCTTTTCCTTCAGAAGCGCAGCGGATCACCCGGTGTCCGGCGTCTTTTCTGAGTGAAACAACTTCAGTATTCAGTCGGATCGACTCACGGAGGGCATCCTCTCCGGCCACGGCCGAAAGATATCTGAATACCTGTTCCACTCCTGGAAATTCATCGATATCGCCAGGGGGAAAGCCAGTATAATGAAATGTATAACGAGAGTTCTGCATACAGGCATTACGGTAAGCGCCACCACTCCAAGGGTTCCAGATCCCCCCAATTCGGGTATTCTTCTCAAACAGAACCACGGAGTGACCTGCTTTAATCGCATTACGGGCAGAAATGATGCCGGCAGGACCCGCGCCGATGATTGCAATATTCATACGTGTTTTTTCCTGCGGTTGATAAGTGTTATTACAAGCACTGGTGCAGCCAGAAACAGTGTGACAATATTGGCGATCAGTACGGCAAAATCAGATCGCATAATGCCATACGCTATCCATGAGATTACACCTGTCAGGAACATGATATACATAACAACGGAGATACCTTCGGTATTGCGTGTCCTGATAGTTTTTATGCTCTGGGGAGCGAACGCAAACGTTGTGAAAAATGCAGCAAACAGCCCGGTTAAAAGAATGGTATCCATATCAGAATGCCTCAATTATTTCCTGTATATGAAGGCCGGATGACAGGTCCGCCAGCTTAGGAGACGAGTGACCATATTTAATAAGAGCACACCAGTCGTCATGAAGATGAATAAACGAATCAGACCAGAATGGAAGCTCCCGTGGTGGATCAGGCAAGCGTTTCAGAGCGTCGAAGCCAATTGTTTCCGTATTCGTATCATTAAATAGAATCAGGAGCAGGCGATTTTCATGGTGGGTTGAATATCTGATTTCACCATTTTCAAATACAAGCTGTATATGCAGTCCCAAATTATGATCTGTTTCCGATTTACTGGCATGAACTCTGAAATAAGCTCCCTTTTCTGAACTGCCCATTACATAGCCGTTATCATCCACTTCAACCTGACCATCTGATTTTGTACCCACGTGTCCCCTTTACCGTTTTGATCCCATGAACCACTACCGGGCTTTCCCCTATAAAACAAAATAAATCAAGCAGATGACAGGATAGATCGCCCAGAGCACCGCTGCTTTTGCTCTGTTGTGCGGAGTCTCGCCAGGTCAGGTGATGGCGGGTCAGTGCAGAATTTTTATTAAATTCTGCTGAGAAGAAATGCAGTTCACCTAATTTCTTCTCATTTCTCAGACGCATTATCATGTCGATGACGGGGTTATATCGGTAGTTAAAAGACACGATACTGCCTTTTGGAGCAATCTCCTGTAGATATCGTGCAGAGTTGAGATCTGTTGAGAGGGGTTTTTCACACACAAACGGGAGCTGTTTGTAGCGAAGCCACTCGTTCAAATCAATTCTCTTGACGTGGGGAAATCCGTTTTCCAAGCGGACCCCTTATAGGGGGTTGAGGGCCTCCTACCCTTCACTCTTGACTATGTTAACGATAATCATTATCGTTAGTGTTTGTGTGGTAATGGGATAGAAAGTAATGGGATAAAAAGTAATGGATAGAAAAAGAACAAAATTAGAGTTGTTATTTGCATTTATAATAAATGCCACCGCAATATATATTGCATTAGCTATATATGATTGTGTTTTTAGAGGAAAGGACTTTTTATCCATGCATACATTTTGCTTCTCTGCATTAATGTCTGCAATATGTTACTTTGTTGGTGATAATTATTATTCAATATCCGATAAGATAAAAAGGAGATCATATGAGAACTCTGACTCTAAATGAATTAGATTCTGTTTCTGGTGGTGCTTCAGGGCGTGATATTGCGATGGCTATAGGAACACTATCCGGGCAATTTGTTGCAGGAGGAATTGGAGCAGCTGCTGGGGGTGTGGCTGGAGGTGCAATATATGACTATGCATCCACTCACAAACCTAATCCTGCAATGTCTCCATCCGGTTTAGGGGGAACAATTAAGCAAAAACCCGAAGGGATACCTTCAGAAGCATGGAACTATGCTGCGGGAAGATTGTGTAATTGGAGTCCAAATAATCTTAGTGATGTTTGTTTATAAATAGTATTATTTAATATAAGAAAGAACAGTTATTGGACAATCCACACAGAATGATATTTCTTCTTGGTGGATTGTCTATCTTCCATTCCACCTCCAACAGATATCTGAGCATAACGAGGAATTATAACAGGAAGAAATATTCCTCATACGCTTGTAATTCCTCTATGGTTTAAATAGAAATAACTCTATCAACAGTTCTCAACGTTGTTTCTCTGTGTGCAATAATTACCCTGGTGATATTCATGTTTTTTATGGCAACATTCACGAAATGTTCACTCTCTGAATCAAGAGCACTGGTTGCCTCATCCATAAATAATATTCCTGGTTTCCGGTATAAGGCTCGTGCAATAAATATACGCTGTTTTTGACCGCCAGAAAGACCTTCCCCAAGTTCACCTATTAATGTTTCATATCCCATTGGCATATTCATTATAACATCATGAATATGACTTGCTCTGGCACATTCTACCATCCACTCTTCATCCATTTCCTCTGCAAAACCACAGATATTTTCACGAATTGAGCCTGAAAATAGCCGGTCATCCTGCATAACACAGGCTATCATCCGGTGATAATTATTTATTCCAATTTGGCGTATATCTATACCATTTATCAGTACCCTCCCGCTATCAGGTTCAAATAGTCCACATAGTACTTTCATTAATGTGGTTTTTCCCGCACCGGAAGCACCAGTTATAGCCACACTTTCCCCCGGAGCTACAGATAAACTCAGAGCACTGAATATCGGTGCTGACTGACTGTCATAACGATAGCTTAAACCATTGGTTTCCAGGGATATTGGCCCCATATCAGCAATGATTTCAATTTCAGGTTTCTTTTCCTCCTTTTCATGTAATGCAATATCTGCAATGCGCTCATTGTGCAGACTCATTATTCTTAGCTGAAGAAGAAAACTGGTCAGAGAGGCAACTCTTTCCGAAAACTGCCCACGAAAAGAACTAAACGCTACAAACATTCCTATTGTCATCTGATTATCGATCACAAGGCCTGCTCCCAGCCATAAAATTACAATCTGATCACAGGCGGTAACAAAGGTATTTATTCCTCCGAAGAGCAAATCCATCCTGGTTAGCTTAATACCCGAATTTATCGCATCTATTTTCATATTAAGCCAGTGTGCCCCCCGAATTCCGACCATCCCCTGGATTTTTACCGTGGCAATACCATATAATGTTTCCATAAAATAGGAGGCGGCACGGGCCTCCCTGACAAGACATTCTTCTGATATCTGTCGGTAATTGCCGTATGTCACCAGTCGAATAAAAATGTAAATTGTGGTAAAGCAGAGAACTATCCAGGTGAGATATCCTCCGTATAACAGCATCATCACACAAACACCGACAACCATAATGCTGTCCATTATGAACCCGATCACACTGGTGGTAAATGTGGCCCTCAATGTGTCAAGGGAGTCAAAACGTGACTGGATATCACCTAATTTTCGGCGTTCAAAAAACGCCAGCGGTAGTCTGAGAAGATGATCGAACAGCCCCGACTGCCACTGTACATTGATGAGCGTGCTCATAACCAGTGAAGACCATGCGCGCAGCGTACTCGTTGCAGCTTTGAGTAATATAAAAAACATAAGAGCAGCAGAAATTAGCGTCAGTAGCCCTCTGTCCCCCGCAGGAATAGCATGATCCATAACCAGCTGTGTCCCCACCGGCATTAGCAGATTGATTGCTTCAATTACAACTGACAGACAGAAAATTTTCGCCAGCGTTCTTTTAATACCGTAAATACTGTTAATCAGTGAACGAAGACTTATGCGGGTCTGCAGGGTTTCCGACTGGAATTCACTTCCGGGCCAGACCTCAAGTGCAACGCCTGTAAAATATCGGCTCATTTCCTCCCGGCTGATATATCTTATGCCCCTGGCCGGATCATGCAGTACATAACGGTTACGCTTTACGCTGACCAGAACGACGAAGTGACTGAAATCCCAGTGGAGAATACACGGCGTTTTGAGGACTCGAAGTTCATCCAACTCCAGTGAAAGAGCCCGGGTGGCCATCCCCAGTTGCTCCGCTATTCCATTGATTCCTGCAAGGGTTGCTCCACGGGCAGAGAGATTAAACTTCCGGCGAAGATATATCAGGTCAATATTCTTACCAAAATGACCGCATATCATTGCTAGGCAGGCCAGTCCACATTCAGCGGTCTCCGTCTGATGAATAACCGGAACACGACGTTGCCAGCGCAAATCAAGCAGATTTATAATTTGTCTGAAATTCCTGTTAGTCATTGATCGGTCCTGTTGCACTGTGTTTCATGTCATAGAAAGGAGAAAGCATCCACTGGTAAATACGCCTTTTTTCCAGAAATAGTGTACTTTCGGCTTTCATTCCATTTTCCAGAGGGAGGTATTTTTCGTCATACCTGATTATCTGCTTTTCAGGCGTCGCAATGACTTTATACCAGGGAACAGAGGCACCCGGCGTATTTTGAGGTGCTCCCTTATAGGTCAACATTTCCTGTGTTGACGCAGGAGTCCTGGATATAGTTTTAACCGTAGCAGAGAACTGCCCAAATTTTTCTGAGGGGAAGGCTTCATAACGAATATTCACTTTGTCACCAGCCGAAATATAAGGAACAGCATCATTCGGGACCCAGAGAATAAGATAATAGTTTTCAATGTTCTCAGGAATAACCTGCAGAAGGCTGTCTCCGGTATTGACCATTTGCCCTACAGTGACACTCAGGGAGTCAACTTTCCCGTCAGACAACGCCCGGATAATGATTTCGCCTTCCACATCAGTGTTAACCAGTTCTTTCTGCAATTCGAGTCGTTGCAGTTCCATCTGATAGATACGATTATCAAAATCTGCTGCCTGAGTCTGAATCTGACTCTCCAGAGTGGTTATCTGCAGGGCATTTTGTTCATTTTGTCCGCTCAGACTGAGAAGGTTGTTTTGTTGTTGATAATATAATGCAACTTGGTTAGTTAATTGATCTTTATTAATCAGTCCTTTTGACTGATAGTATCTGTAATTCTCCATATTATTTTTCATTATTTTTATCCCTTCCTCTGCACGCTGTATAATGTCTGATGAGCGACGGAACGCATCTGTGTATTGCAGACGTTGTTTTTCCAGGGTATCTAGCGTTATTTTTTTACTTTCTTCCAGACGGGAAATAATGTTGTCCACACGAACCAGCTGGTTTTCTATATCCCGGCGATGATTATCAGTGACAATACCATTGCGTGTACTTTTACTGATGTCAATCAGATAAACAGGATCCCCTTTTTTTATCAACTGCCCTTCATGAACAAACTGCCTGACAACAAATCCCTGTACACCTGAATATATATTGACAGCTCTTGGCCAGGTTGTGACCTCACCACTGACATTAACACGGCGGCTATAGGTACCAACAATAATGAACATCAGAAATGCCGTAATAAACACAATGCTTCCCAGCATGATTAACCACAGTGGTATTCCGGGAAGTAATATTGCCCGTCCCTGCCACTTCATTTTTCTGTTTTCTAAAGCATCCTGGCGAAACAAATAATGTCTCCTTGCATACTATTAGTTTGTTGTTTATCTGGATTAATGATGGAAAATAAATCGAAAATTTGCATTATATGTTTCAAGGAAAATCATATAAACATACAACATAGGAGAGTTATCAGGATAAATAATCATATAATGCTGAGAACAATATTATAAACAATAGTCTTTTTATTTATGATGAAAGAATGTCATTATTTATTAAATGACAATAATCTAACTGATTTAGGTTATTGTCAGAGAATATTAAAGTAACATAACTCATTCATCTATTTCCTAGTTTCTCTGTATATTAAAAGAGAATGGTAATCATTATCATGTTAAAGTGTCATATCGTTTACATAAAGTCAAGATATATCAGTGTGGCAAGCCTGGCAGGATTCTCTAGGGAAGGGCAGGCATACTCAGTGCATAGCTGATGCACGGATGACGGCAGGGGGGAGGAGGCTGGTGACTTTCGGACGACTGTAGCGGCTTACATCGGGCTTCGGCGGTATCATATGAAACAGCGGAGTGCCGCCTTCCATGCCGCTGGCGCGGCATATCCTAGTGACGATATCTGAATCGTTATATACTGTGTATATACGTGGTAATGACGGGGTGATAAATGGCACAGGTTAATATGAGTTTAAGAATTGACGCTGAACTGAAGGATGCTTTTATGGCCCTGCAAAAAGCATGGACCGTAATGGCTCTCAGTTAATCCGGGATTTTATGCGCCAGACCGTGGAACGGCAGCATAATACCTGGTTCCGTGACCAGGTTGAGGCAGGACGTCAGCAACTCGAGCGCGGCGATGTGCTTCCCCATGACATGGTCGAATCTTCCGCTGCTGCATGGCGGGATGAAATGAGCAGGAAAGTCGCCGGTAAATGATGGAGATATTCTGGACCATGCTGGCCAGCCAGGACAGGAAGCGCATTCGTGAGTACATTGCGGAGCAGAACCTGATAGCCGCCATTGAACTGGACGAACGGATTGGTTGTTCAGCCAGCCTCCTGTTCTCCCTTTCTTTTATCAGTGTACAGGTGCATGACAACATAATCACGGTATGATAATAATAATCAATAACAATAAGTTGTGTCACGTTTACATCATGGAACGGAGGTGCTCCTGTGACTTTTGAGCAAAAAAAGCCCGGGCAATTGCCCTGATGGACAGCAAAAAGATGTGGCGGAGTAATTATGCTCCTCCTCTGCTGCGTATTCTCTGGCGGCTGGGTATCCGGCTTCCGCCATTGCCCTTTATGCCGTTCTGGCAGGTTACGCTGCTGATGGGGGGCTTATGGGGTATTTCCTGGGGATGTGCAATGTGGTTTATGTACTGGGGGCCGTCAGGAATGGTAGCAGGTGAGGCCATTATTATAAGTATCACGAGTGGTTTTTTGTTCGGACTGCTCATGGCCTCTTTCCACTGGTGGCGCAGGAAAGTTAACCGGCTGCCACCATGGAATGATGTGTAAACCGTGCCGGCATGTTTTTACGGGGTGATGCTTTCATTAACCTGTACACGAACTTCTATTCCTGCATCATTACAGGCCTACAGCCACTACGCCACTTCCAGCGGATCGCCCTCCCTGCGTACCTCCCCGCCTTCTTTATTCTATAACTGCAGACAGGTGCTGCCGTCGAGGCGCACCACAAAATCCCCACGGCAGGCCTGATATGTCATGCCGTTCAGCTCCACCGGCAGATCAGTGGCAGAAGTGCCATCTGCGGGCAGACCTGATGCCGGGACCAGCGGCAGTACGACGACTTCTGCAGTACGCTGTTCTGCCAGCAGAGAGGCTGTGCCACGGCCCGGTCAGCTTTTGTGAGTTCCACAGCTAGCCGCAGCTCAGGGATTAAGATTCAGGTAATTTACGGAAAACAAGTGATTTCCGTACGGGAGAGAAGGCCTAACGTATATTATCTCAGAAATGACTATGAATCCCCATATATTGCCAATTATACAGCAAATGATTATCATTATCATCTAATGTGTGCAACTGATGGTCTGAAATAGCGCTTTTAGGAGACAAGATGCAGTCAGCTAGTAAATTAATCTACCGCGGGAAGTTGCTTGGCAGTTTACCCACTGTGGGCGAGATTCATAAAGAAATCGCAGTATCGGAAGAAACCGTAACATGGATCTCTCTGCAACGAGATATTATAGCGAATATTTTGCTGGGAAAAGATCCTCGCTTACTTGTGATTGTTGGTCCATGCTCAATCCATGACGTTCAGGCCGCAGTTGATTATGCGAAGCGATTGTTCGTATTACAGAATAAGTACTTATCGAAAATGTACATTGTAATGCGCACTTATTTTGAGAAACCTCGAACCCGTAAAGGCTGGAAGGGAATAATGCACGATCCTGATCTAAATGGAAGTTATGATGTTGAGAAAGGGATACGATATGCTCGCCAGTGTTTGTCTTCAATCACAACGATGCGTGTCGCAACCGCTACAGAATTCCTCGATCCTTTTCTTACTCCCTATATTGCTGATTTAATATGTTGGGGTGCTATTGGTGCCAGAACCACTGAATCACAAACGCATCGTCAACTTGCGTCTGGTTTACATTGTCCAGTTGGATTTAAAAACAGTACTGATGGAAATATTAACTTAGCTATTGACGCTATTATTGCAGCCCGTGAACAACATATTGTATATATGACATCTTTAACAAATAGTATATCTACACTATTAACCGATGGCAATCTACATGGACATCTAATATTACGTGGAGGTAGAGAACCTAACTATGGTTTGTCTGATATAACTAAGGCAGTGAAATTAATGCATGATGAGGGCATTAACCATCGTCTGATAATTGATTGTAGCCATGGTAATAGCGGTAAAGTGGCTAAACGGCAAATTTCCGTTGCACGTCAAGTTATAGATAATCGGAAAAAAATACCAGGATATGTAGCTGGCATTATGGTGGAAAGCTTTTTACAAGATGGAAAACAATCCGATAGTTTTCCGCTAGAGTATGGTCAGTCTGTTACTGATGAATGCATATCATGGCAACAGACAGAACAATTATTATCAACTCTGGCAGCACAGCTTTAACTTCAACTATTGCACATATATTGCTTTTAAAGGGGGAAAAATGAAATTACTTAGTTTAAGACACTCAATTAGTGTTATCAGAGAAGCAGATATTTTATCTCTATAGTTTATGATTATATAAAGCGCTATCGTAGCCGCGTATTTAATGGTCTTAAAATATAAAACAATTGGTTACTATCTATGGCAAGCTCCTGAATTATGTGTGTGAACCAGGAGTTTCTCAGGAATTTCCTCACAATGTGGCACTATCACTGTCACCTTTTTCTCCTTGGAAACCTCCAGGGATGCCCCAAAGTTTCGGTCAGTTTTTAGATAGGTAGCATTCCTCATTAATAATGAGGACACCGAGGGTAGAATCTTAACTCCGTGTTAATAGAATAAAAAACAATCATCAGAACTGAGTAGGGAAAGCGAATCATGATGTATGAAGTTTCACACACAATGTGAATCAAAAACGCTCGTAGATAATCCGATAGTGCTGCCTGATACGCTGAAAGAAATTGTTCGCAGGAAGATCTGATTATGCTGATTCGTCGACCACAGGCCCTTATATACATAAGCAGCGCCCGCTAGGTCAGAAACAATGTGAACACTATCCGTGAGAAATTGTGACAAAATTCCCGATGATCGACAAGTGCAATGAAATAAAAAACATATGTTATATATCAATTTGATATTTATGAAAAATCAATATATTTATCTTGTGAGGGATTGCTTTTTTTTTTGCTAAATGATATTAATTATCATTCTTATATAAAAACAATAATGGCAGTAAAAAATATCTGGCAAGGATGTGAGCTTAACGATCAAACATTTTAAGTTAGGCATTTATTAGGGAATAGGTATGAGAATTAACAAAATCCTCTGGTCGCTAACTGTGCTCCTGGTTGGGTTGAATAGCCAGGTATCAGTAGCCAAATCCTCCGACGATGATAATGACGAGACTCTGGTGGTGGAAGCCACCGCTGAGCAGGTATTAAAACAGCAGCCGGGCGTGTCGGTTATTACCAGCGAGGATATTAAAAAGACCCCTCCGGTAAACGACCTTTCAGATATTATTCGTAAAATGCCTGGCGTCAATCTTACCGGCAATAGCGCCTCGGGCACACGCGGTAACAACCGCCAGATCGATATTCGTGGTATGGGGCCGGAAAACACCTTAATTTTAATTGATGGTGTACCGGTGACGTCACGTAACTCCGTGCGTTATAGCTGGCGTGGAGAGCGTGATACCCGCGGTGACACCAACTGGGTGCCACCGGAACAGGTTGAGCGTATTGAAGTGATCCGCGGCCCTGCGGCGGCGCGCTACGGTTCGGGGGCAGCCGGGGGGGTGGTGAACATCATTACCAAACGTCCCACCAACGACTGGCACGGTTCGCTGTCGTTATACACCAATCAGCCGGAAAGTAGCGATGAGGGCGCTACGCGTCGCGCCAATTTCAGCCTTAGTGGGCCTCTGGCTGGTAATGCTCTTACCACGCGTTTGTATGGTAACCTGAATAAAACGGATGCTGACAGTTGGGATATTAATTCTCCGGTCGGTACGAAAAACGCAGCCGGGCATGAAGGGGTACGTAACAAAGATATTAACGGCGTTGTCTCGTGGAAATTAAATCCGCAGCAGATTCTCGATTTCGAAGCCGGATATAGCCGCCAGGGGAATATCTATGCGGGCGATACGCAAAACAGTTCTTCCAGTGCAGTTACCGAAAGCCTGGCAAAATCCGGCAAAGAGACGAACCGCCTGTACCGACAGAATTATGGCATTACGCATAATGGTATCTGGGACTGGGGACAAAGTCGCTTTGGTGTTTATTACGAGAAAACCAATAATACCCGCATGAATGAAGGATTATCCGGCGGTGGTGAAGGGCGTATTTTAGCGGGTGAAAAGTTTACGACCAATCGCCTGAGTTCCTGGCGAACCAGCGGCGAGCTTAATATTCCTTTGAATGTGATGGTTGATCAAACGCTGACCGTTGGTGCAGAGTGGAACCGCGATAAGCTCGATGATCCTTCCTCTACCAGCCTGACGGTGAATGACAGTGATATCAGCGGTATTTCTGGCTCTGCTGCGGATCGCAGCAGTAAAAATCATTCTCAAATCAGTGCGCTGTATATTGAAGATAACATTGAGCCGGTTCCTGGCACGAATATCATTCCCGGCCTGCGCTTTGATTATCTCAGCGACTCCGGCGGGAACTTCAGCCCCAGTCTGAATCTTTCGCAGGAATTGGGCGATTATTTCAAAGTCAAAGCAGGGGTTGCCCGAACCTTTAAAGCTCCAAACCTGTATCAATCCAGTGAAGGCTATCTGCTCTACTCGAAAGGCAATGGCTGTCCAAAAGATATTACATCAGGCGGGTGCTACCTGATCGGTAATAAAGATCTCGATCCGGAAATCAGCGTCAATAAAGAAATTGGGCTGGAGTTCACCTGGGAAGATTACCACGCAAGTGTGACCTACTTCCGCAATGATTACCAGAATAAGATCGTGGCCGGGGATAACGTTATCGGGCAAACCGCTTCAGGCGCATATATCCTCAAGTGGCAGAATGGCGGGAAAGCTCTGGTGGACGGTATCGAAGCCAGTATGTCTTTCCCACTGGTGAAAGATCGTCTGAACTGGAATACCAATGCCACATGGATGATCACTTCGGAGCAAAAAGACACCGGTAATCCTCTGTCGGTCATCCCGAAATATACTATCAATAACTCGCTTAACTGGACCATCACCCAGGCGTTTTCTGCCAGCGTCAACTGGACGTTATATGGCAGACAAAAACCGCGTACTCATGCGGAAACCCGCAGTGAAGATACTGGCGGTCTGTCAGGTAAAGAGCTGGGCGCTTATTCACTGGTGGGGACGAACTTCAATTACGATATTAATAAAAATCTGCGTCTTAATGTCGGCGTCAGTAATATCCTCAATAAACAGATCTTCCGATCTTCTGAAGGGGCGAATACCTATAACGAGCCAGGCCGGGCTTACTATGCCGGAGTTACCGCATCATTCTGATCGTAGTGTTTCAGGCGTACTGCCCGCGTAAAAGCGGGCAGTGTTTAGTGGCTTAACTCATGACAACCTGCTGTGTAATTTGCGTTTTCACCACTGATATCTAACAGTGCCTGGCGAAAGGAGGCATTGAACATCGGCCCGTGTCCTAGGTTGGGGAAATCCCAAAATACGGCATTGACGCCTTTATCTTTCAGTATAGTGAGGGTGGTATGAATTTTCGACAGCACCCCGACAGCATGCGTTTCCCGGTTATCACCCTGTGTCGCCGAGCCTTCCATTATCGCCAGGTGTTTGGCGCAGAATTGCAGAGGCTCAACCGCCGTAACGCGGCTTAGCAAAGCATCATAACCTCTGCCCAACGACGGGCTGGCGCTGTAGTACGACCGGAAGTAAGAGGAGGACAGCCAGGAATCCAGCACGAAGAGGCCGCCGTAGGAGTGCCCCCATAAGCCGCGGCGTTGCCGATCGATATTCAGTCCCTGTTCCACTTTTGGGGCAATACGCGTTTCCAGTAACTGGCGGAAGTTGTTGCTGCCACCACTCTTACGGCTAAAACGCCCTGAGTGGAGATCTGTTTTTCTGCTTTCTGCTGCTGGCGTATAGTCGTAAGCCCTGCTGTTGAGATCGAAAGGGAGGTTGGTCTGATACCCGACAGCCACGATCACTGGCGGTGTTTTTTCTGACAATTGTTTGAGCAGTTCGTCATCCAGGCGATCCATAACTGCGTTACCGTCAAGCATATATAAAATCGGGTAACCCGATGCCGGTGCGGTTGTATTCGGCACGGCCGTCCATACCCGATAATGGCGTGTGCCATCGACAGAGTCGAAAGAGGTGACGCTGAAATGGTAAAACACGGAGCCTTTATCGGCTATATTCGGCCCCAGTGGCCGCATATCCGGCTTCGCATAAACTTGCGCACTACAGATAAGGGTGAGGCAAGAAAGATGAAAGAAAATCGCTTTATGCGGGCGTGTTGAGCGATACTCGCGGGCATACATCTGATGATTATTCCTTTTCCGCAGGTGACTATTTGATTTATTCAGGAAGTCTGTACCGTTTCCTGAAAGTGTTTGTGGGTCAACTCAACCCTGTAGTAAACCAATCCCGTCAATCAGTGCACCGCGCCACCATGCGTAATCGTGACCACCGGTGTAGATTGCGCAATGGCTTTCGACGCCAGCGGTAATCAGCCGCTGGTGAAGCTGCTGAACGTGAGGCACTGTCGAACCTTCCAGCGATCCCACGCACAGGCTGATACGTACGCCCTGCGGTGGGGCAGAAAGCAGATGCTCACTCACCCATGAGGTATCGGTTTCGCTGAACAAGCCTGGTCGACTGGTTCTTTCTGGCGTCCACCACATTGAAGGAGAGTGGCTGAGCACCAGACCGAACGTTTCCGGTGCGTAACGAGCCCCCATTAGCGCACTGATCCCGCCGAGGCTCTGCCCGGCCAGCACTGTGCGCGAACGGTCTGCCCACTGACGCTGCGGTTGTTCAGCGCGAATCATCGGCAGCAGATGTCCGGCGATATCCTTTATCAGTTTGCTGCGCCCGCCGAGTATCTCAGTGCGTTCATGTTCATTAATGTTGTCAATGCCCAGTACAGCCACGGGCACGATGCGCCCATTATTTATGGCGGCGTCAATTGCCGCGCATACGCCAAGGTGATCAAACCAGGTTTCACCATCGGGCAGCACGACCAGCCCGAGGGGCTGAGAAATATCAACATCCGGAATATAGAGCCGAACCTGGCGAGATTTCCCGGCGATAATGCGCATGGAGGTAAGCAGTTGTCCGGTGTGGAAGCCGCCGTTCCATTCCGACAGGGCGGGAGCTTTATCAAGTGTCAGCACTGATTCCTTTGCGTTTCCCCGAACGTTGATCTCCGGCATTTTGTTTAGCGGATCGGCCTTTCCGGCAAGGGTGGCAAAACGGCCTCCGGACAGTGCAATCGTCTCAGCCGTAGTGCCGGGGGGGATTTCCAGCAGCGAATAGGAGCCGCAGTAACTTGCGGGTAAACGCAGTGTCAGTGTCCAGATATCCGTTTCGGGAAGGGCGCTCATCATTCCTTTTTCTACGTGCTCTTTATCCGTCACCCGGTTCAGACGCAGATAAACGCCCTGCAGAGGATGTCGGGCGCGCCACAGAAAGGTCACTTCTCGCTCATCTTCCGCTCCTTCGACTGGCGTCACAAGAGGAACATTCAGCGACTCAGCTTCGCGCCAGAAGTCAGTAAGGTTAGCAATGTGGCCCGCTGCCAGTTGGTTGCGCAGGCTGGCGATAGCAGAGGGATGTTGTTGCATGTTCAGCATTCATACTCTTTAAAAATTAAGGATGTCAGTATAAATAATTAAAGCGGCTATTCACGGTACCGCCGCTTCTGACTGTGTTTTTAATACATTACGTGTCCAGTAACTATCCCGGGGTTTCCTCCTTCATGTTGTGCTGGCGATGGAGCGCAGTACTGCTGACGCTGTCATGCCATAAGCGGGTATAGAGGCCGCCCGCAGATAACAGCTGTTCGTGGGTTCCGTATTCCGCAAGTAACCCCTTATCAATAACGGCAATCAGATCGCAGCGTTGCGCGGTGGTCAGACGATGTGCAACAATCAGCGCCGAGTGCTTCCCGGCATGCACGACATCTGTTAACGATGACATCAGTCGTTCTTCGGATGTGCGATCCAGACATGACGTGGCTTCGTCGAGCAGCAGGATGTGGGCATTCGCCAGTTGCGCGCGGGCCAGCGCAATCAACTGGCGCTGACCTGCGGGCAGATCGGCTCCGCCGTTATTCACCGGTGTCCGGAATCCCTGCGGCAGATTGCACACCATCTCATACAGCCCTGCCCGCTGTGAGGCAATTTCAACGTCTTCATTGGTGGCGGATGGCCGTGAATAACGAATGTTTTCTGCAATATCACTACTAAACAGTGCTACATCCTGATCGACAAGCCCAATCTGGCGACGATACTCAGTGAGCGAGGCATCATCGAGCATTTGCACACCGATTCTGATGTTGCCGTGCGTGGGGAAATACAACCCGGCAATCAGCTTAATCAGCGTCGACTTACCCGCACCGCTGCGACCGACGACCGCGACAACCATTCCCTCTGGGATCGTCAGGGTAAGTTTGTTCAGAGCTGGCTCGTGACTGTCGGGATAACTGAACGTGACCTCATCAAGATGCAGTGCACCGGTGACAGGGAGGACCGAAGAGGACCCGAGGTTCTCAGTGCCTTCTGTCGCCAGTAGTTCATCAATATGTTTGCCGCTGGCTGTCGCCTGCTGCCAGGCGTCGACAATCCCTGATAACTGCTGCACTGGCCCATAGAATTGCCCCAGCAACAGGAAGAAAGCCGCCAGTACCCCGGCAGTCATTTCTCCAGCGGCGACCTGCGAAGCTCCCACTAACAGAACAGCGGCATAGGAGGCCTCGGTGCAGAATGTCAGGAACGGAAAATAGACTGCAAGGTATTTTTGTGCTCGCACACGGGTTGCGCGGAAACGCTCCGATAACGCGCGCAGCCGGGCGCCCTCCAGTTCCTGCTGACCATGCGATTGCACGACACGCAGGCCAGAGACTTTTTCCTGCAGGGTGCTGTTGACTTTGCCTATTTCCAGCCGTGCCTGTGCATAAGCAGGGGTACTGAGGCGGCGATAAATCATGGTTGCCAGTGCGGCCACTGGCACTGCGCTTAATGCCGTCAGCGCCAGGAACGGGTCGAGCCAGAACATGGTGGCGGCGATTGCGAACATCGTCACCAGACTGGTGGCCGCACCGGCAAGGCCGTTTTGCAGAAAGCGGGCGAGAGAGTCCACATCAACGGTCATGCGGGTAAGACGCGAATCGGCATGCTTTTCATGCCAGGGGAGTCCAAGACGCAGCATATGGCCGAAGCTGCGCAAGCGCACCGAATGCTGAACTGATTCCGCCGCTCTGGCGGCGAAGACCGTCTGCAGAGAATAACTGCACCAGCCCACAATGACCAGGCACAGGGCGAGCAGGGCACAGAGGCCGATGATCGACATATCGCCTGCGGCGACACCGGAGTCAATGCCGTGCTGCAACAGTATCAGTACCCCTACGCCTGCCGCAGAATCGAGTGCGATCAGCAGAGCGGCGATGACGAACATCCACGCCACAGGCTTCAGTAGTGACGTGACTTTGCGACCTTTACCGGCTAGCGCCTGCTGTACTGCATTTTCCGGTACGCGGGTCATACGGGCGACAAAACCTTTATCCCCCGTATCCGTTACATCGTCTTGTGTCGCTGGTTCAGCCGGCCACAATTCGTTGTGGCTATTGTGGGACGTGGCCAGAAAATCGCTGTCGCCGGTCATCAGTGCGCGGAACGCCGGACAGCGCGCTTCAAGTTCTGCCGGGGTTCCGGTATCCACCATACGGCCCTTATCCAGCACCACAACCCGGCTGGCTAGCTGAAGTGTTGAACGCCGTCGGGCAATCACCAGCAGCATATGCCCTTCGTCAGCATAGCGACCCAGCGCGGTATTAATCTCCGCTTCCGTAACAGCATCAACCGCTGAGGTGGTATCATCCAGGATTAACACGTCCGGTGCAGTAATGAGCGCCCGCGCCAGCGCTATTCGCTGCCTCTGCCCGCCGGAAAGATTCGTACCCCGTTCGGTTAACAGGCTATCGAAGCCTTTCGGCAGGGCGTTGATAAAATCGCTGGCTCCTGCAGCAGCTGCCGCACGGCGAATGTCGTCCGCCGTTGCCTGAGGGTGGCCATAGGCGATATTTTCCGCCACCGTACCGGCAAACAGAAAAGCATCTTCAAATACGATGCCTACCCGGCGACGAAGCGCCTCCAGTCTGATATCGCGAAGATTTTGTCGGCCTTCGCTGGTGTTGAGCCATATCTTTCCGGAGCAGGGATCATAAAAACGCGCCAGCAGCATCAACAGGGTCGATTTTCCTGAACCCGATGCGCCCACCACCGCCACGGTTTCACCGGCGCGCAGGGAAAAGGAGATATTGCTGAGGATATGTCTGTCGCCATGGTGGTAGTCAAAGCTCATATTCTCCAGTTCCAGTCCGACAACCTGACTGTTAATCGACTCCGTCCCGTCCTCCATCTGTGAACGGGTGTCGATCAGTGCAAACACCCGCTCCACGGACGCCTGAGTGCGCTGTGCGATAACCAGAAACGATGCCAGTACGCGGGTTGGCCCGGTCAGCATCGCGAGGAAGCTGGCGAATGCAACGAAGGTACCGAGATCGATCCGCCCGTGCATGACCGACCACCCGCCGTAGCACAGCAGGACGATTTGCCCGAGCACCGGTAGCGCCAGCATGGTGGCCCCAGGCATCGCCTGCGAGATAACCGCACCGATGCGTACACGCACAATCTGCCGCGACTGCCTATCGAGCCAGTGCGTTTCACGCATCTCTGCCACACAGGATTTTACCACTGAGATCTGTGCCAGCACCTCGCGTATATGTTCGGTGAGATTCGCCAGTTGGTCCGAGGCCAGCCCGGTTTGCGCGAAGACCCTACGACGCGCACGAAGCGCGGTGATCGCCAGGCATACCAGTACGCACACGACGATAAGCGTCATGGCAGGGGACATCCACAGCATCACGGCAATGCCGGCAATGTAATAAGTGAACACTGCCAGCGGCACCGGGCACATCTGCAGCAGGGTATGCACCTGCTGCAGATCGCTGTTGGTCCGTGAAATCACCTGCCCGGTGCGCAGCGCATCCTGGCCTGCGCCGTCAAGTTTCTGAATACTGTCGAATACCCGTCCTCTGAGGGTATGCTGCACCCAGAGTGAGAGCATCCCGGCATAACCACGGCGCACATAGTTACCGATGAAATCAAAAAAAGCGATCAACAGTAACCCGCAGGCCAGCCACGGCAGGCGGGCCGGATTGCCCGCCAGTGCGTCATTCACAGCCTGTCTTGTCAGCAGTGGCGTCAGCGCAGCCAGCAAAATAGTCGATACTGACGCTACCACCACGATGACACTAAGTTTCTTACGTTCCCAGCACACGCGCGCTAGGCGAACTATCCATGACTGAGCCGGTGTGGGAGTGTGATTCGCAGGCATTAAGCCTCCTCCGTCTGTAAAATACGATCCACTGGCCGGATCGTTCCGCAAAAAAGCCAGCACGCTCCGGTCCCGCATTGTTATGGATGCATGACTCCTGGATGGGTGCTGGCATATGATTATCATGAAGGTGTAGTGGTTACCCTTTCTGTACCATTGTGATCAGGCTTTTCGCCACTTCACCTGGGCAGGGTTGCGCCGCCATTTCCGCTGCTACCTCTTCAGAGGCTTTGCGAAGTGAGCGATTGTTGAGGAAAGCATTGATCATGTTACTCGACAGGCCGACGTCGCCAGGGATAATCCCGCAGCCGCGTTCGGCAACAACGCGGGCATTTACCGGGCGATCGGCTCCCTGGCCGAAGACGATTTGTGGAATACCAGCGTGTAGCGCTGTCAGGGTATTGCCTGCTCCGCCATGATGAATGAAACCATCTGCGCCGTTGAGGAAGACACCCATGGGTATCCAGTCAACCAGGCGAACATTTGACGGCAGCGAGCGCAAATCGGACCGCGCATTGGCTGAAATATGCAGGATGATCTCGGCATCGACCTCACTGGCAGAATCCATAACCCAGGCGATTAGATCAAGGCCGTCAACCATCGGTTTGACAGTGCCGAGACTCACCAGCAGACGTTTACGCTCGGGCCTTCTCTCCCACCATGGTTCCCACACCGCGCCACCGTTATACGGGACGTACTGCATCGGAATAATGGGTTCACCGTCGTTTTCCAGAATGCTCATACTCGGCGGTGTTACGTCGATCCAGGCCATATCACGTGGTGTGGCCCCCACATTGTGGCGACGATAGGCGTCCGTGAGCGAACGCGTTACACCCTTGATATGCCAGGGGGTATGGCCGAAGCCTACGGTTTGCATCACGACCGGTATATCATATTTGGCGGCAATCAGCGGCCCGATGACTCCGAGCGGAGGGTAGATGATGAGGTCAGGCCGCCAGTGTCCGGCAAACTCCACCAGATGGTCGGCCATTTCTTCGCTGAAGAATGAGAAGTTGCCCATTTGGGTTCCGATATTACTTTTTTTCCGCTGTGCCTCATGGTGGCGGTAACCAGCTTCGGAATCCAGACCGGGTGCGGCGTCAAACACCACCAACCCGGCCTCTGCCGCTTTTTGTGCGAATTGTCCTCCACTGGCGATCAGCACTTCATGACCGTTAACGCGAAATGCCTGCGCCAGAGACAGCACAGGATACAACAGCCCATAGAGAGGCGGGCCTACAAACAAAATACGCATGAGAAAATCCCTCTCCGCTTGACGATCTAAATCAGGCAGTCGACGCACTCATATGCCAGCAGCAGGACACGACTTTTCGTTAAACCTGCTTTACCAGATGCTGCGCCATTTGTGCTTCACCAGCGTTATGGACAGCTCAGTCAGAGACTTTTCCGTGACATACACAGGTGAACAGGGAACTCCGTATCCCCACTTCCATTAACGCTTACGCGCCATTGTCCTGTTGAACAGCCCAAATGGCGTCGGACAGCTACGCCGGGATGTTCTGACGCATTTGTGCAGTGTTAGACCGAACAACGAATCTGGAAAGAACCGTGATTTCTTAGACACACGATGCATCATCCTGATAGTCTCGCCTTCGCTGGTCTGTAAGTAAAAACGCCGTTGTACAGGCGATGTTTGTTCCCTTTCAGCCTTACCAGAAACAACACAGACACAAATGCTAATGATAATAATTACCAATATCATTTATCTATTGCAACGGTAATTAAAACTTAATAAAAAGGGAAGCTCCCAGAGGGCTATCTGGGGATATTTAAATTGAAACCTACGCTGCTACAGACCGTGGAGAATATCTTGCAAACGCTGAGCATGCTGTTCCAACTCACCGGAAGGCTGATAGACGTTAAGGCATTGGTGAGCGGTTCTGCCGTCGCCAAAAATGTATAGAGAACTCCGACCAGCAGCGTTTCATCCTCTGTCTATAGCGCAAGCGTGTCGAGAACTACTGCTGATATTACGCTGTTGGCGAATAATCCGATTTTTGCTCCTGACCAGGTGAGTTTTTTCGGCTTTTCGCTGCCAGTGTCAGGCTTTCACGTCATCATTTTGGATACGTTATTTCACTAAATGGTCATTGTTAGGGAAAAGAGAATGTGTGACTAGGTCGTTTAGCGTTGCTTTCCATCACACTCTAGCCAATTCACAACTATGGGCGGTTCTCGACGATTCCAGGTCAGGTTGACGGGACGCTAGTGGTTTCAAAGCTTGGTCAACAGATAACGATTGAAAAAGTCATGATCTTACTGAAGTTGTGCGGATAGTGAGTAATGCCGCGAGACGAACTGGCCGGGAGATTGATGGAACTTTAAAAATTATCTCTTAACGCATTTACGAATGCAAAAAGTCTATTTTTTGGTTAGCGGAGAATTTGTTAAAAGAATCCAGCATAGTGAATCCCCCTGCGCGGCTGTCTCTTGATCAGATCTCCTGATAAAGAGACTTCATCACCAGCCTCAACCATATCCTGAAGTCTGAACCAGCCATCCCACATATCTACCCAACCGGGGCGGCCTGTGCGTTTGCTGTGTATGGGTCCACCACATATTGCAATTTTTGTTCTCTTTTAAAATATATTCCACGGGCGTCGTTAGTGCGAGCGCCTTGTGGAGTCTTTTGCTGTTATACAGCGCCAGATATTCCGCCAGTTTCAGGTTAAACAACGCCAGATCCTCAAAGAGTAAAATTTCATTAAATTCAATGAATTGCTCTCTTAATGCCCGGTTAAAACGTTCACAGATAGCGTTCATTTTTGGCGTGTAGGGATAGGTCCAGAGGTGTTTGATGGCGGCTTCCTGCAGCGTTTTGTCAAAGCTTCCCAGGAACTCTTTCCCGTTATCTGTGATGATCTGGCTGATACCGACAGGGAACAGCCGGGCTGCACGGCTGAAAAAGTGATTGACGATATCACTGTTGAGCGACGGCACAGCCAGCGCCAGTACATAATCGCTGTGTTCGTCGATCATGGTAATGATATAGCGACGCATTTCACCCATTCTGAGCTCAATGGCGTCCATCCCAATGAGCTCTCCTGTCTTTACCGGACGGTAGTGCTTTGGCCTGCGGGGGGTTGGTGGTTCGCTTTTTGACAAGCAGAGCCTTACCCCGCGAGCTCAGACGTACTGGTATCATCCGCATTTTATCGTGTGCGGTGGCGATCATTCTGCCGATGGTGGAAACACTCGGGCAGGTCTGATGGCGTTATGCGCACCAAGGCTTCAGGCGAACAAAAATCTGCTCTTTACCGAGGTTCGGCAGCTCTGTCCTGAGGCGTCGAATCTCTTTCAGCACATCGGGATGCCAGTGCTTTTTTCGTCGCACCAGAGGTGCCTTACTGTGCGGGATTAGCCCCTCAGGTCCTCCCTTGTTCAGTAACTGACGCCACCAGTAAAGCGTGCGGCAGGATACGCCAAAGGCTTCAGAAGCTGCAGAAATACCGTGTTTATCCCAGAAGTGCAGAGCCTTCATTCTCATTGTTGCTATATCAGCCATCACTGAAAGCCTCAACGCATAATCGGCTGCTTAGGATAGCCAACCTCAGGTGCTGCATTTGCATAGTGCAATCTCCCCTTACTTATCCGGAGGCAATTGCAATATCTCTGTGAACTTACACTGTGTATCATCAGGTTATTATGTGAGCTGGTAAATCAGATTTTGCATGGACTGAAATGATGCTGTTATTTAGGGACAAAGAACCGACTTTTTCTCTTGCCTCCTCGCCAGTAATGATTAATGGGAATGCTTCCTCTGGGGAGGAGGACAGTAGAAAAAAGAACCCGCCAGCAAAAATATTGGGGATGAACAGCTTTCGCTACTCAGGTTGTTGGCGGGTAAATTTCCTCATGAAATAAGAATGCTACGCGCTCTTTTTAATGAAAATGATAATCACTGTCAACTAATTGCGCATATTTTCTTCATACATGATTGATAAAGGTGATTCAGACTATCAGTGTTTTGCTGATGGCCTTTTTGTCTTTAGAAAACACCAGCCTGGCTGGTTGGTTCAGTTAAGCTTTCAGCTTCGAGAATTTTATGAAAGCTATTGATTTGTTAAAATAAATCACAGTCTGGTGACTGCAAAAGTTAAACGAGAAATCAAAAGGTGGCCCAAATCTGAAAATGAAGCTCTGCGTGATGATGTTGCCGCTGGTCGTCGTCGGTTGCATATCAGATCAATCTGCCCATCCCCGCGTGAAGCCACCACCGCCTCGGGCGTGGATAATGCAGCCCCCCGACTGGCAGACATCGCTGAACAGGATTATTTCCTCCCTCAGAGAGAGGCTTATCACTATGCAAAAACAACTGTAGGGAGCCCAGAAGTATATTAATGAACAGTGCAGATGAGCTCCCCATATCGATGGGCAACTATTGTGAGCAATATACCCGGGCTTCCAGCGGAGTATAGATGCCAAAAGTGATAAAACCGAGCAATCCATTTACGAATGTTTGCTGAGTTTCTGTTTTAACAACATTTTCTGCACCGCCACAAATTTTGGCTGCATCAACAGTTTTCTCTTGTCCAATTCCCGAAACGAAGAAATGATGAGTGATGGTTTCCTTTGGTGTTACTGCTGTCGGTTTGTTTCCAACAGTAAACGTTTGTTGAGCACATCCTGTAATAAGCATTGCCAGAGCGGCAGAAAATAACATTTTTTTCATCTTATTATCCTGCATTGTTAAAAACGGCAGAATCCTATGTGATAATAATTAAACGATAGCTAAATGAACGAAAATTAAAAGTATAAAAGTGGTTACTCAGACTTGGTAGGTACTCAGAATCATGGGAAATGAATAAACCGCTTCATCTGTCCATTACTCTTTTAGGTGTGTTGTATTGTCGCCATATTCCCCGCATTAACCATGACAGTAGCCCGACGGAGAACTCCTTCTGCAAGAGTATACGGGAATAATCAAAAACGATGCACATCAAGTGGTTCGGGTTGCTGTTTTACTAGTTTTCGCCACAAAAGCCACTATTTTCCCAGACAATATATCTCTGTCTGGGTTACATAACGTTTGTCCGTTTATTTCCTTACTGATTGAACAGACCTGATTTCGTATAGTGTAATGTATGTAGCATACAGCGACAGAATATCTTATCTCTGGCTACGGAGTATCGTACAGAACGGGCAAAATGCGGCGGTTTCTCCACAAGCATGTGGAGAAACATTCTGCCTCTAGGATTCGTGCACCTCTCCACTCACACAATTTCTTAATATAAAAGATCCATTACATTGCTCTGCAACTATAACTGCGTATTACCGTGAAGGAGAATAGACTGGCCCCCTGAATCTCCAGACAACCAGTATCACTTATTTAAGTGATAGTCTTAATACTAGTTTTTAGACTAGTCATTGGAGAGCAGATGATTG
>OBWT01000118.1_pt1 | contig 42199 bp, 69 predicted proteins | sample 1476541 | NCBI WGS metagenome assembly OBWT01 (sample SAMEA2580134, study PRJEB22360) | human gut metagenome | biome: human gut; feature: human-associated habitat; material: faeces | place: Denmark | collected 2008/2010 | reverse complement strand
CGTTGAAGTGAAAAATCGGCGGGGGGGTTTAGCCGTAACGGCGGATACATCCTGATAGTTTTCGGGGATGGGACTGACTGTCACATCAGACAGGCCATAATAGCCGGGGTCGGGTGTCACGTTCTGTTGGGCTTTGGTAGGCGTGACGGTCTTGCTCTGGAGGTTATAGTTTCCGCCGCCGGACACCCCGGACACCGTGCCGCTGCCGTTGTGGTAGCCTTTGGGGATGGTATATGTATCGCCCTCTTGGACGGTGGCAGATACCGCGCCTCTGTTCTCGATTGCCTCAATTTCTGCGGCCAGCTTGGTCAGATCGTCCGTGCCTGTGCCAATGCCCAGTTCAACGGCCTTTGACCTGATAGCGTTTCGCGCTGTTTGGATTCTGCTGATTTCAGTTGCTACACTCATGCTTTCCCACCTTTCAAATTGTCCCTAACAGGATTTCGATGTTGCCTACCGTCTCCTGCACCGCGGCTGCGGTAATTGGGAGCGTATTATCACCCTCGTCAAAGCCGTTTACTGTGTCAACAGATAACGTCCTTGTGTCTCTGTCCAGCTTTAGCCCGTGCCCGATGTTGTAGGATGTACCTCCTCCACTCTCCGGTAAAGGGATATCCGACGCCTCATACTGTCCACTGTCCGGGTTCCAAATCTCCCAAAACCCGTCTTGTCCGGGCCTCGGGGGATGCTTGGTCAGCTCTGTGATACGCTCCTCCATCTGCTCAAACTCGGATGGTAGAGGAGGCGGGAAAGCGTCTACGGCGTTGATAGAGTCATGGACAGTTGCATAGAATATATTACTGTGCCGCACCTGTTCCCCGAGGGTGCCCCTGACCTGCATTAAATACTGGCCGTCATCAGCCAGCATGGAGGCCGTCAGCAAGGCGGAGTATACTTGCCCGACGCGCTGGAGCTGGATAATATTCTTTTGACCGTCTTTCTCTACATCCACCTTTAAGTCCCACTCGTCTGTGAGGTCTGTGGAGATTTCGAGGACTACAGCCTCATTGTCGCCCTCAAACCCGAGGCAAAATTTAGGCGGGGTGCAGATGTACCAATCCGTCATGATGAGCATTATGCCCCGCCCCCATCCATAGCGGCCACCTTGTCCAGGAGGGCATCGATCTCCTCACCGCTGTATTTGCTGGTGTAGTATTCGGTTGGTTCTTCTGCCGCTTCTCTGGCTAATAATTTCCGCTCAAGTGCCGCTACACGCTCCTCCAGAGTCAGTTCCATTTTCTCACCTCACACAATTAGCCGACGGCCAAGCTTGTCCAGAACAACGAGGCCATTTCTGTCTTTCACGGGGCCAGATACCTTTTTTTTAGGTGCGCCATAGTAAACAATTACACATCCATCCGCTCCGTCTCCGCCAGCTCCTCCTTTACCACCATGTCCACCAGAAGAACCATCCGCGGTTGTGTATTTGGTGTATGTTTCCCAAAGCTGAATACGAGACCCACCGCCGCCGCCGCCACCGCCGCCGCCATTTCCTCCGTCTCCTCCGCATCCGTATAGCGTAGCTATAGACTTTGAATCGCCTGATGCTCCGTTTCCTCCAGATCCGTAAGAAGATGGATTTTGGTCGTTTATCCCTCCTTGCCCTCCAGGAGAATTATAAGAAGAGCCACCGCCACCACCGCCGCCGTATCCTTTTTGCCATGCAATTCCATAGTTTGGACTTTTGTTTGTCTTATAACGATATCCAGGAACGTTTTTAGGGTTTTCTGTGTAATTATTCCCAACAAGTTCTTCTATACGATACTGTGAACTTCCAGACCCAACAAGTGTACAAAAATAATTAGGGCTTGTACCTGTTGCCTTTATGGTAGCAGATTTAAAGTCGCTTAGCCTCCACTCTCCAGTTTTTGTGTCAAAAGACGACTTTGTATATCCAGAAATTGTTTCTCCGATTGTAAAGCTTGCGGATGAAGATCCCCCATCAACTTCACGCCAACTGTGCGGTGTAGAGCCTCCACTATAACTTCCGGCTTTGCCCCCAGCGCCACCAGGTATATCTCCTGAATTTTCTCCACTGTCACCTTTCAATAGTTCATAGGCAGTTGATTCCCCTCCGTTTCCTCCATTGGCTCCATCGGCTCCGATGTCTCCTGTTTTTGCATAAGTTTCTTTTGTTATGATGTCTGTGTATCCGGCACCTGTCGAATCTCCATCACCACTTGAATAAACCATCCCACCTATCGAAATAGTTGTTTCTGTCCCGATAGATCCTTCTGCCCCATTAGCTATCCCTCCAGTTCCTCCAGCCCCACACTGGAATTGAAGGGTCCTATCATCTCCGATTTCAAGATCTACTGTAAGAAATTTGCCCCCTCCTCCTCCGTGCCCCCCATTTCCACCAGATCCACCTTTCCCAAAAACTCCAATGCCAGTTCCGCCATTCGAAGCACTAGCAGATGCACCATCATCACCAGGTTCTCCGTCCATTCCGGCTTGACCTCCGTTACCAGCTCCGATTACGACAACACGCACATTTACTGCCTGATCAGGTATTTGCCATGTACCGCTACCGGACAAAACAATTCGATTTTCTAATATCTCAACGTCCTCCGTCTGCGGTGGCTTATATCCAACAAGCATTTTTGAAGTTGACTTTAATGTATTTGAAATGTTAATATCTTCTATTTCAATGCAGGCCGTAACTGGTTCTTTGTTATATGGGTCCCACGTCAACACACGGTTTCCTGTTGATTCCCCTTTATAGACAACTGGTGCTTGGATAGATTGAGCATGCTTATAGTAATTTTTCATTCGGTCTGCGACAGCCGCAGAGTTTATGAGCGATACCAACGTAGCATTTTCAACCTTCTTTACATTCGGCTCTTTGGCTGAAACAATATCACGTATGATTTGGCTTTTGTTGTGTGTATACTTTGTTCCAGTAAGCCTTCCGGAACCTGAAGATAGTTTTGCGTAGTTGGCTCCACTCTCTAAAATAGTAAAGCCAGATGCGGATAGATTAAAAACAGGCTCTTCAAATGTGATAATACTGCCTGCTTCTGTGGCCCCTTCAAAAAGTGTAGATGACTCACCAGATTTTATATATTGGTGTTCTGTAACAATTACTTGGGTTACTTTGGCCGCGTTAGTGACGCTCGGGCCCTGATACATTCGGTCTAAACCAAGGTTCCCGCTAATTCCATCCCAAAGGGCCGCAATCCGAAGAACTCCATTTAGATCAGTTCGAATAGTTGCGCCAATTGCAAATAGAACCTGTGACAAGTTATCCCTTGCTGTAGCGATAGGCAACCAACCATACAATTTTATGTCTGCTAAATTTGTTTTTATCTCGTATGGTATTGTGCCGCATATGGAAGCAAGAAGTTCGGATGCAGTCTCTCCAGAGTAGATTCCTCCATAATGCTGATTTTCAGATAAAAGCCCAATTGCGCTTGTTGCAGATATCTTATATGTATTGGGTCCATTCCGGTCAATGGATTTCACATAAAACACACCGGTCTGAACGTCATCATAAAAATAAACAATTGGAGCGTTTCTTTCAAACTCTGTAATTGTTCTGTCCTCAGTCTCAATTACGACTGATAAGGTATTGGCTTCCAGAGAGGAAGATAGAAGAGATGTTGCAATATGAAGATTTCCGCTTTTAATTTTGTTGCCCTCAAACACTCTGTCGCCATACACAATTTTGTTTTTGTTTGCCATCTCCTATCCTCACTTTTTACGGCTTGACCTGTGCGTCTATCGGGACAAAGCTTACCTCTATTTCTCCCCAATAATTTACGCTACCTTCTACCTTCTCCATGTCTTGAGATGCGCTAGTATAATACGCCTCGTAGGAGATGGTTGTCTGTCCGTCCGCAGCCTCCAACATAACGCTATCATCGACTGAGTGTTGGTACAGATAGTCCCAAAAGGTATCCAGCCCTTCGTAATTGTCTCCTCTGCGAAACACTGTAATCTTATGTCCAAGATAGGTTCCAATAACATCACGTATCATTCGACCGGAAAGCACTCGGCCAGCATTATCTCCATCTAGTACATTGAAACTTCGATTATAAGTCGAAATTGCAACATCTGCGTCAAACTCAATGCCGTTCAATTTGATATAGCTCATTTAACCCTCCACCAAATTTACGCCGATACGCTGAACTTCGCTCTGAGTTGCTTGATAAGATACGCGACCAAGCACCTGCTTGTCGATTTCCAAGATAACTGTATTGGAGCCGCCGCCACCATATCGCTGCATCCCACGGGCAACAGCGGCTTCAATCTCAGATGTTGGAGCCTCTATATTTGTCCCGCTCTTTTGATCTCCCAGTACGGCGAGGAACTCTTTATTAGGCGGTATGACCGCGCCTTTTGCAAGGGCAGGAACGTCATCAATTGAAAGCCTTGGTACTGACATTCGGCCTAAGCCTGATCTGGCTGAATAAGAACTCCCCTTCGTACTGCCACTTCCAAGCTTAAGCGCTGTCCCCCCACCTAAAAGTGCAATCCCGGCCAGTATGAATAGAGGGTTTAATGTCATTGCACCAATAGCGACTAATGCAATCCCAGCAAGCAGCATTGCTGTAGATACCCATCCAGCCACCTCTTCAAGATGTAATGTTTCTACCCAACTACGAAACGTCCCACTTTCATTCCCAACGACAAATCCAGCAATAAGGAGTGCACATCCACCTAAAAACATAAGAACGTTCATAGTCATTAGCCCGATTGCAACAAGCCCGATTCCTACAAGCAAAATTGCAATCGTTACATACTCCATTACTTTTTCAAGGCCTAATGTTTCAACCCAATCCTGCAAATGATCATCATTTATTGCGGCAACAATTCCAAGGCCGAGCACCACTGCACCAGCAATTAGCAAAATAAGATTTCCAGTAGCAGCCGCAATAGCTACCATTACGATGCCTACCAAAAGGATGGCGACAGATACCCATTGAACAACGGTTGTAAGTTTCAGTTTTTCCCACCATGCCATCAGTGTCTGTTCTCCAATTACTTCTGCTGTCACCCCTGCTCCTAGAAGAACTGCTCCAGCGATAACCATAAAGATATTCCCCATTGCCGCTCCAATACAGATGAGGGCAAATCCAGCTATTTGCATTGCAGCTGTTACATAGTCAAACGCGGAATCAAGTCCCAGCGTCTTTGCCCAAGATTCAAAAACTCCACTCTCACTCCCTACAAAGACGCCAGTTGCAATCAAAGCAATACCAGATATAACCATAAGAATATTCCCTAGTCCTGCGCCAATACAAATAAGGGCAAATCCAGCTATCAATAGAGCGGCAGTTATAAACTGGGCTGCTCTAGAAAGTCCAAGCGCTTCCGCCCAATCTTGCATCATTCCGCTTTGATATGCATAAGCCACAGCAACTCCGATCAAAGCTAGTCCAGCCACAACAAGTAAAATATTTACAGTTGAAGCTCCAATAGCAACCATGGCGATGCCGCCGAGTATAATTGCCAATAACACAAACTCTTGCACACTATTTAAACCAAGTGCATCAACCCAAGACTGTAATTGTTCATTTTCTCCGGAGAAATCAATGCCAGCTCCAAGTAAAAGTAAACCAGAAAGAACCAGCACTAAACTCCCTATAGATGCTCCTATAGCTACAAGTGCAATACCACCTAGCATTAATGCAATTGGAACCCAAGCAGATACACTCGCCATCATTTCTTGGAGCCATCCGCTATTCATACCTTCTTGAAAGGCAGAAAAGTCTGGCCCAATATCTTGATTAGAAGATTCACTTTTATTTCTGCTCCCCGAAAGCTGGTTGATTTCATCAAAAGAAGCGAGCGATTTCCCGGCCTCCTCAGCCGCCTCACCCGTTTTTTCAAGTGCTTCTGTTTCCTCATACAGATTTTCAGCGGAGTCCGCAGCTTTCTCTGCTGTTGTACCAAACAGCGCAGCAGTAATCCGGGCGGCCATTGAAATTATACGGGCCAACATATCGACAAAATTTGTAAATGCTGGTATAATGACCTCAATCATCGGTTGAGCGAGCGTCAGGAGAGCCCCTTTTAGGCGTGCAATAGACGCTCTAGCCTCGTCATTTGTTTTAATGACTTTCCCCATCCATTCACGGAACTTCGCAAGAGCTTGTGTAATGACCGTGAATACAAGCGCGCTTCTGATAACTTCACGCATACGAGAAGAAAACTTGCTTGCGCTCTTTTGCGCTCTATCTACTGATTTTGCCATTTTGGCGGCGGCAGGGCCGGACTTTGCCATGTTCTGCTGGAGCCCTCCGGCTTCCTCTTTTGCCAGGTTCAACTTTCCTTCTAAGCCAGAAATTTTGGAATCATAATCTGAAAGCGCTTTTTCAGCCTGCCTCCACTCTTTCTCAATTGCGTCAACCTTTTCTTGTTGCTTTTTCAATTGGGAATCGACCATAGGCCTATCAGAATAGGCACGCATATAGTCATCAGCGGACGAACCAGCTTTCATGGCGGCATTGATAGCATTCTGTTCGTCCTGGAGCATGGATAACTGCTTCCTGGCCTCCTCCAACTCCGCATTTACAACGTTGAGGTTTTCTACTAAAGGAAACCTCCCCTGCTTTTTGGACGTAAGTTGATCTTCAAGCGATTGGATTTTCTTAGCAAGCTGATTCAGCTCTTTTTGTGCTTTCTTATTGTCAATATTGGTTTCAATGACGATGGAGCCGTCAGCGGCCACATTAAACACCACCTTGAGGGGAGAGATTTACATTGGAAGGGTACAAAGAAATCATTATTACAAGAGAAAAATCGCCGTGGGGATGTGCTGTCGACTTCACGGTACTTTTGGATGACAAAGTGGTTGGGATTTTAAGAAACGGCACAACCGTTTCTGCATACGCTCAAGATGGACCCCATACGCTTTCGTTCCAAAAGGGGCGTAAAATCGACTGCTCAATTTCAATCCTCGTATCGCCGGATGACACTGCAAAAGTTGTAAACACAGCAATATCTGGATCACACCTCGTAGTTGAGAGTGAATACGCAACAAATACACCAGAAACCGCTGTTTTCGATAGTGAGAACGCCCCAGAAAAAAGAAGCAGAAAAATTAAGGGAAATGTTGCCTTTGCAGCTGTGATTGTCGTTGCTATTATTGCCGCTGTATCTCTTACTTTTGGGGGCCGCTCTGATAGTCAGTCAAACGATGGCTATAGTCCAAGCCAATCAACTACTACACCCACGCAGCCATCCGATAATTTAGCGCAGAACATCCATCCGGAGGAAATTACCATCTCAGCCAACAGCTTGTGGGCGGCATATAAGGAGAATGCAGTGAATGCCGATGCGCTGTATAAGGATAAAATCTTGGTTGTGACTGGCACAATTCAAAACATCGGGCAGGATGTTTTAACAAAAGCACCTTGCATTTCGCTCGAAACAAATGACGGTTATGGCCTTTATCCTATACAGTGCTTCTTCCCGAAGGATGGAGACCAAACGGATTTGATTGCACAGCTAAAGGATGGAGACTACATCACTATCGCTGGTGAGTGCGATGGAATCCCTCTTGCTCAAGTTCAGTTGACAAAATGCACGATACGATAATCATAGCCGCCCCTCCTGGGGCGGTTTTATTTTGCGCCTGTCCAGAGGTTGACGAGGTCATTCTCCGCCTCGCTGTAAGTCTGCTTGATGTCGATGATGTCACGGTTCTTTCGGTAGAACTCCCTGTCAGACTTGTCCAGCGGCTTGCCCTTTGCCTTCTTGTCGCGGATGCGGACGACCTGGGCAAAGAGGCAGTCCCCTATTTCCGCATAGGCCGCGAGGATAGTCCACCAGTGGATGCCGCCCGTGTTGGTTTCGATGTCGTAGTCCACAGCGCGGGCTTCATAGCCCAGCACACGGTTGATAGGGCCAATGATGCGGGGAAAGTCCATAGGCCAGTCCACAAGGTGGGGGCCTTTCTGCTTCCGTGGCTCCTCGCCGCCGTTGATGAATCGAAAAACCTCTTTCATGGCCGCGTCATAGTCGGTCAGCTCGTCAAAATCCACATAGAAGATTTGGAGCACGTCAAGGGCCCGGTCTTCCTCGCTGGAATCGGGGTCGTTCATGGCCTCGAAAATGTCGAGGATAACCCGATAATCATAGCGGATATCAAACTCCTGCCCGTCTATATCCACGCTTTTTGGAAGTCCATAGCTCATGGCGTGCTCCTTTGGTTACTTCTTCTGATACTTCTGGTATTTCGCTGTGTACTTGCTGATGCGCGGGTTAGTAAGCTTCTGCTCTCTGGTGAAAGTGGTATCAATCTCATCCATGACCGCCATCATCAAGTTGCACCAGACAGGGAGGCCGTTGGCAATGGCATAGACATTCATGCCGCCGAAGACAGACTCGCTCACAGGGGCCTCGAACACGCCGTCAATAATGCCGCGCATTTCAGCGTCCCGCTCTTTGGCAAACTCGAAGATTTCCTTCTTGTCCACCATCTTCTCGATCTGTGCTTTGTAGCTCTCCTGCTTCTTGTCCAGATCCTCAAAAGCGGAGTACAGCCGCTCAACGAAGTTGCTGTCAGTGGGGTTGAACGACACCTCGCACTTGCCATTCAAAGAATATGTAACAAGGCCGGAGTCAAAATTCAGTTCCTTCATAAGTTAAACCTCCACGGTTCCCGGTGTGAATTTCACAGTTCCAGAACTAATCGATGCTGTACCAACAGTTCTGGTGCCGCCATATGTAACATCAATTGGCATCCCAATTGTGCCACCGCCTTCACCACCGAGCCCGGACGGCAAAATAGAGCATGAGGAGTATCTTTCAGCAAATACCGCTGTTCCGGCCGTCCCCGCATACAGATGGACAATAAGCATATCTTGATTCATCAAAGCGTTCACGTTCTGATCTTTGATAGCAAGGTTCCAGATTTTTTCCTGTGCTGCGTCATCTGCATCCAACTCACATGGGTCAAAGGTTTGTGTAATGGTTGGTTTCTTCCCGTTGGTATAGGTATTTCCAAAAATATCAACTTTGGTTTCTGTTTGCCAGTCGTATTCGGCTGAACTGTCCTCTACACGCTTACCGATTGGAGACCAAGTAGGCGTAGAGCTCTCTCCAGTGTTTAGGTAAGCAATTAACATTTCACGGCCTACGGTCTGGCCCGGCGTAGTATTAAAAGTCAAATCAGACTCAGGCATTGTTTTTCTCCTTTCAAACGCCAACTTCATATGTCAGTTTCATCAAAATCTGGTAGTCTTCATAACCGTCCTCATAAGCGGCAAATTTAGAGGATTGTGTGGTGGGCTCAACTCGGAGCGCCCGAATCTCGTCTCCCAAATCAGGAAGATTTTTTCTTGCCCAGTCACCGAAGTGGTCCAGTAGCTCGTCAGCCTCCAGGCGCTTGTCGTTGCTGCGCCCAGGCTTAATACGATAAATTAGTTTGAATTGGTACTCCGCCTGATAGCCGCCCAGGATGAACCGCTTTGTGATATAGGTCCCCTGGATGGTAGACAATGCCATACCGGTCTCGTCTCCCTGGTCAGCGGACAGAAATTCATATTTAATGATGTCCACCGGCTTTTCCGGGAAGGTATTGGCCCACACCAGCATGGAGCGGGAGATTTTATCCACTTCTTCTGTCGCCGCCAGCATGCGGGGTTTCTCTTTTTTCTCAGAGTTCACGTTTCACCGCCTTATCCGCCGTCCGAATCCAGTTATCCAAATTCTCGGCCTTGCTGGCTTCGAACCAATGGGATTGTGCCTGCGCATGTGATGCTGTATTAAATACAAGGTTTTTGTCAGTCAAGACCTTTGTTGTGCCCTTTGATGCATAACTGCTACCTGTAGCCGGGTCTACCATTAGTTTTCCAAAATATAAGTAGCGTGCATATGGGCCTGGGTAAATCACTTCTGAACCATCTACCCGCGTCCGTTTGTCCAATGATCCGGTAAGCATCGGAACATATGGTGATGTGTCCTTCCGCACCTGGAGTGCCACAGTATGCTCCGCTTTGGTGCACTCCTCATCCAACTTGTCCCTGATTGCTTCCAGCCCTTCGGCGCGGAAACTGAATTTCAGCATTAAACCCCACCAACTTCCCAGTGAGCCATTTCACCGCCGAAGTCCTTTTCATCGACTTTAGTAATATCGTACACACCGTCGTAGTCGGCCTCTATGGTCTCTACCGTCCATTCCGGGTGTATAGCCTCACCCTTGATGAAAAAACTATCACGGGCCACAGAGAGCGTCCATAGGTCGCTTTTATCATCTGCTTTCCAGAACTCGACTGGCCCGACATACCTTCTTTGGATGCCTGTCACACCGTCCAACGCCTCAACCGAAAATGGAATGTACAGGTTGACTGCATCCGCGCTTTCCAGCCCGCTCTTGGTTACATTGGAACCCTTAGAGGCATCCAGGAGGACTCCCCGTAGGACAGTGATGTGGTTCACTGTGGTCTCCTCAAAGGTGGAATGGTCCGTCTCAACGTAGGTGTTATAGACCGTCACAACATGGGGGAACATGTCCATAGCCGCACCCCCTTCCACGGTATAGAAGGCCCGTACCGGCTAAATACTGCGCTGCAACAGATGCAAGATGTGTTTGTGCCGACTGAGCCACTGCCGTGGCCTGCTGGGCACTTTCACCGCCGCTTCGGTAAGCTTTGGACCAGCTACCCACACTCTGGCTTTGCAACTCTCCGGCCTCTCCAGCATTTGCGGAGTTTTTAAGAGCATTCAGGGCCGCTTGCTGGGCAAGGTCGATGCTCTGGTACTGTTCTGCCACGGCGCAACAGGCCATTTTCAGTGCATCCAACTCGCTGTTTGAGGCCGCCCGCCCCTGCGTGTAGTAATCCAAGAAATAACTTGCACGCAGGGACAGACGAGGGAAGTCAGCCTTTTGGATAGTCTTGCCTAGATACGCAGCAGTGTAATACTCATAATCTGCGTAAGCCATCAGGCCGCCTCCTTACTTCTTCGCACGGGCTTTCGTCTTAGCCTGCGGCTCAAACGTCGCCCCAGTGAAACTAAATTTCGCTACGCTGGAATCATCAACAAGCACCTCGAAGGTGTCATCCTTGGTCACCTGGAAGACAATGTCCGCGTCAAACAGGATGTTTTCCTTTGTGGGAGAGCCATTTTTCTTGAAGGTCATCTTTGTCCCGGTCTTTGTCAGGTGAAATGGGAAATAATACCCGCTCTGCTCGTCCGGGGCGCTGCTGAACTCGGTGTAGTTGGTCACATAATGAAATGTGCCCGTTACAGCGCCGTTCGCATAGACCTTCAGGTCATCACCCACAAGCTCGGAAACCTGTTTCCCCAATAGGGTCTGACCGCTGGGGAATAGCGTTAAAGTGTCAGACCCTATTAACCCCCCGCCGGTGCGTAAACAGCAAAAGGGAAGGCGTTCTCATTGCCGACGTTGAAGGCGTTGATGGGATTGGGAATCTCCCAGCCCAGCCGCATGACGGCGCGGAGGGCCACCATGTCGTTCTGCATCAGGTTATAAAGGATATTTCCAGTGGTGGGATCTTGTACCACGCCGCTGTCGAAAATCTTGAAGGTCATATCCTGCCGAATGGCGTAGACCAGTTGGCTCCAGTCGCCCACGATAGCTAGGGATTCCTCCGGGTCGTAAGCACCGTTCACGGGGAAGTACATGCTCATGCCGTCCAGCGCGTAGCGGGTATCCCCCTGCATATCGGTCTTGAAAATGGGCTGACCGTTCTTATCCACAATGCCGCGCAGCTTGGCGCGCATCTGGATAGCCGCCATTACGCCGTTGGGGATATAGCCGCTCTCCTCCACTTTGGCAATCACGCCGCCCTCGCCCATGATGTCCTTGAAAATGTCGCTGGTAGCGGTCACAACAGCGCTTGCGGTAGTGGCAGAAGGGACAAGGCCATCACGCCAAGAAGTCGGCTTGTCCGTGCCGTACAGAATAGCGGCGTCGATGACCTTTCCGAATGCCTCTTGAAGACGGGGCCGCACCTCGCCCCAGATGTCGTAGTCGCTGTCGTCCAGAACGGCCTCGGGGATGGGGACAATAACCGCAATTTCCTCGGCGTAGATTTTCTTCTTGTCCCACGCCATATTGGTGGTCTTTTTCAGAGACGCCTTGGAGTCGGACGCGCCGGTGGTCGCCTCGCCGTTCACAAAGTAGGCGGTGGGCAGGGCGTCCAGCACATTAAGGGTCTGGGTCTTGCTGGTCATGTTGGGCAGCCGCCGGGCCATCCGCAGCACAGCGGACTCCGTTACGGCCCCCTGGATAATTTCACGGGTTACGGGCTCAGGGATAAGCCCAGAAAGTTTGCTTCTATCGATAATGTCAACAGCCATTTATGTTCTCCTTTCATTTCAGTGCGCCCCGGATCAGGGCGTTCATTACATCGTTTTCTCCTGTTTTTTGCTTCCCTCCGCCCACTGGAGCAGTCCAGTCAAAGGAAGTCTTCTTGCGGTCGGCGGTGAGCGCGTCCACGGCCTGCTCAAAGGTGGTCTTGTCGTCCACCATCTTCCCTGCCTTGAAGGCGATGAACTCCGCCTCCTCGCCGGTCAAGCCCTTTTTCAGGACATACAACTCACGCTTCAACTGGTCTCTCTCCGCTTCTGCGGTTGTCAGCTTTCCGGAGAGAGTATCCCTCTCGCCAGTCAGCTTGTCCCAGCGTTCTTTCTCTCCGGCCTGCCCGTCCTTCCAGGTGCGGTAGGCGGTCAGCTCTTCTTCGCTGGGCATTCCCTTCATGGCTTTTGCAAGCCGCTTGCCAATCATGGAATCCACTTCCGCCTGAGTGAAGGTTTTCTCAGGAGCGGGCTCCGGCGCAGGGGCCGGGGTAGGGTTATTGATAGGTTCGCTCATAAATACCTCCGTTTATTGTCAGGGCCGTCGCCCTGCGGTTTTACGCCTCTCGGCAAAATAGAAAGAGCCATCAAACCGTTACAGTTCGTAACCGGTTCAATGGCTCTTGGCTCACAGGCTCTTGGCTCTATGCGATATTTACTTCCATGTCGTGCTTACATGCCTTGCATCGAAACGGCATGTGCTCTACTTTGGTATCCGGTCGAACCGGGAAAAGAGCTTTCCCGCAGTACGGGCAGCAATACCATGTTTTCCCGTTAATTTCTTTTATCACGCGCTGTCCTCCATAACATACCACTTGCACTTCTCGCAGACTTCATTTGCTTTATCTACGTCAAACGGCTCTATTGCAAGCTCCATGTCCATCTCGTCCTCCCGAACTTCTTGGACCTCATAGCACTCTCCATATAGGATTTCTCGCCCAAAAAGAGGGCAAACGCATTTATCATTGTGATTTTTCGCCATATCATTTCCCCTCCAAATAGTCCCGATACTTCTTTCTCAGCTTTTCCGGGACCGCTGTTACAATCTTCCCGTCAACGCTTAAAACTACATAACCGCTATCTGCCAAGAATTTCAATGTATTCCGGTCAGTCTGATACAAAACTAACCTGCTGTTATTTATGATACTCTGCGACGCTTCAATCGTCAATGCAGATCTATCCGGTTTCATCGTAAGGTTATTTGCAAAGTGGTCTGTCACGCCGCTAATCTGCGGCGGGTCAAGCTGCACCTGATATTGTCTGGAAGAGAATTTACCGACAATTTTTATGTTCCCTTGATATGATTCCAGACCGGAAAATTGTTTTATGCTGGTTAGCTCTTCCGGATATTGAACCTGCATTCTTTCTCTTTGTAACGGTAGCCCCGCCGCCTCGCTGAACGCCTTGTATTCCTGATTCAGTCTCCAGATACGGGTAGTCACCGCCTGGTAGTTCTCCGTCAGTCCTGCGGCCTTGTATGCGGTCTGTTCTCGCTTCAGCTTGCGGATAGTTCGCTCGACCTGCCGCTGTTTCTGTGTGGCCTCATAAGCTGTGTAGTGCTTTCCCTCAAAATCCACGTCGTGCCCATCGTCTATGTGAGCAAGTTCTTCGTCGGTATATGTTCGCTCCATCACACAATCCACAAAGGCAGTCCTGATATGACGGCAGTTTGCACCCTCCAAGCCGTCCACATAGCCAAGCCCGCACACCTCATAAATGCTCGGATACTTGTCTCCGGTCCTTACGGAGTACACACGGCCCTGCCATGCCTTGTGGTTTTGCCAGCCAACACCCTTGTCCCGAGCCCCGATGTGGGCGGACACTTCAAAATAAGGTGTTTCCAGATACTCTGCGCTCTGCTCCGTGTACTTGGCACAGATCTGGGATACGCCTGTCATCACCGCCCTGCGGGCTGCCACGTCGATTTGGTCTCGGTGTCCGCTCTCATAATCCACGATCTTGATACCACTGTCCGCAAGCTGTTTGACGGCGCTTTTGATGGCCTGATTGTAAGAGATGGCACCGCTCGTGATCTGCATTTCAGCGTTATCCAGCGCCCATTGATAGGCCCTGGCCGTGGGAAGCATCGTCCGCCCGTTGTCCACCAGAAAGCCCATAGAGCCGGTCATGTTATGGAATGTCTGTTTGGTCTGCTCGTAGATAGCCCATGTGTCCTCGATGCTAACCAGTGTTTCCGGTGCCGTTACACCCGCAATGTCCATAACATCCTGGTAGTACCGCTGGTTCCGCTCCGCCACGTCGTCTAAGAGCTTTTGCAAGTCCCGCTGGCTGATGTTTGCGGTGCGCTGGATGGCCTTTTCTATGCCCTTTAGGTCAATGCCATGGGAGCGGAGTGCCCGTATATCCTGTACCGTGACCTCGTTCAGCTGCCCGGCCATCTTTAATCGGGAGCATATTTCCTCAAGGAGTGTCAGTTCAAGAGAGCGGTACAGCTCCGCCAGCTCTTCGGGCAAGGCGTCAAGAACTTCCGGTTGAAACGGATATTTCATGCGCTTTCCTCCGTTTCACGATTTCGTCATAATGCGGCGCAACCCGAATTACATTCCAGTCGCACTCTTCTGGGACATGTCCATAAAAAATGACCCATGACGGCTCCAACCGTTTCATCATCTCTTCATACCCACGGAGAAAAAGACGCTTGCTTTCCTTGCTCCGTTGTGTGCCTACGCTTGAAACAGACACAACTCCGCCAACCGGCTCACCGTCAAAGCACCATTCGTAGCTATCTTCATCACTCCAACTAATCGTCGGATATACTGTGATACCATGCAACTGCCAATATGCCGCAAGCCAGTGCTTGCGGTAGTGATTGTATATCTGCATTGCAAGCGGCATATCCGTGTATGTTGAGAAGTCCGGGGAGCACACCGCCGCAAATTGAGATAACTTCTTTATGTAGTCATCTGGACGGTTCCAATAGCGGGTGAACTGGTAATCGTCAACGAAACAATGGACAATCTTGCTCGCTGGTCCTTTTGCACTGTTGGCGTAATTCATGGGTATAAAATCGCCTTGCGGATATGCCGTTACCGGCTCTATTTGCGGGATGTCATAGCGACCAACGCCGGGAAACATAAACTTATCAAGGTTTTCAAAGTTAGTCATTTCCTATTCCTGCGCCTTCGGCTTAGAATTTGGTCAATCATTCTGATTTTTGCGTCCGCATCCGCAAATCCTCTAACCTGAGAAGCGCTTTTACTTGCGGCACTCCTCGCAAATCTTTGGTATTGGTCGTTCGATGTTCTTTTCAGAGTTTCGCGCTCTTTTTCAAGAGATTGTGTGCTTTGCCGAGAATATGCTGCAATTTGCTCATTATAAGCTGCACGATATGTGCCGCCGGGGGTATTTGCTCCCGTTTCTCCCCGATGAACTTTCCCGGTACTGTCCGTATATTCATAGTACCTCGCTCTTGCACGAATTCCGTTTTGAATTGCGTCATTTCGCTGGGCGCTATCTTCTAAGCGCCTATATTGTTTCTCGCCCAAAAAAACGCCGCCCGCACTTCCTCTACCGCCCACTACTCAATTTCCTCCTCTCCCTCGTCCGTCAAATCTTCCATCTTTGGCAGCATCTTCTTTGCCGTGGCCTCGTCCTCGTTGTACCACTTCATGCGGTACTCCCAGTCGTTCATAATGCCTGCCGCAAGGTCCTGCCGGTCATTATTTCGTTCCGTGGTCTTGTCCTCAATGATGGAATCATCAAAATCAATAGTCACTTTAGCTTCTTCGTCCAACCCGGCGTTCATGGCTGCATTACCGAGCCGAAGAATGATATGACACAGCTCTGTAATGGCCTGTTCCAAAATGATTTCATGCTTCTTGATGGTACGAAACATGGTGCTGTTTTCACTAATGACCTGGGTGGCTGTGGTAATGCTCCCCTGGTCGAAGCGGTAATGGTTTTCTCCAAAGCCACACTTGCTGGACAGTAGATTCAGTTGGTCTTGGATGCCCGTGTTGTGCTCCTGGGTACGGAGTGTCATGTCGATGGGCGTGATGACCGCACCGTCGCTTACATCCTCCGGGAGTACATAGTAAGCCAAGTCGTCCGGGTCAAAAAATGGCTCTCCGTCGAGGTCTTTGGTTGCAGACGGCTTGACCATGATGCGCTTTTTCCCAAGGACAAACTCATTTACATAGCTGTCATAAGCCACATCTACGCCCTTAAGGACATCGATGGCATTTGCATAGACAGAAATTCCAAGCGGGGAATCGTCAAAATTGTTGGCTATATTAGGCCGGTCAATAACAAACTGCCTCTGATCTGATCCGGTATGTACCACGGGAGGGACTAACTCAAATCCCTTGACATCGGATAAGGCCAGTTCTGCATCCACATTGTTATTGCAGTAATGATAGATGCGATTCTCAATATCGTATAAGCCATCTACTTTGTGGTGAATTTGGAGGTAACAATAATCCTCACCGTTGACGGTCACGATGCTGTCAAAGGCGCACTCCGTAATGATTCCGTTCTGCCATGCTAGCGGCCAGATATGCTCCACGGTCACATAATCCATCACAATGCCGTCAGCACTACCAGGTACAGGTCCTTCTTCCGTGGCCTTCATTCCCACTACACGGGGGATAAACGCCACCGTCCCAAGTGCAAACGCCTTCTCCTGCATCTCGTTTGACTTGACCAGAAAATTGTTTTCTGCGAACACGCGGTCAATAAATTCCTGTTCCCGTTGCCCCTCCAGGGTGATCTCCACCTTCTCGTTCATCAGGAGGTTTGCCCAATCTTCCGGGATCTTCTTGCCCATGTTAAGCGTGAAGCGCTTGCATTTAACCATGCTCGTTCCGTTTCGAACCTTGTACCGGTGGAAGCCCTTCACATCTCCAATATACCAGCTTTTCCATTCCTGCACTTTGCGATAAAAGTCTTCGCTGATGGTGGCAAAGCCCAGCTCTTTCAGCTTATCGTTTATGTTCAAGCAGTTGCCCCCATTCTTCTGAATACACGCTCAAGTGCATACCTTGTAGCGTCAATAAGGTGGTTATTCTCGTCAGGATACCCGCTGATGATCTCCCCATCCTTATTTCGCTCATACTCATAATTCACAAACTCGTTATAAGCGTTTGGAGTCCTTCTGCGGTCAATGACAATCTTCCGCCTCTGGAGCCACTTCATACCATATTCCACGCTTCCAGGCCCCTTAATTGCCTCTTTTGCCGGAAGGCCCATCGCCCGATAGTCTGCTGATGATTTAGGCTCTGCGCTGTCACAGGTAATGTAAGCATCCTTGTATCCCTTGGAAAGAATCAACTTCGCGCTCGCCTCGTTGGTCAGCTTATTTTGGTATATCTCGTCCATTAGGTATATTGTCTCCCTGGCTCGATCATAGTGGAGGCGGATAAAGGCAAATGGGTCAGGGAACCAGCCCCAATCCACACCCTGATAGATGCGGTCAAAACGAGACGTCTCTTCATCTGTGATTTCCCGCAGCTCCAGATTTTCAAATACATTCCCGCCAGTGCCGACAGCTTCGCCCAAGTATTCATGGCGATAGGCCCTCTCGTCCGTGGTCTTCAAGTGTTCAGCTTCTGCCAGGAACTGTGCCCCCAACCACTCCGGCGGGGCCTCCAAGTATGTGCTCTTATGGCACAGCCTGTCCGCTCTTTCTTCCAAGCTGTCTTTGTTGGCCCAGTTGTCCCGGCTGATGGGTGGATTGTAGCTCTCAAAGTTCCAGAACTTCGACCCGCCGCGCATGGTAGATTGTAAAATGGTTCGAATCTCCGCTCGACCGGAAAACTGATCTTTTTCTTCAAAGTGTGTTACAGCGATATATCCGAACGGAACCTTGATGGACTTTATTTTCATGGGGTCATCAGCGCCCCGGAACATGATTTTCTGCCCAGTCGGCTTGTAAATCAGCTCCATGGGCTGTACCTTAGCGTCCCAGTACGCCGCCATACCCAATTCTCCGATTGCCCATAGATATTGTGCATACACGCTGTCCCGGATGGTGTTCGCCACTTTGCGAAGTACCAAGGCGTGGGTGTTTGAATTGGTCAGCAAGATAAGCGGCACCAGCAGGGAGACGCAGGAAGATTTAAGCGAGCCTCGGCCACCAGACAAATCATAGTGTGTGTGTCCGTGTTGGAATACGTCACGAGCCAGTAGGTGGAATGCAGGTCCAAGGACGGACGATAAACGAATCTCAGACATCTATGACCACCTTGACCTCCATATCTCCATCGCCGTTTGCCTTTCCATCAAACGCTCCCACATGCTTTCCCAGCAATTCAAGCGCTTTTATCTTGCTGGAATACTTCAGATCGCTGTCATTCGCATCCGAGGCCGGTTTATCTGTGATTTCCTTCAGCTTGGCAAGCACATAGTCCTGTGTAATCTCTGTCCGTTCACTTCTAGCTCTCTTTGCTTCCTGAATTGCGGAAGAAACGTTATTTTTCGTAATTAGCTGCCGCCCAATTTCAGGGTTTTTATACCCTGCCCGAAGAGCAGCCTGTGCGGCATTCAAATCCACAAGGTACTCCTGCACAAATCTTTCCTGCTTTGGCGTTAATGCCACACTCACCACCTCTCGCCTAAGTAGAGTCTACAAATGCCCCCCACCGCCACCGACAGAGCGCGCTCTCTCTTTTTCTTTCTTTTCTGGGGGATTATAGGGGATAATAGATAGGGGGTTATAGGGGGGAAGGAAGAGGGGGAAAAAGGGGGCGGAAAAAGAGTGGGAGCGCGGGGGCACACGCTCCCACACTCCCATTCTAAAGTAATATTTCTCTATTTTTCCCCTTTAAAGGGGAATTTTCAAAATTTTATATATCCGTCCCTGCCAGTCAAATAGTCAAGACTCGTGTCAAGCTCGTCCGCAATGGCAATCAGTGAGTCGTAGTCTGGTTTTGCTTCCCCTCTTTCGTACCTTCTGATTGCGTCAGAGTGCAAGCCACATCTTTCTGATAGAACATATCGCTTTATATGCTTCCTGTCCCGTAGTTTCCTCAGCCTCTCCGGGAACTCGTTCACGGGCTATCCCTCCTTCGGTTCTTCTGGCTCAAAATCATTTAGCGCCTCCTTTACTGTGCCGATATTGTTCAGTACAATATCAAGCATCGCGTCCGCAGTTATATGGTGAGCGAAAACAGCTTTATCTTCTGCGTCACATTGATAGTATGCTGTCAGGGTACAGTCGTCCTTAAGCCTGGCGCATACCGAGATTTTATCTGGATTTTGCTCAAAGATTGTTTTGACTGTCTCTTCAAGCCAATCTGTATAGGGCAGTTCTTCCCACTCACTCATGCTGTCCGCCCTCCCCGTCGTGGATGTTGCCTATAATTTCTTCCTCCCCCGTCCATGCGTATCCTGGCATCAAGTCAGATAGACAGATTGCTGGCATTCCTCCGATAAAGGTTCCGCCGTGTTCATGAACCCATACCACCTCATGGCGGCAACCACGGCTGCATTTTACAATGTCCCCAACAAACACTTTCTTCCCGTTCTTGTCGGTCAGGCCGGTGTACTCGCAGACCGTGGAGGGGTCAACCTCAAGACAATTTACGGTAGAAAAAAGAGACGCGCCCTTCTTGTAAAGCACAGCACTCTCAGATGGTAAAATCGCTCGCCCTCCATCTGCAAACGAAATCAAGCTCCCTTTCACCCACTCGCCATCACTGAGCCGCTTGGCTTTGAAAAGGATTTCTCTGGTCATTAGGCACCTCCGATGATCTCGTCAAGGGTGACGGACTGACCTGACTTGATTTCCGGGAATAGTGAGCTTTCAATATCTGCAATCCACCCATCTTTGGCTCCAGTTATGCCTAAAACTTTACTGCCTCGCAACCGCTCAATGTGTGTTGCTTCGGGAAACAGCACGCTAATTATCTTTGCTGATTCCACCTCCTGCTGGGTGAAACGGGGCTTGCGGATGATGCGGTCGGGGTGGTTGATAATTACAGCCAAATCATCCTCATTGTAGCAAGGGCTCCACAAATCTCCCGTCTTATAATATCGCTTTCCGTCTGCCCCAATTTTGAAGGTGCCTCTATTTACCTGATTTGCGCCGAAATCGTATGTAAATTCTTCGTCTACCTCAACCCCCAGCACCTCGCAAATTCTCGGCTTGTCCATGTTGGCCTCCTCCACCGGCGCAGGCATCAGAACTGGGTTGTACTTCCGCTCCAATTCCTCCCGGATTTTCTCTTTTTCTTCATCCAAATAACTTATTCTCCAATATCTTTCAAGCTCAATAATGTGCTGTACTTGCTCATCAGAGAAAAGATACAGATGGTCTCTTACCACGGCTTCCCTCTTACTCCTATCTGGATGAGCAGACCCGCCGAAACAGCATTGGCAGTGCTCAATATCGTAATCACAAATAGGGCATTTCTCTTTCATGTTGGCCTCCTCCTTGATTTTCAGGTACTTTTCGATGGCTTCGTCCAGGTTGGCATCCCCCTTTGTGTATGGCACCCAGCAGCTTCCGTCCTCTTTCCGGTACTGGCAGCCCTCGTTCTCATCCCAGGAGCAGCAGGGGCCGGGGCCGCCGTGAGCACAGTCGCAGCACATACCTTCTATGGTGTTGGTTTCCTTATGTTTTGCCACCTCCGGCATATCATCCTCCACCACCTCGTAGCCTATAAGACTGGCGACTTCGTGGGGATGGTCTTCACACCATTTAACGCAATCATAGATCTTGCAGTCGCTCTTCATTGCTTCGTCGATTGGGCAGCTCTCACAGTCCATCCTGCTGGCGCAATACTCTGCGCTCGCTTGATCTACATCTAACAGTTTCTTGCTCCTAAGCTTCATGGTCGGCCTCCTTTCGCTCTCCAACGCTACAATAATCGTCCGGCATCATGTCACGCTCAAAATTGTCACAGTAGACGATGTTGTCTCCCGGTCTGGTGGCATATATACACTCCCGGCACCTGACCACAGGCACGGCGGAGATGGTAGGGGCGTTTATCAATGCCATATATCGCTCTTGAGCAGTTTTACATTCCAAATTGAATTTATCGAGTAGTTCGCTTCTATCAATCAGCCTCATGCTCGTCCTCCTCGTCCATGCGAGCGCCGCAGTTGGGGCAGTAGTGCCAATGGTACTTTTGGTATTCGTCCAGATGTAATGCCGCGCCGCATTCAGTGCACCGAATACAAGTGCTTCCGTCTAAAAACTTATATCTGTCAGACGCGTCCCATCTCCCGTGCCTCACCTCCGCAACGTCGGCGGCGGGGATACGAGTTATCACATCATTGGCACACTGGCAATACCCCAATGCCCTTATCAGCGCGTTCAGCGCAGTTACCCTCTCGATGTACTCCTTCATTCGTGCTCCTTCTTGTAAAGTTTGTCATAGAACGTCTTTATACATTCATTACTACACAGGGGACTTTCTACGCAATATTCAACATATTTCGTCATTTTTCCACAAATAGCACATGGGCGTTGCTCATTTGCTTCAATGCAACAATCCGGTGTTTTAGCCATCCTGCTCCCTCCGTAGTGCGGCCCGCAGCTTCTCGTTTTCGGCCTGGAGCGTGGAGAGGGTGCTCCGAACTTTCTCCAACACGGTCCTCATGTTCTGGATTGTATAATCGTCCCAGCTGGTTATCCAGCTCAGGAACAGGGCCTCTCTCTCCGTCAACTCTACACCCCGGAAAATGTCCTCAAATTCCGCTGGGATTTTCATTATTTTTTCCCCTTTCCGGCGGCCCATCCCAGGCCGTCCAGTATTGTCCGTACAGATCCATAGAAAACGGTTTGATATGCTTGCAGTATAGGTACCCGTCCTTCACGCCCTGAGCAATCTCCAAACCGCCCCATTGGAGTTGCGCTATGCCTGCTCCCTCAATGTAGATTGCGGTCTCCTGGGTGATGGATTCCAGCTCTGCGCGGGTGTATTGGTGTCTCATGGCGATACCTCCGGTGGGCGGTGCTTATACAACAGCAGGTTTTGTACTCCCTCCGTAGTATCCGCACAATGGGCCGGGTATCTGGCAGCCACTCCACCAATGTCATACAGCGCCTCAGTGTGCCCGATATACGTTTTGTCTTCGTTGTAGAGTGCCCAAACAATTTCCAGATACCACCCGACCTGATAGGCGGGTTCACATTGCTTCGGGTTTACATTGTGGCTTCCGTACCGGATAGCGTACATAAAAAATTTGTCAGCAGCCACGGTGTCACCTGCATACAGAGGTGCGCCATACTTATCGACCAGTCCAAGCGTCAGCGGCTCGTTCGGCGGGGTGAGGGTGGGCATCTCGTCAATATCGTCCATCACCATATCAATCAGGGCTGTTTGGTCGCTATCGTGATATTTGGTGTAATGCTCATAATAATCATGGTCTATGGCCTGTTTCAGTCGGTCTGCATCAATCGCCCTTGCCATCGTTCAGCGCCTCCTTGACTGCTTTCCACCGCTCTTTGCGGCTACACGTCCCGTTTGCCGCATCACAAATGCTCTTGGACGAGCAGCGCTCACACGGTCCGTCTCGAAAAAACTGTTTCATGTACTCTTTGGTGGTTGATATGGAGTATCCGGTTGCCTGTGCTATCTCCTCCGGCCCATTCCCGTCCAACGACATACGTTCCAGCAAATCACGGGATGGTCTGGGCTTTTTTACTTGGGTACGTAGGAGGCAGCCAACTCTTTTCGGGTTGCAGTCCGGCAGCGGGCACCGCCCACAGAGTTCGGCCTCCTCTGTATCCCGCTCCGTAATTCTGCGCTCCGCAATAGGCTCCATCGCGTCCAGACTGCGCCAGGGTGCCACCGCTCCGCTGATGCCGTAGGGATCTGCGGTTATCACGGCTTACACCTCCACCACATGGATTCCGCGCCCGGCCATGAGCTTTTTCTTCAGCTTGTATTCTTTGGTCTTGTAGCCCTTCACGTCCTCCACCACGACCTCCCATCGGGTGTCTACACCCTCTTTGACCGCCCGGCGGTATGAGAAGTCGGCCCGGTACTTGATGGCCCGCACACGCTCCCCTAGCGGTGTCGTGAACGCCTCCTGGAGGGTGAACTCCGGCTGGAGCTTCAGATCCCGAATCTCTCCGGCACAAAGCCGAAGCATGAGCTGGTCATACCGTGCGGCCTCTTTCTGGCTGTCGAATGTAATGCCGTTTCGCACGGCCTTCTTGTTGCCGTATTTATTCATTCAGCGCCTCCAATGCCATATCAATTGCGGCTATGATTTCCTGGTACACCGGTGCAAATTCTGACTCGGCACTTATCGCCTCGTACTTCATGCGCAGCCCCTCCAGCACCACCACCGCTGTTTTCCTATCCATGTCCATCTCTGGCTGCCTCCCAACTATATCTCTTTGTCGGATTTCCTCCCGCGTCGTAGTATCTCCGTGATTTGGCGTCGAACATCAGCGGGATTACCTCGCGGCTGCCGGTCTCTCTGGCCTTGATAATCCTGATCCTGGAGTCAACTTCGTCAGATTCTTTTGCCCGCTCAACAGAAAAAACATTGTCAGCGAGGTTGGTAATCTCCGCCGCCCCCGCAACGTCGTCTGCTGTCAGTCCCCGCTCCTCTCCAGCCTTCCTGGGATGGGCCACCAGATGCACATGTACATCGTGGCGTTTTGCGAAGGCGCTGAGTCTCTGCGTAAAAGCTTTCTGGGCCCCATAATGACCAAGCTCCACTTCTCCCTTCAGACTTGCGGTCATGATGTTGTCCACCAAGTACACCGAACACCCGTATCGGCGGTAGGCATACTCAAACAGGCGCAGTATGTTGTCCTCGTCATGGGCATTTGACTGTCGCAAATCGGTCAGGAGAAAGCTCCCTTCCAGCCATTGGTCAATCGCCCGAACAGCTTCTTTTGACGGCGCGTACTCCATCCGCCCCGTTCTGGGGTCTGGCTGCTCTACAAGATTCCTCGGCCCTGCGATCTGCGGCAGCACAAACCGTTTGAACTGCCTCGCCGGGAGCTCCCCGGAATAGGCACATACAGTTCGGTTCTGGTTGATTGATTCCACGAGCATCTGCCCGAGAAGCGTCGATTTCCCTTCGCCGCGCCTGCCTGTCCATACTGACAATTCGCCTCCCCGGAATCCGCCGGTGCAGTAGTCCAGCGGCACCAGCCCGGACATCATGCGGTTTTGCGAAATGGGCGCGTCCATCTCCACTTGCGACAGGTCAATCAGCCCCGGCCTCGGCACATCCAAAGCGCCAAACAAAAGGCTTTCTACCGCCTTTGGGCCAGCATTGTCCAGCAGTTCGACCACTGATTCATTCCCGCGAAACGCCGCCTTATCCGCCACAAGGATAGTGACCGGCACCCACTTCTGGAGCTGGCCTACAATCTCTTCCCGGTCTGCATCGTTTGGTGTTGCGACGAACACATAGCAGAACTGGGTGATAAACTCCGTGCAGGCAGCTAAGTCCTCCCAAGCCGCATATCTGTTCTTGCACACGGCGTTAATACCAACCGCCGCCGCGTCCTCCGGCGTAGCGCACCACCAAAGCCCTGTCGGCAGGGATGGGTCAATCATTTCTGCCCGGAATGTCAGCAGCAGTGAAATATCGCTCTGGCTGGTCATGGTACCCCCCCTTCCTGCGCTTCTCCCACGTCCGCACAGCGGCTTTCCAGTCTTTCATTTTGGCTTTCCCCAGCATCCACCCTCTGGCCGCGTAGTAGTCCACAAACTCCTGCGGGTCTATGCCGTTTTTGCGTGCAAGGCAGTATTCCCTCACCTCGTCCACCGTGGGAGGAACAAACACTTTTCTTTTTGACTCCGTAGGAGTCTTTTCTTTTGTCTTAGTCTTAGTCTTATATATGGGTAAAGTTTCTTGTAAAGGATTCTGTAAAGGAAACTGTAAAGGTTTATGTAACGTTTCCTGTAAAGAATCAATACCAGAATTTGATTGTTCCGATAGGGAATAGCGGCTCGGGGCCCCTTTTTTCCCTTGCTGGTATCGGATAAATCCAGCCTTTACAAGCTCGTCCCTCGCTCTGTAAGCGGATGGCTTTGACAATCCATTTGTCATTACCTGCAACCGAATGGTGTCTACTGGAACCCACTCAGGCCACCCAGCCCGGTTAAATACGTTCAGCAGCCTGAAGTACAAGACCTGCGCCGGAAGCGTCAAGTGGTTGTTTTCGATCCAACGGTTGAACTCATTAAGGTAATCAATGTAAGTCAACCCATCACCGCCCTAGAACGGGAGCTCTCCGTCGTCGTCCACCTCCGAGAACTCCTGCCCATTCTGTTCTGGAAATTCAGACTCTGGTGCGTTCCCCTCCGACTTCCGGCTGTCGCCAAAGTACACACTATCAGCCACAACCTCCAGGCTCGACCGCTTGTTCCCGTCCTTGTCTGTCCAGATGTTGGTTTGCAATCTGCCGTCTACCACAGCCATGCGGCCCTTGGAGAAATATTTGCTTACAAACTCCGCCGTGGAGCGCCATGCGGTCACATTAACCCAATCGGTGGTTTTTTCGCCAGTGGCCTTGTCTTTAAAATCCCGGTCAACCGCGATGGAGAAACTGACCACCGAGACACCGGACTGCGTGTGACGCAGTTCGATGTCCTTTCCAATGCGGCCCTGGATCACAACTCTATTTAGCATTTTGGCCCTTCTTTCTTGTATATCAGTTTTGATTCATCCCATCCTGGGTATAAAGTGCGGAGGTAATCCTGCATGTGTTTATGAAGCAGACCATCCGCCCCCTCGTTGTCAAATGCCGCATGGCACCGCTGGCAGCCTGTCCAAATGTTCTCTGGAATCCCAAGACCGCCCTGACTCCGCCGTATGTAATGACAGTGTGGCCCTGCGTTGATGGAGCCGCAGAGTACGCACCGCCCAAAGTCCCGCTCCCATACGGCCTTTTTGGTTGCGGCGGATATGGCGGTGGCCTTAGTCTCTCGATGCACGCGCCCACTCCCTTTCTAACTGTGCGTCCAGGATGCGAATTTGCAGCTTGTAGCCCTGTATGGCCTCCCGTGCGGATTCGTACACTGTCTGAGCAATATCTCTTTCCAAGCGTAGTCGGGCGATCTCCGCGTCACCACGGCAAATATCAGAGATAATGGTTACAGGCGTGCCCTCCGCCCTGGCTTCCAACACAGCTTTTCGAAGGGCTACCCTGTAATCGCGTTCCGCCTGCGCATATGCCCTGCCGCGGGCTCCGAGCTGCCCGATCGCCTTATCCAGGAGTGCAGACTTTGCGCCGATCTCGTTTATCAGCTCATAGCCCATACAAACGCCCGCTTTCCTGTCCGGTTGTTCAGGATAGATAAACCAGAAATCCTACGGTTGTCACCGTATGCAATTTTCTCAACCGAGAAGGTGTCAAAGGTGCGGAACTTCCCGTTGGATTCCAGAATGTTCATTTTCTCAGAGGGTACCCAAATAAACGGGGCGGTATAAAGCTCTCTGCCAATGCCCCATCGGAAACCGGCACGCTTAAATGCGTCGCTTGCCTCCCCCTTTTTCTCGTTGCCCTCGCCGTCCTCCCTGGACTCTATTCCGCAATCCCACTTCCACGTCCAGGCGTCTCCCTCACGGATAGCAATCCCACAATACAGGTTCCCTTTGATTTCCCGGTAATCGTTTGTCCAGTTTTCAGAGCCAACCGTCTCATCCAGGATATCCATGTCTGTCCTGGCCGTCTTATAAAGAAGGAGAACCGCCCCATTCTTTTTGACCTGCTTGACCTTCACCTCAATGTCGGAAGCCTCCAGCAGACGGAACTTGTCCATCACTTCACCCCCACACTTCTGCCCTGTTCAATGTGGGCGTAGGGGACTGGAACACCGTCTTTAATGAGCTTACCAACTCCAGTTTTGCTGACCTCCGGCTCCTTGTACTTGACGCACTCCGCGTCATAGCCGTTCTGCTCCAGCCAGCGGATCAGGGCTTCCGAATTGGACACCTGAACGGACGAGGTTTTGCGGAAAGTGACGGAGCACCTGGCCGTCTGGAACTTCTCGCCGTCTAATGCAAGGGACAGATAGGATTTCAGCCGTTCCGCCTTGTTCTCCAGGGCCTTTCTGCGCTCATTGAGTGTGTCCGCCTCCTCCTTGATGGCCTTGGCGTCGGCCATCAAATCCTTGTACCAAAGAGCCATATTCTCAATCTTGGCGTCTCGATCCATCTGGAGCGCGGCAAACGCCTCATAGTCCATTAGTTCCCCTGTCTCCGGGTCTACCAGACCTTGAATCGCCTGGTCAATTTCATACAGTGTCATTTTGTTCCTCCTTACATTTCTGGCACATTTCCTCGTTCTGGTAAAGTTCTGCTCCGCAATTTGGACAATTCCCTACAATTGGTTCTTGCTGCACATCCCTGTATGGAGAAAAAGGTAGCCACCACTCCATATCAGGCAATCGCCGGAAGCGCCGCCCGCGGGCAGCCGTCCTAGCCCATATAAAGAAATCCGGTTCGGCCATCTGACAGGCGGATATGTACTGTCCAGTCCAGGGCGTTAATCTCGTCGATTGGGTAGCCGATATTCTCCATCGCCCAGCGCAGCAGGGCAGAAATATTTGTGGTATTCAGCATTGACAAATCAGCTTCTTTCTCCGATAATAAGGATAGATATCGTTTCCCTTGCCGCCCTCCGGTCTCGCACACCGGGGAGCGGCGATTTTATATGTACTTGACTGCTTCTTCCCGGGTAATGAAGTGGTGGATACCAGTGGAGCACTCATTCCACCGATTGTCATCAAAATCAGACACTTCAACGGTTTCTCCTCGCGCATAAACAAAGTCAGAATCATAATCACTACTTACTTGGTCGTAACCAGGATTCCCGTCAATATCTGTGATGCTCAATACCTTGGCCTTACTGGCTCGGCATTTTCGGCTAGTGGCGGAGGAGCGTTGTGCATCTGCGGGGATTTCCAACTCCACAATAAGTCCCCTCGCCTTTTTGTAACCGATATAAGAGCCGGATTCCGGACATTGCAGTTGGTAAAAAGCCGTATAAATATTCCACATCATTTGATCTATAAACGTATTGCTCAGGTAGGCACAGTGTAGGTTAGCATCGCGCAGGTCGGCTCGGCGCAGGTCGGCTCGGCGCAGGTCGGCACCGCGCAGGTCGGCACCGCGCAGGTCGGCATCGCTCAGGTCGGCACCGCTCAGGTCGGCATCGCTCAGGTCGGCATCGCGCAGGTCGGCTCGGCGCAGGTCGGCACCGCGCAGGTCGGCATTGCGCAGGTTGGCATCGCTCAGGTTGGCACCGCGCAGGTTGGCACCGAACAGGTCGGCATTGCGCAGGTTGGCACAGCGCAGGTCGGCATTGCGCAGGTTGGCACCGCTCAGGTCGGCACCGAACAGGTCGGCATTGCTCAGGTTGGCATCGCTCAGGTTGGCATCGCTCAGGTTGGCACGGCATAGGTCGGCATTGCGCAGGTCGGCATTGCTCAGGTTGGCATCGCTCAGGTTGGCATCGCTCAGGTTGGCACCGCGCAGGTTGGCACCGAACAGGTCGGCATTGCGCAGGTTGGCACAGCGCAGGTCGGCATTGCGCAGGTTGGCACCGAACAGGTCGGCATTGCTCAGGTTGGCACAGCGCAGGTCGGCACAGCGCAGGTCGGCACCGCGCAGGTCGGCACGGCTGCCGCCCTCTCCATTCAGCCAAAGGAGATGCTCGTCCAAAATCTTTTTTAAGTCCATTTTGCTCCCTCCTCCCAGCCCTAAAATAAGGGCAGATAGCTTTTGTCTTGCCGCCCTCCGGTTTCGCACACCGGGGAGCGGCGCTTTTTAATATAGCTCGATTGCAAAGCCATCTTTGATGAGCTTTGGGCGCTTGCCATTTACCTGCTCCGGCCTTATCCCGAGTTTTCTGACGACGCCGGCCATCGGGATCGAAAACCCGCCGGAATATCTCGACACAGCAAAGCCTTTTTTGCTGTCGGTGAAATGGAATAGCAGATACTTTCCGGCCTTGCCGATCAGGACTCGAGGCAATATGTTGGGGATACACTTTGCGGTGGCGGAACTCACATATAGGGCGGTGTTCGGGCTTGCCAGCTTCACGTATTGCTCTGTGCCCGTCTTCTGGATTATCTCTTCGTCAGTGCCAATTTCGATAAAATCTAGGGTTTCATTCATTTTCGTTCCCTCCAGGTATTTCGATGACCGCCCACACATCGTCGATGCTCTCCGCGCCCTCCAGGCCGGTGATCTGGATGGTGAGCGGGCCGGTGGGCGTGTGGGCCGGGGTGGTGGTTGCCGCCGGGGTTTCAATGGCTGGCTGCTCCGGCTCCTGGTTCCAGACAATTTCGATCAGTGCAACTAGCGCCAGCAGCAGAAAGAGATATGCAATGGTCACGATCAGTTGCTTCTTCATAGGCTGACCGCCACCAGAACAGCCAGCACCAGCGCCGCTCCGGCAATCACCGCCAGTTGCACACGCTGGGCCACCGCCTGCGCTTGCTGTACCCGGCGGCGGTAGGCCCGGTAGCTGTACGCCTTTGCGCGCCTGTCGCGCTCGGTTTGTGCTCCCATAATTTTCACTCTCTTTCATTAGTTGAAAAGCTTTGTCTTGAAATCGTTCATTTCGCTTTGAATGGTGCTCGCCACCGCAGTCCGTATCATGTGTACGATGGTTTCGTAGTCAAAGCACGGTACGCCCTCCCGCTTGTACTTGACCAGCCCTCCGGGGCTGATTTTGTATGTAAGCGCCTTGTCCTTGACCGCAATCCCGAAGGTTGCCCGGCCTTCTCTGAGCGCCAGCCTTACCGTTTGTTCGGGCCAGTCCAGATATCGGGCCGCAACGTCCAAGGGAACATTGTCATATGCTAGTATCTCATTGTCCGTTGGAACCGGTGGCCGCTCTCTCGTTCTTGGCCTCATGGCTATCCTCCCTCCTTTCGCCATGCAACCGCTCATGCTCGTCCCAAGTCATCCCGTAATAGGACCGGCATAGGTCGTCCATGACGCGGCGCGCATTGCTGAAGCGGTTCTCAATCTCCCGCTTCGTACTGCTCTCGTTGAGCTGTCCATCTTTGGTCATAAAAAATCCTCCAATCTTGCCAGAGGCCGGAGGATGTGATATACTGTCTCCGATACCTCGTAGCTTCGGTACGTGGTGTCATGCCCTGGTCGGTGGTCGCACACCGGCCGGGGCGCTTTTTGTTGTGGTTCCTTCCTTGCCATGGTATACTGGCGAAAAGGAGGTATTGAGAAATGAAACTAAATCCTGATTGTATTCGAGATATTCTTTTGACCGTAGAAGCCATATGCGATACTGGACACTACTTTGATTCCAGAATAGATTTAGATAAAATACACGGAAATTACAGTGTAGAAGAAATTGCATACCATGCTCGCCAATGTGATATGGCTGGTATGTTTTACAAATTCAAACGTGGTATTGATGGCGGCTGGGAAGTTGTAGATTTAACTCCAAAGGGCCATGAATTCCTTGCGAACATCCGGGAAAATACGATTTGGAATAATGTCAAAGCTGTGTCATCTAAAGTCGGTTCAAAATCGTTGAATGCCATTTCTCAAATTGCATCAGCCGTAGTAACAGAAATCATTAAGTCTCAATTAGGACTTCATTAGTCACAGAGCCGGATAGTTCTATTCTTATGGGGCCATCCGGCGTTTTTTCAATTTTTACGCTGTATAAATTCTGTATTTCCACGCCGTCAATTTCCAGCTTTGTGTTATGCCCATCGTTTCTTAAAACCACTCTTTCCATCGCTTTCCCCCCTTCCCTCCCGCCCCGTCAGGGGCGGGCTTTGTTGTCCGGTTTATTGGACAACTTATGTGTATAATTCTGTTTGTATCAAGCTCTTGTCAATCTGAAACGCATCACAAATTGCCTTTGCGACGTTATGTGTGATTCGTTTACCTGACATAAAGCAATCGATAGTTTCTTTTGAATACCCCGTCATTTCTGCGAGTCCACCATTTGAAACTCCAAAAACCTTTTTGTTAAACTCAATTACTCCAAGCAATAGAAGGCTCTGGTTAAACCTGTGTTCATTAAGGAGTCGATCTCGACACAAACAACACAATCCGCTTCCCGAACTATCTGAAATTTTGGAACCACATGATGAACAAACTCGATGCTGACGATATACATTGATTAACCCTGTATTGTACGCATGACGGATATTATGGCTTGCGGTACACCACTCCAGATTCTCAATGCTGTTATTGCGTGGGTTTCCATCGATGTGATTAACTTGCGGTAGATTTTGGGGATTCGGCAAAAATGCTTCTGCCACCAGACGGTGAACATAAAATGTTTCTTGCTTCCCGTTAATTGATGGCCGAACGCATAGGTATCGTCTACCACGGCCTATTCCGTGCGGGGAAAGCTCCCTTAATTCACCATTTTTCATAACCTTGTAAACGTGCCCCGTATCATTGACAGATAACAGCCCGTTACAAATCAGCTTTTGCATTTACACCTCCACCTTGGTTTCTATCTTCTGCGAGAAGGTAGTCCGCAGCGATGCCGTTTCTCCGCTGAACGATGGTATTTACCGCAGTGTCCATCCGGCCCCTGATTCCAGGCGGTTTTCGCTTCCCATTCAGAATCATAGAAATGTAAGACTTAGTTACGCCCATTTCTTCGGCAAGGTCATCGTAAGTAATTCCCTTGTTGTGCATCTTCCCAATGAGATTCCCAGTCCATGCCTCCGGCAATTTCAACCCTCCAATCTGTTTAATATGTTGACTAAGCAGGAAAGAACAGGTAGAATCAAGATGCCATCTGGCAAATAAGGCGGTTTCCGTCCCAAGAAGGGAGGTATCGCTATCGTTCAGAAGGTGTTCTGTGTCTCCCAAAAGGAGAAGGACAGGTATTTGAAGGACGGATACGCCATCGTTGCGCTATCCCACTTCTCGCCTGATGGGGCTTTCTCTTATCACCTAGAAAAAGGCTCTAAGTGGAGCCGAATGCTAGGTAGTAAGTAACCCCATAGCCGCCCTGTGTATCCGCACGGGGCGGTTCTCCTTCCCACATCAGTCAAAAAGTAGTTGCAAAAGTTAACAACATATGCTATTATGAATTTGCGAGATACATAAAAGCGATTGACACGGGAGTTTTCTCCGGGGTCTGGTATTTTGTTATCATTTGCAACTCGCAAGAATATAATAACGCTATCAAACGCAACTGTCAAGTTAAAAATGATAACAAAAACAACTTTGTGTTTATGTCCAAAAATATGGAGGAGTTTTTGTGTTTTATGATAACTATGTTCGCTTATGTAATTCTGTTAACAAATCTCCGTCTGCTGTAGCCATGGAAATTGGTATTGCAAAGCCTACTGTGTCGAGGTGGAAAACAGGAAGTAAACCGAACCACGCCACGGCCTTAAAAGTGGCTGACTACTTCGGCGTACCCGTATCAGAACTAACAGGTGAAAAAGAAAAAGCGCCCGGCCTTACAGAGAAGGACAGGCGCGATGTAGCAAAGCTCGTGGAAAACATTATGAGCGATATGGAGCAGGCCGGAGATTTAAATTTTGATGGAATGCCCATGTCGGAAGAAGCAAGGGCCGCTATGGCATCTGCCATGAGAATCGGGCTTGAAGAGGCCAGAAGAAGGAATAAGGAGACATATACTCCTAAAAAGTACAGGAAGGGTTAACCATGACAATCAAGGTGCTTGCCGATAAAATTGCAAAAAGGCATAACACACGTGACCCCTTTCAGATTGCGCATGATCTTGGGTTTATCATTGTCTACGCACCTTTGATGGAAGTAAGAGGATTCCAGCAGAGAATCCTGCGCAGGAATTTAATCTATATAAATTCGGATTTGGATGAAACCCAGCAAAGGCTTGTGTGTGCTCACGAGCTTGGGCACTACTTTTTGCACCGAGGGACAAACCGGATTTTTATGGACAGGAGTACGGACTTTATCCCTCAAAAAAGGGAAAATGAGGCTCATAGATTTTCCGTTGATCTTATTTATAGCGATGATGTATTGGAAGATTTTATATATCAGTCCGTAGAAAAAGCCGCAAATTATATGGGTGTATCTGAAAAGTTAGCTAAATATAGGATTAGTTCTATAGATACTAACCGTAAATAAGTTTAGGAGGTATATAGATGCCCATATCAGAGTTCGCAAAAAAACGCAATGAAGTTCTCTTTTCACTCGACAAAGAAAGGATCCTTGACTTTTGCGGTGGTAATGCTCCAGAAGACGATGAAGTATTTTGGGCTGGTGTCTATAAAGCGATATGTAATATCACATCGACTCCTCCCGAATTACGAGAAAAGGCCATTTCTTGGTTGTCATTACACGGATATTCGCCAGATATACGATTGTACCCTACCACTGGGGAATGGTAAAATAGAGAGGAGAATAGATTTATTGCACTTCCCTTAACTGCCGTAATGCTAAGCGCCGCCCACAAAGCGACACCTTAACAACCGAATAGGGGGTTTTACACATGTTAGATGAAAAGGATTTACAAGCAATTGCAGAAATGATGAAGGGGATGGAATCCCGCATCGACCAGAAGCTGGAGAAGCAGAAGCAGGAAATCCTGGACGAAAGCGCTAGATGTATGAAACTACTGCTGGACACGGAGGTCACAACCCGGTTTAATCTTTTGGCCGAGGGGCAGCAGGCCATCATGGATGCCATTACGCCGAAGAGCGAAATCGAGCAAATCCGTAGCGAAATGGCCGTTCTCAAACTGGCTGTCCGTACTTTGTCACAGGATCTAGCCGAGCTGAAAAAAGCGCAATAAAAACACCGCCCCCGGTGCTACCAACACCAGGGACGGCTCACATAGGGGTGATAAGGTTTGGCCGCCATTATCACCCCTTTATTTTACCAGAATAGGGGGAAAAGTCAATGAGAAGAGCGAATGGAACTGGAAGTATTGTAAATCTTGGGCCAAACCGCAGAAACCGATACGCCGTCAGGGTGTCGTATTTGGAGCGGCCCGGACTGTGGAAGCAAAAGTATCTATCCTACCACAGAACTGCCAAAGAAGCACAGGAGGCCCTTGACAAATATTTGGCATCTAATATCCCGGCAAAGTCACTCGCCGTTACCTGGGGAGACGTATACAATCAGTGGTCTGCCAAAAAGTATGCAAAGGCAGGAGCTGCCTCTATCGCCAGCTATAAGGCTTCTTGGGCGCGCCTCTGTGTGCTAGAAAAAAAGGATATGTGCAAGGTTACGATTGACGACCTACAATCTATTATTGACCAAGACGAGGCAAACGGATTATCGAAATCTAGTATTAGCAATGACAAAATGCTTATGAAAGCACTTTTTAAGCACGCAACAGAGCGCGATATCGTGTATAAAGACTATTCCGCTTTTGTGGAACTTCCAGGAGTTGAAGCAAAGCACGAAAAGGGTGCTTTTGATGATATCACAATGCGTAAATTGGAGAACCTGGCGTCCTCTGGATTCCCTTGGGCTGATACCGTACTAATGCTATGTTATACTGGATTCCGGGTGTCCGAGTTTTTGGGGCTTACCAGATTCTCGTATCATTCGGAGGCGAATTATTTGCAAGGAGGTCTAAAAACCCAGGCCGGGAAAAATCGCATTGTCCCGGTGCATCCTAAAATCATGCCATATCTCGCCAAGTGGCTATCCAGGGACGGTAAAACTATTATCTGTGATGATGACGGGAATGCAATACCAGCATACAAATACCGACCGCTATTCTCTAAGGTTATGGAAGAATTAGGAGTGCCTGCTGCTACCCCTCATTGGTGCAGGCATACCGCCGCGTCTCGGATGAGAATGGCCGGGGTGGACGAAGTCGCTATAAAGCGTATCTTAGGGCATTCCGATGGAGATGTTACCGAGCACTATACGCACGTAGATGTTTCGTTTTTGGCTAAAGAGATCCAGAAGGTTTCCTAAGTATTTGTAACTTTCTTCTTAAATATGTGCAAATAGAACAACGCATCAAAAGTTCAAAAAAGTTGTTTTTATTGTGCATTCTCCTTGTTATTCTAGTATTTTTAGTTATAAAATTAGATGGACTTTTAATGTGTTTGTAATTCATTAGAAAAAGAAACCTAGTAATTGCAATGGTTACAGGATTTTTTGTATCTAGTATGTAGCTAGTTCGTAACTTTCGGTGTAAATATGTGCAAATAGCAAAACGATGAAAAAGTTCAAAAATAGAGGGCGGAGGCTATTGCCCCCGCCCCTTGTTTAGCCCCTCACGATGTACTCATAGTAGCGGGCCAGCTTGTCCTCCGGTGCGTCCTTATCACACAGGAACGATTTTGCCATGTCGGCGTAGAAATCAATCTTATCACCGACACCGTGCTTCTTGGCTACTTTAACATAGTCTGAGTAAATCATGTTGAGAGCCACCCAAAATTGTGCTGGATCACACTCAATCCCGTGCTGGGCCATGACCTGCTTGGCCTGCTCCAGCGTCCAGTGAGCGCCGCGAGTGCCGTCCTCGTTCTGCATCTGGCTTGTCCACTCTTTGGCGATCTCAACAGAAAATACTTGGGAGGAAGATGCCGAATGCTTGCTTTGCGAGTCATCCTCATCCCACTGACACATTGCGTTATAGGCCCCATTGTAGGACGCTAGCTTTTCTGCTACCTGATCATCCATAGGTTTTGCTCTATACTCTACAATCTTCATGGTCAGCCAATCTTTGGCATTCTCGCGGCCAGGAAGGGCCTGCGCCAGCACGTCGCTGGTAATCATAGCCTAGCCCCCTTTAGGCGTTTTCAAGTTGCCCCATGCAGCGGCGGATGGCTTCGCGCTCACGCTCACTGCCAGCCTGGTCCATCAGCATTTCCATCTGCTCCATCATGGCCTCTTTGGCATCATGTCGGCTATATCCGCCCATGCGCCCGTCACGGCTATAACCACCGCGCCCATCTCTGGAGTAATGGCCCCGGACGTAGTGCTTGCCACGGTTTGCATAGCTGGAGCCACGGCCATAAGAACCACCCTCATAGTCTCCAGCCTCAGAGTAGCCGCCGTCCTCCTCCAGTGCACAGATTTTGTCGATATTCTTAATGGTGTCAGTGAGCTTGTGGGCCAGCTCCAGGTCGCCCGCACCCAGTTCACCCTTCCGGGCCAGCTCTTCCAGCTCCATCTCGAATTTTTCTTTCAGCTCGTATAGTGCTTTCATGCTATCCTCTCCTTTCACGCCTCACGGCTGACGATAATGTTGGCGTTAACGACTTCGACGGGCTGGGCGGAAATATTCCGAACGGAAATAACTGCCCCGTCTCTCGTCGCAAACACCTTTGCGGGGATAAATACATTAAAGAAATCCCCGGCAGCAGTTGGCGTCACCGTACCAACCGAGGCGGGTAGCGGCTCACCATCAATGGAAATGGCGAGGGAGATCGCGCCAGCAGTACCGCCGGCAGGTACAGCGATGTTAGCCCCAAACATCACCAGATACTTTGCAGTCCTCTGGCAACTGCGGGCACAAGGGCCGCTCAGACGAATGACGCCTGCGCCCTCTCTGTGCGTGATGCAGCCGTTGTTGCAAGTGTCCGGGGTCTCGTTGTAGACCACTGGCTGGTTGGGCTGTACGACCTGCAAATTGGCATTGGTAAACTCAGCCATAAAATCAGTCCTTTCTAAAGTGGTCGGAATCGACCAGTTTAAACCTATCAATTTCGATAGGGAAAGCGGCGAGGCTGTTGCCCCGCCGCTGTTGTCAGTATCGGCACGGGGCCGAACATCCAAGGAATCCTCGGAAGTTGATGTATTTGGTTTTAGCAGCCGCAGTTATTGTAGCCGCAGCAGCCGGTATAGGGGTTGGGCACCTGGTAGGCAGGCACGGGCATGGGGTTGATGCGGCGGATCAACTCGGCGGTCTGGGCTTCCTGATTCGCGGTAATAAAAGCATTCTGGGCCGCCTGAGAAGCCTGGAACTTCAGGCTCTGGTTTTCGGCCGTCAGAGTAGCAATCTTATCCTGAGTCAGGAAGTCCAGGATTGCCCGGGAGTTGGCGTTGGCGTTGTCGATGATGTCCCGAGTGGTGTTCTGGATGGTGTTCTGCGTAGCGCAGGCGGTGGTGGCAAGGTCGTACCGCACCCCCTGAATCGCCTCCCGGGTGTCGCAGCAGCAGGAGGCCAACTGAGCGCCCAAGGCATTGAAGCCCGCCTGAGTCTGGTAGCCCAGGTTACACACTGCGGTGTCCACACCGTGGAATCCGCTGGTCACGGCGTCCCGGATGGAGGTCTGACCGTTCTGCAGGCCGTTCAGGGCAAAGCCCTCGTTGATATCAGCGCGGGTAGCGTACCCCTGGAAGCCGGGGCCGTTCACACCGTTCCCACCGCCGAAGCCGCCATAGCCGCCCCAGCCGCCGAACAGGCCGAAGATAAGGAACAGGATGATCCAACTGGACCAATCGCCGCCCCAGCCGAAACCGCCGTTACCGCCCTGATAGGCGGGCTGAACCGGCATCGTCATAACGGTGCCGCCGTCAGAAGAAAGACTCATGTAAATTCTCCTTTGTTTTTATTTTCAAAACCCGGCCGGGATTTTGATCACTTGCCGAACATTCCACGCATCCCGTCAAACATGCCCGACATCTGCTGGGCCTGCTGCTGGACGTGGTTTAATTGTTCCTGCGAGATTTTTCCGCTTGAGACCATTTCATTGATGATAGCATTGGGGTCTTTGCCCTTCATTTGCTGCATGAACTGTTGAAACTGCTGCATCATGTTGGGGCGGCCACCGCCGCCCATGACTCCGAAAAAGGGATTCATTCTGCATCCTCCTTCGCGTTCTTCTTTGCAGTCGTTTTTGGAGCTGCCAGCGCGTCCACACGGGCCGCCAGGGCCTCCAGATCGGCCTTTGTGGCAAACTCCACGCCCTGTGGGGCTTGCGCCGTTCTGGCCCCGCTGGTGCGCTCTACGAGGTCATAGACCTTAATGGACGGTTTCCCGCTGGCATCCGCCTGCTTGAGATAGATGGTGGGTGAGTTGCTGTCCCAAAGCGCCACGGCGCTGTTAGGGGCCACCAGATAGGCCATTGCCTCCGCCTCACCGCTCACCCATACCATGCTCTGGCCGCTGGCCTGCGCCTGCTGGGGCTGTGCCTGCGGCATCTGCTGGGGCATGGGCTGAAACTGTGCCCCACGGAGCTGTGCAAGCTGATCCGGCATGGGCGGCTGGTAATATTGCGGCTGCTGGTATCCATAGTAAGGGTAGCTCATGGGTTACGCCTCCTTGTGCCAGTAGTAGAGCGGTATTTCCCCGCCGCTGTCCCAGGTATCGATCCAATCTCCGTTTTGTACGCACACCACATGCCCGGACAGGGCCAGAATATAGGTGCCTTCTGGGTGCTCCGCGGCAAAGTCAGCCACCGTGTAGCAGTCCGGGCAGGAGTTGGGTATCATGTCCCGGTCAAAGCAACGGCTGCGCAGGTAGGCTCCCCACACATGGTTGGCCGACGGCATATCCCGCATCATGTAGCCCTGGATGGCGACGCCCACATAGGTCTCCTCCCAGCTCTGTGCGAGGGCCTTTGCAATCGCCCGAATGGTGCAGTCTCCCACGTTGCGTCCGTCTGGATTCTCATTGTGCTGTATGTATGCCATATTTTTCCTCCAGGCTGGCTACATAGTCCTCCAGCCCCTCGTCATCTCCCTGTGCCATGTACCACATCGCTGTTTTGGCGGCACAATCACGGGACATGCCAGCGGCTACCATTCTCTCGATTAGAGTCATATCCAACACGTCCTTGTCCATAAAATAAGGAGTCCGTGAGGAGGGCGGCGACGTGTACCAACCCTGTATCCTCACGTCCTCCATGTCTATATTGTCGCATAAAATAACCCCGGCTGGGTTCGGTTCCAGTCGGGGTTATGTACGTCTTATGTACGGATTGTGTATAGCTTGGTTGCAACGTCGGACACGCGGGGCAAGATGTTCTTGATGTGGTCGCCTACCGTTGCCCTACGCCATCCAATCTCTGCCGCAATATCCATCTGCGGCCATTTCTCGATAATGTACCGGCGGGCTATCAACTCATCGTCTCGATACAACGCGGCCTCTTTGATGGCCGTTTCAAGCTCAGAGCGCAAGAGTTCGGCTAACTCTTGTGGTAGCTTCACTCTTGCGCTCATTTAGTCACGTCCTTTCGCCCTCCGGCGGCTCTGTGGGCAGCTTCTTCATGGCCTCCACCAGCTTTGCCGCCATCCCATTCCCACCCAACTCCTTGTAGGCACTGTACATGTCCAGCACGTTCTCCATCCCATAAATCGGGATATAACGTTGTTCGGAGTAGTGGTTGTACTCGGCAATGATTTCGCGCCTTAGCAGGGCCTGTACCCCATTCATAAGGGCATCGCTCTTCTGGTTGTCAGATTTGATGCGCTTTCTTTCGCGGGCGGCGACCGCCTCGATAATCGCCACCAAGACCACAGCCGCGCCGGAAATCAGTGGGCCTACCCACTCCATGGGCATCAGCCCTCCTTAGTCAACTGCTTATAGACCTGATTGATACCAGTGGCCGCGAGGCCGCTCACAATCCCAACGGCAGCGGCAGTAAGATAATCGCTGGCCGGGAACTCGGGCATAATAAACATGCCGAGAATACCCAGCGCCGCGCCAAATACGCCGCAGATGATGGGAATCCACTTATTGTCCAGTCCAGTGGCCTTGACCACCTGGCCGACCAGAAAGCAGATCACAGTGATGACCGCTACTCCGGTAATACCCAAAGAAGAAATGTCCATGATATGTACCTCCATCAAATCAGATTCAACCGATCCAGCACGACGGCCAGCTCCTGCCGGGTCATATTATCGCGAGGCCGGGTGCCGTCCAGTACGCCCTTGTCCTTGGTCTTTTCCCACGCCTCAGTGGCCCAAACGTCCGGGGTGTCCTCCGCGTTGTCCTCTCCCGGTTCGGCTTGCCACGCCACGTCCAGGAACTCACAGATGCCCTTTGCGGTGGCCTCGGCCAGTTTGTCCCGGTACTTGGTATCTTTGAGATACTCCACGTCGGTCTTATTGGTATGGAAGCCGTACTCAATCAGGCAAGCGGAGGCGTCAGTCTTGGCGAGCACGGTCAATTCGATGTTGTGTTTGATAGGCTCACTTCTCAAAGCCACCCCGGCGGCGTGGAACGCGTTGACCAGCTTGGAGGCCAGCACATTGCGCTGTGCCGTCATGGGCCCGGCGCTGGTGTAGATTTCAAGCCCAGATCCGCTCGACCATCCTTTCCCCTGTCCAGCATTGGTGTGGATGCTCACAAAGCAATCCGGCTTTGCCTTGTTGCTGATGTTGGCCCGCTCCGTCAGGCTGGGGTAATTGTCCGCGGTCTTGGTGAGCACCACGCCCACCCCCTTGGCCTCCAGCAGCGGCTTGACACGCTGGGCCATGTCCCAGGTAAACTCCCACTCTTTGTAGGTGCCGTCCGGGGATCCGTTGACATTGCCCGGCCCGTGTCCGGGGTCGAGGCATACAGTATGCTTGCTCATAGGCTTGTCCTCCTCTTCCGGCGGTGTCTGCTCCGCCTGCTTGAGATACACGCAAATCCAGTTGTGCACCTTGCGGCTAGCGGTGATGCGCTCTCCGCCAAAGTCACACTGGCTGGAGCCGCCCCCATCCAGCATAACGGCAGAGGCCCAGCCCAGCCCGGCCAACTCGTCCCGCAGAGTTTCCGGCGTGGCTGCGTCTCCGGTCCCATCGCCAGAGCAATAGAGGGCCAGACTGCCACCACGCAGGCCAATGGCGCTGCGGCCCCTCTTGCCTCCCTGGGCCGAGCCGTAGGAGGGCTTATCCACTGGCTTGCCGGAGGTAATGAGGGCGGTCACCGCGATAAAGTTGGCCGCTCCCCCGTACTCGGAGGTCATGTGGATGTCGGGGCCCTTGTCCCAGGCGTAGCCCATCGCTCTCCAGGGCGTGCCGGAGCGCATTACCCCGCCCACCTTGAGCAGCGGGCAGGCCGAGCCGTCTGGGTTCCACATGCCGCCATTGAGCACGTAATGGGCCTTTGTTTCAGCCTTGACCTGAGAGAGCGTCTTGCGGCAGTTGGTGACTCTCAGCTCAATCCGCTCCACGGACGAGAGCGGGATGTATGTAATGAGCTTACTCATGGTCGCCTACACCCCCCCTCTAGTAAAACATCTTCGTCTGGCATTATAAAATAGAGGTCTGTCACTGTCGGTGGAACTCTGGTCAGTGCTGCCGGAGACCTTCCGTTCGCAGTCGGTATTCCAATCCCGGTTTCAGCTCCATAAACGGCCCATCCGACATCGGAGGAAATCCCGAAATAAATGTATTCACCCGGTTGCGCTTCAAGGTCATAGGTTCCCCCTTCGTAAAGCGTTTGTCCATCAATGGTGATGCTATAGACCCCATCGGTTACAGTCACACCTACTGTGTGTGTGGATGCAACCGGAATCTCCCCCACCATCTCCGCCATTCTGCGAAATGTGGTGCCTTCTGGTACCTCCACGCCCTTGGCCGTGAGGTTGGCCTTTAGGGTGTCCTTTGTAGCGCTGAGATAGGCCAGCTTGTCCGCGGTCGTACTCATCAAACCACCTCCCCGTTGATTGCATCCAGCGCGGCGTTGATGTCTCCAATGGAGGCCAGCGCCGCGTTAAACTCCTGTTCGCTGCCGATGTAGCCCCCGTCAACCGCCGCCTGATAGGCGCTCTTGCCGGGCAATCCATCCTTGCCCGGTGCGCCGTCCTTGCCCGGCATTCCAACACCGGCAACTTTTTTGCCGTTTACAACGATAGCCATGTGCTACACCTCCACCCATTGCCACATATCCGGGGTATCCGGGGCCCACGTGCAGGGAATCATGTCCCCGCCCTCCGTCACCTTGTAGACCTTGCCGTTGTAGCTGTAGTGCTTGCCCGCATGACAGTCCATGCCGTACACCCACGGGATGGGATCGTCCTCTGTGCCCGCGTGCTCACGGTCAATGGGCCGGTAGATGGCGAGCATACCGTCGTCGTGCGGTGGCATCTCCGCCTGTGGCGTTACCGCCTGTACCACCCGGTAGAGCTGGCCGCCGTCGTTGAGG
>OBWT01000113.1_pt1 | contig 43340 bp, 51 predicted proteins | sample 1476541 | NCBI WGS metagenome assembly OBWT01 (sample SAMEA2580134, study PRJEB22360) | human gut metagenome | biome: human gut; feature: human-associated habitat; material: faeces | place: Denmark | collected 2008/2010 | reverse complement strand
ATCGAATTCAAGGTGTCTTTCTTTTATGCAAAATCACGAACTTGCTCATTTATAGTTCTTAATTTATTGTATAATTACAGGTACAGGTATAAAGATTCCACAGTTTTGAGGTGTGCATTATGTTAGATCATTTAGATACTTTTTTAGAAATACAAGGATTCTACAGGATTCACTATTTAGAATTATCTTCCGGATACCAAAAACCTTCCATTCCTTATTTCGGTTTTTCTCTTACATATATTGATAAAGGAACTGCCTTTATTCACTTACAGAATACTTTGACCGAAATGGAACAAGGGAACGGAATTTTACTCCCCTCAATGCAGATAACGAAATGAAAATTATTGGAAAAGCTGCTAACATTTACATTGTCGTGTTCGAATGTAATTCCAAATTGCTTAATCAAATAACAAATAAGATTTTTCCTGTCAACGGAATTATCCGAAGCTATTTAAAAGTTATATTAAAAGAAGCTAAATTTGCCTATAAAAACGATTTGAGAATATTCGATTACAACGAATTAATCGAAAATCCCAATGCTCCTTTGGGTGCCAAACAAATGCTAAAAAATTATGCCGAATTATTATTAATCGAAATCCTCCGACAAAGTGAGGAAAATTTTGAAAATAGTTATTCCGAACTCATACGAGAAACTCTCATTATGCAAAATATCGACAGCAACTTCTTCTTTGAGCAGATTGTAAATTACTTAGAAGCGCATATCAGCGAGTCGCTGACTTTAGAACAGATCAGCGCGGATAACTTTACAAATATTTCTAAAATCCAAAGGGTTTTTCGCGAATGTTCTAATGAAGGTGTAATCTCCTTTTTTCAAAAAATGAAAATTGAAAAAGCAAAAACTTTAATTCGTGAAACTCCCATGAATTTCACGGAAATTTCTGAATTTCTTGGCTTTTCCTCTGTACATCATTTTTCCAAAAAATTCAAACAGTTAGTAAAAATGTCTCCTTCCGCATATCAGCGTTTTATCAAGTAGCACTTCAAAAAAACAAGGGAGATACAAGCATCAATTTGCCTGTATCTCCCTCGTTTTTATTTACCACTATTAAATTTCGTACCAAATGATTTCATTTGCATCTAAATCTAAATCAAAGCTTGTTCCGTCACCTTTATATACTGTTGTGCTCTGTGGTTCATATGTGTTGTTTACAACACAATATTTTCCATTTTTCACATAAGCATGTACTTCCACATTGAAGTTTGTGCTGAACCATTTGTGAAGATTGTCCTCATCATGTGCTGACCAAAGAATAGAACGATACAACAGACGGCTGTTCTCAAAGCTGTATGGAAGACCGCTGATATATACACAACGTCCGTTACCAAAATCATTTACTGCCATCTGAACTTCTTTATCAATCTGTCTTAAGATTGTTGTTCCGTCCAATGCGAAGATATTCTTCTGTCCTTCTCCGAAATCAATGTCTTTTGTGCAGTCTTCTTTGATAAAGTGATCATGTTCTTCCCAGTTATATTTATCTGTATTTAAGTTAAATCCGTTTTCTTTTTCTACACCAAGTGCATTTGCAAGCTGGAAGTAACGTCCTTCCCACTGGTAAGCTGTCGGCTCACCAACACCGATAAATCCACCACCGTTGTAGATAAATTCTTTCACTGCTGTTACGATTGTCTCGTCTGCCCATGCAGAACCACCGCTGTGTGCTGTGTATGCGCCACCTACATTGATGATAACGTCAATATCATTTAACACCTTCGGATCATTTTTGATATCATCAAAGCTGATGAAACGTACATCAAATGGTGCTCCGGAAAGCGCCTCTACGATTCCTGCATAAGAATAGTTCTGTTTTTGATATAAAGCGTGGTGAACCATGTGATTGCCCCATGCTCTCATCTTGCCCCAGCTGTTCAACACTGCAACTGTCTTCACGCAGTATGGAGTTGTTCCTTTAATGTTTTCGTATAATGTACGGAATTCATCACACACACTTTCCACATAGTCAATAAACTCAGGGAAGTCTAAAGCAAGTTTCAAATATCCGCCATATCCGATTCTGTCGATTGGTTTTCTAAGAATCGCACGTCTTGCTGTTACCCAGTTTACTTTTGCTTCTTTTACCGGATCTCCGCCTTCGTGGAATGTATCCGGGAAGAAGTATGGAAGGAAACGTCCTTCTGTATATTTTACGTTTGGAATATCACTGATCAGACGAAGTGTAGAACCATTACCAACACTTCCTACTACAGCATCCAAACCAACGGATTTGAATTCATCCATGAATGGTTCCATACCGATCCAGTGATCGCCAAGGAACATCATTGCTTCTTTACCCATCTCATGTGTGATGTCTACCATCTCTTTTGCAAGTTTTGCAACTTCTCTTCTTTGGAATGCCTGGAAGTCTTTGAACTCTTTTGATGGAATACGATACTGGTTGTTCATGTAACCTTGATCGATAATGTATTCAGGTCTGAATTTATATCCAACTTCCTGTTCAAACTGTTCCAAAATATATGGACTTACTGATGCTGAATATCCGTACCAGTCTACATATTTTTCTCTTGCAAGTTCATCGAAAATCAATGTGAACTGATGGAAAAATGTTGTATAACGAATAACATCAATATGCGGATTGTCTTCGATGTATTTGCGAAGACGCTTCATTGTAAATTCTTTTGTCTTTGGCTGACGAACGTCGAATGTGATCTGTTTTTCCACACCCTGCCAGTCATTGATTACTGCATTGTACATATGTACCGGATCCCACATAATGTATGCAAGAAAACTTACTGTATAATCATGGAATTTCTTTGCGTTGTGAATTGTGACATCTCCTGTCTCCTCACTGTAATCCCACTCTTCTACCGGAACAACTTCACCTGTTGTACGGTCAATGACTTCCCACCATCTTCTGATATCATCGTAAGAATTTACTTTCAACATATCTGGATATAAGTGATCCATCAAGTGGATAGATAACTCAGCTTCCACAGCTGTATGGAAAGATGTCATAATGTACATCTGCTGAATCTCATCTGGATTCGCCTTTGCCCATGCATTATCTTTTCTTGTTGTGTAATATGTAGAATACACTTTCGCATCCACATCTCTTAATTCTGCCGGATAGTCTGTTCCATCACAGTCACGGATCGCATCTGCTCCCCAACGTTTTACCAGTTCCAATGTCTCAGGAACTACGTCCACATCTGTAGGAATTGTAACTCTTCCTCTTAACTTTTCGCTCATAACGAAACTCCTTTCTTCGTACACCTCAATTTATACAGACAGTATAATTTAGTTTTTTCTATAAATCTACTCAATTGTTGCTGGCTTTTTTATTAATATTGTTTTTATAGCAAATTTTTAATAATTCACCTGTCATTTTTTGTAAAACATGCTCTATTTTTACAGAAATCTCACATATCATAAGTTGATTTTTCCAAAAAATCCGATTATACTTGTCATATCAGATACTAGACTTGATGAGAGACAAGGTGGAATAAGACATGAATTATAAAAGTATTGATTTAAAAGACTGCATTACTGTCGATAAGATTTTTACGATACACTATTTTGAATATATGAGTGACTTTTCTTTTCCAGGAGAGTCACATGATTTTTGGGAATTTATATGTGTAGACAAAGGTGACGTAAAGATTCGGATGGGTGATTCAGATATCATCTTAAAAAAAGGGCAGGTTGCCTTTCATAAGCCAAACGAATTTCACACCGTAGATGCAACAGGCACATCCGCGCCGAATCTGGTTGTGATTTCTTTTCGCTGCACGAATCCGGCAATGTCCTTTTTCAAAGAAAAGGTTTTAAAAATCGACGAATTAGAAAGAACTATTTTAGCTGACATTATCGCCGAAGCAAAAACAGTGTTCAAAGGACGGCTTGACGATCCTTATCAGACTGAGATGATTCGCTCAGCTTCTGCCACACCGGATGCCGAGCAACTGATTAAGATCCATTTAGAATATTTCCTGATTCACTTAATGAGAAGATACAACCAGACATCTGCAGTGCACTCTGACAGCACAGTTCCAGCTTTAAAAGTAACTAAGATGAAAAGTGATACGGAAGTGTTGAACCGAATTATTCATTATATGGAGACACACTTGAATTCGCGGATTACGATTGAGCAGATTTGCAAGGATAATATGATTGGACGCTCACAGCTTCAAAAATTATTCCAGCAAAAGACCGGTTTGGGTATTATCGAATATTTCTCCAACATGAAGATTGAGTCCGCAAAGGAGATGATTCGAACGGGGCATATGAATTTTACGCAAATTTCCGAACAGCTGGGGTATGCATCTATACATTATTTTTCAAGACAATTCAAAAAAATTACAGATATGACTCCTTCCGAATATGCTTCCTCTATCAAAGCTATGGCAGAAGGGGCTTTTGAGGAAAAAATATAAAAAACGGGCAAAACCCGTTTTTTTATATTTCTCGTGCAATAATCTGCAATGTCGGATATGCATACTCCAAAAATTCTCGATAGGCACACCCATCTTCCCACAAATAACTCCCCTGTTGGCGTTTACACCCACCTCGGCATATTTTCCAGAACGGACAGTCTTCGCAACTTCTTTCTGTCTTATTTTTTTTCTCCCAAAACCGTTTCCATCCATCGGAATTTCCTATTTCTTCTACACTGTGCTCCACAACATTGCCGCAACAGTATTCATCCAAAACATAAAAATCACACGGATACACGCTTCCATCTGCCTCTACAACAAACTGCATATTACAACTCCCCAACATCCCACACTGGTTTGGCACACGGTCAGTCAGCATTAACAAAATATTATCAAAAAGCGAAATACTTCTATATTCTCCTTTTCTATAATCTTCTAGCCATAAATCATACAGTGTCTTATAAAATTTTGCATATCCGTCCGGTCTCAATTGATACTCTGTCTTACAATGCAATTCTCCAAGACACGGTATACATTGCACATAGGAAAAACCTTGATTTTTTAAAAATGAATAAAACGCCTTTGCATGCTTGGATAATTTCTGTGTGATCACTGCTAAAATATTGAATTCTACCCCATATCGTCTCAAAACATCAATTCCATTCATAATATTCCTGTATATTCCGCTACCTTCACTATCTATTCTGAATTCATTCGTATTAGACTCATATCCATCAAGAGAAACTCCAACTAAAAATTGATTTTCCCGAAAGAAAACTCCCCACTCGTCATCTAGTAATGTTCCGTTTGTCTGAAGAACGTAACAGATTGTCCTGTTCTTTTTCTTACTATCGACATATACGACAAACTCTCGATAATACGAAAGCCCTGCTAGCGTTGGCTCCCCTCCTTGAAAAGCGAACACTACTGTCCCATCCTCATCCACCGCTTCAAATATTCTGTCAATTAAATGCTTCATCACCCCTTTCGTCATCACTCCATAAGACATCTGCTCCCTCTGCCTGCTCACATCTTCATAAAAACAATAACGACATCTCAGATTACAAAGTGAAGATGCTGGTTTGATCAACACTGACAAAAACTTCATACCCTTTCCTCCTCACAGAATACCATTGGTATTTTTTCTTTACACAATTCCATAAATCCTTTCGCTGCAGGCGTGAGATACTTTTTCTTATGATACGCAATCGAAAATTGCCGAGACAAATGAAATTCTTCCACTTGCAGCTGCTTGACCAATCCCCTTGCAAGCTCATCCCTTACCAAAAGATATGGCAAAATGGATATCCCCAATTTTTTTGCCACAGCTCGAATGATTGCCTGCGTACTGACACTCTCCCAAATCACTCTGTGATGAATCTGATGATATCCCAAGCTTTCCTCTATCATTTCCCGCACAGCGCTCCCCCGTTCCCTTAAAATCATCGGATACCTTTCCAAATCTATCAAGGAAATCTTTTCTTGCTTTACAAGTTCACTATTCGCTGCACAAATCAAGCACAAAGGATCTTCCATCAAATGCTCCATCTGAATTTGCTCATATTCTGTTTTTCCCTCTATCAATGCCAAATCCACTTCATTATTCAGTATATACTGTTCTATTGTCTTCGTGTTGCATACAGATACTTCGATCTCCACCTCCCGATATCTTTTCTGAAACTCCTCAATTAACTGAGGCAATATAAAATTTCCAATTGTAATACTTGAACCAATTCTCAATGTTCCTTTATTATTCCATGTCTTAACCTCCGTCTCCATCTCATCAAACATAGATACAATATGAAGCGCGTAATCGTAAAGCCATTTTCCTTGCTCTGTAATAGAAAGACGTTTTCCAATTCGGTCAAACAGCCTTATGTGATAGTAATTTTCCAGCTCTTGAATTGCTAAACTCACAGACGGCTGAGATACATGTAAAATTTCAGAAGCTTTTGTAATGCTTTCTTTTTGAAAAACAATCACAAAGGTCCTGAGATGTCTGATTGTCATAAATACCTCCTCTTATAAGCATTTCATTATAGATAATATAAAATAATACTATTTGCATTATATGATAACACCAACTATACTACTTGTATAGGAGGTTTTAATCTATGGAACAAAGCATAAGTAAAAAACAACTTTTGAAAAAATTATTTTTTTCCACATTATATCTCAGCACATTTACTTTTGGAGGAGGATACGTCATCGTCTCATTGATGAAAACAAAATTTGTAGATGAGCTTCATTGGATTGACGAGACTGAAATGCTGGATTTGATTGCAATTGCACAATCTTCCCCAGGAGCTGTAGCCGTCAATGGTGCCATTGTCGTAGGCTATAAATTGTGCAGAATTCCAGGTGTATTTTTTTCAATTCTCGGCGCAATTATCCCACCATTTTTCATTATCTCAATCATTTCTGGATTTTACACTTTATTTCAGGAAAATGAGGCTGTTCAAGCTCTCTTGAGCGGAATGCGCTCCGGCGTCGGTGCCGTAATCGTATCCGTCGTGTGGGACATGGGATCCGGAATCGTAAAACAGAAAAAAATTGCTCCGATTCTCATCATGCTTTGCGCATTCATTGCAAACTATTACTTAAAAATCAATATTGTTCTTATTATTTTAATATGCATTATATTGGCAGCAGCAAAAGCCATTATCACAGAACGGAGGAGAAGTCACAAATGATCTATTTACAATTATTCTTAAGCTATCTGCAGATCGGAGCATTTAGTTTTGGCGGCGGTTATGCCGCAATGCCTCTCATTCAGGCGCAAGTTGTTGAAAAATATCACTGGCTCAGCATGACAGAATTTGGCGATCTTGTGACGATTGCCGAGATGACACCCGGACCGATCGCCATAAACTCCGCAACCTTCGTCGGCACACAGGTCGCCGGACTTTCCGGGGCACTTATCGCAACACTCGGATGTATTCTGCCATCCTGCATCATCGTCACTCTACTTGCAAAAATTTATATCCAATACCGCAATGTAAAAATCATGCAGGATATTCTCGGCACACTCCGCCCGGTTGTCGTCTCTATGATTGCTGTGGCAGGACTCGGAATCCTAAGCTCCGTATTCTTTCTTTCCGGAAAGTTCGCACCCGCTTTGTCTAACTTTAATATCCGAGGCATTATTTTCTTTGCCGGTGCTCTCCTCTGCCTTCGCAAAACAAAGCTCAGCCCGATTCTCATCATGGTCGGCTGCGGTATTTTAGAACTGCTTTATCAAACAATTTTTTAACCACAAAAAAGAGCGAAGTCAAAACTGACTTCACTCTTTTTACATTCTTATAAAATTACTCTTGTACGTATGGCATTAAAGCGATATGTCTTGCTCTCTTGATAGCTACTGTAAGAGCTCTCTGATGTTTTGCACAGTTTCCTGTGATTCTTCTTGGAAGAATTTTTCCTCTTTCAGAAACATATTTTCTTAATTTAGCCACATCTTTGTAATCGATTTCGTTATTTTCTTTTCCACAGAATACACAAACTTTTTTTCTTCTGCGTCCGCCTCTTCTCTTCATTGGAGAATCTGCTTTATTACCTTTATCGTAAGCCATTGTCAATACCTCCTATTTTACTCATCGAACACGACTGTTAAAATTTACTACACAATCAATATCGTCTAGCTGAATGGTAATTCCTCATCAATTCCGTCTGGAATATTCATGAATCCATCTCCGATGTCTGCACTTGGTGATGGACTAGGACTTGCCTGGTATCCACTGTTTGATGCGCTGGCCGCTTTGCTCTCTGCAAATTCCTGTTCCTCAACAACAACATCTGTTGTGTAAACTCTCACGCCGTCTTTGTTCGTATAGCTTCCTGTCTGAATACGACCGGTTACCGCAATCTTCACTCCCTGGCGCAAATACTTCTCTGCAAATTCTGCCGCTCTTCCGAAAGATACACAGTTGATAAAATCTGCTGTTGCATCTCCGTCACGTTTGAAACGGCGGTCAACTGCCAATGTATATCTGGCAACTGCATTTGCACTCTCGCCCTGCGAATATCTAACTTCTGGATCTCTTGTTAAACGTCCCATTAAAATTACTTTATTCATACGATTTCCTCTCTTCTCTTATGCTTCCTGTCTAACGCATAAATATCTGAGTACGTTATCCATGATACGAAGTCTTGCTTCCATCTCAGCTGGAACTGTAGCATCAGATTCGAAGTGGATGAAGTAGTAATATCCTTCTTTCATCTTCTGAATTTCGTAAGCTAATCTTTTCTTACCCCATTCATCAACGTCAGTTACGTTACCACCGAAACGAGCGATTAATTCTTTCACTTTTTCGATTGTAGCTGTTCTAGCGTCGTCTTCGATTTTTGCATTGACAACAACTGCTAATTCATATTTGTTCATGTCACTTGCACCTCCTTATGGTCTCTGGCTCCTGAATCACTCAGGAACAAGGAATAAAATAATATATCACAATTTGGCATTTTACCACATTTTCAAGCTCGGCGCAAGCACTTTATTGTTTTTTCTTTAATTCTCTTGTATTCTTTTCTACAAGCTTTCTCGCAATCATGATCTGATGTCCGCATCCTATACATTTGAGACGAAAATCAGCACCTACTCTTAATATTTCCCACTCAAAACTGCCGCATGGATGCTTTTTTTTCAGTCTTACAACATCTCCAACTTCATACATATCAGCCATATTCTGCCCCTTCCTATTTTACCGCTTCTTCTTTGATCATCACGCCATGCACCAAAAAACGTTCATCATCTCTGACATTGGTACATGTTGACAAACTGACAATCTTAGACGCCGTCGTCACCTCGGCGCTTGTCGGGTACGCCGACTGCTGCTTTATGTAATCGATATAAGTCTGGAACGCCGCATCATCTGCATAGTCCATAATATAGCTGTCAGAAGTATCTTTTACCACGCCTGCCGAAAAAATCTCATATGTTCTTACTTTTCCGTCCGGTGTATAGATATAAAAATATGGATGTTCCTTGTAAAAACTGTCATCCTTATATTTCAGCAACTGCGCAAACATGGAGCCATTCTTCATGTTATGTCCATAAATAAATGTATTTCTTCCCGAAAAATCTCCCGGATTGTTCACATCCACAAACAGTGTTCCTAATTTATTTGTGTTTGCTTCAAACGTTCTTTTTAAGTATTCTTCGTTATCTCTTCCCTGAACGACCGGATAATTGATCTCTGACGGTTCGTCAAACCGAATCCATCCAACCACATCGGAATTCATCTCCAGCAGTTTTTCAAAATCAACAGAAAACGCCTCTTCTTTCGTATCATCTTTTTTCTCTGTATTAATGACCAGATCCTGAATCTTTTGGTATTCTTTGTCACCTTTATTGTACTCCGAAAAAATACCATATAATTTGTACGCCGAAACCGCAAACACTACAATCGCAATCACAAGGATGATATTTGAAACAATATTGCTTCCACCCTTTTTCTTTCTTCTTCCCCGATGATGTTTCTTTTTGTTTTCTTCCGCCATCTCTTTTTACTCCTTCTTGTTTAATGTACAAAAAGGTGAATGCAATACATTCACCCCTTTCGCTCTTCTGTTTTAGCTCACTTTCAACTTGAACTTCTGAATCTCTTTTTCACTGGATACTCGTTCTATTATTCCGCCGAGACTTCTGAGTTTTTCTTCAAATCTCTCATATCCTCTCTGAATGTAAACAATATCATCCACGATCGTAATTCCATCCGCCGCAAGTCCTGCGATGCAAAGCGCTGCACCCGCACGTAAATCCGGAGCACTTACTCTCGCTCCCGAAAATCTCTCAACACCTTCAATCGTTGCAGAATTTCCTTCAATCTTAGCGATCGCTCCCATACGTGCCAGCTCATCTAAATATTTAAAACGATTTTCAAAAATACTTTCTGCGATAATACTTGTTCCCTCGCAAAGCGCAAGCGTCACACCAATCTGCGGCTGCATATCTGTCGGGAATCCCGGATACGGAAGCGTCTTTACCTGTGTGTGCTTCAAACGCGTCTTCGCAACTACACGTACAGCATCGTCAAATTCTTCGATCTCACACCCAATCTCTTCCAGCTTCGCAATTGTAGCCTCCAAATGTTTTGGAATGACATTCAAAACAGTCACATCTCCTTTTGTAACTGCCGCCGCAAACATAAATGTCCCTGCCTCAATCTGATCCGGAATAATCGAATACTCCGTCTTATGAAGCTTTTCAACACCTTTGATCTTGATCACATCTGTTCCGGCGCCTTTGATGTTCGCTCCCATACTGTTCAGGAAGTTCGCAACATCCACTACATGTGGCTCTTTCGCAACGTTCTCAAGAATCGTAACACCTTCTGCCATCGCTGCTGCCATCATCACATTGATTGTGGCTCCAACACTCACAACGTCAAAATAAAGATGTGTTCCTTCTAATTTCTCTGCCTCGGCAATGATCTTTCCATATTCAATCTCAACCTCGGCGCCCAATGCTCTAAAACCTTTCAGATGCTGGTCAATCGGTCTGCTTCCGATATTGCAGCCCCCAGGAAGCGCCACCTCAGCTCTTCTGTATTTTCCAAGTAATGCTCCCAGTAAATAATAAGATGCTCTGATCTTCTTGATATAGTCATACTCAATACTAAAATCCTGCACACCGGCTCCATTGATCCGCACTGTATGTCGGTCTATACGCTGAACCGTGGCTCCTATCCCTGCCATCGCTTCCAACAACACATTGATGTCATTCACATCCGGTAAATTCTCTATCGTAACAGTCTCATCTGTCATAATTGCCGCTGCTAAAATAGCTAATGCTGCATTCTTTGCTCCGCCTATCTCTACTTCCCCTACTAACGGATTTCCACCCTTAATAATATACTGTTCCATTTCACACCTCAATTATCAGATTTCCATTCCATGCTGAAACTTTTTCAGTCATACTTCTCCCAGTTTTATTTATACTTCTTTGCTATTATAACACAAAATGTATTTTTGTAAAATTATTTTTCCAAATATAAACCGAAATAGGAGGTCTGCGCCTCCTATTCTTCAAATAATTTCAATACATTTCCTATCGTCTCTTCAATTGTTAATCCGTCCTCGCAAATTGTATAATCCGCATACTTTTCGAATAGGCAAACCCTTTCTTCGTATAAATCCTTTAAAGTCTGCCCTTCTTTCAAGACAACTCCACGGCTTTTCGCATTTTGGATTCTTCTGTCTATTGTCTCATAGGATACCTTTAAATATACAACTGTTCCCGTTTTTTTGTAATGTTCCATTGCTTCTTCACAATATACAACACTGCCCCCCGGTGCAATCACCGCATTTTCCACATCCAAGTCCCGGTTAACCTGATTCTCTATTGCAAGAAATCCGTCATTTCCTTCCTGCGCGATAATCTCTTTGAGCAATCGCTTCTCCTGCTTTTGTATCAGCAGATCCGTATCCACAAACTCATATCCAAGCCGCTTGGCAACTACAACACCCACCGTACTTTTTCCTACAGCAGGCATTCCAATCAAAACAATATTTTTCATATGTATCTCTCCATTCCATTATTCAATCAGAAATAAAAATTCCTTCTGCATTTTCTATGATCGCACCTTCGCCGGAATAACTCCTGATACACCATAATCTGAATCATATCTCCCAACCAGTCCTCTTTCCGGCGTCTTCTGATCCCCATATGTTCCTGTGCTTCCATCTGCATTTCTTCCGGCTCTATCCCATCCAGTTCTTTCACTCTGTCGTAAATTCTTCTGCACATCATACGCATCTGCAGCTGATCCGGATATTCATCATAGACAACACTGCCTTCATATGCCATCCTGTCACACTCATCTTCCACATAGGGCAGCAACCTCTTTGCTGTCTCCGGATACATGCTTTTCATATACTCAAAATCACGCTGTTCTATTCGCTCATCATCATATTGTAAGGGCATCGGGTATGCCATATAATATGGTAATCGGTAATCCACAGGCTTGCACTTCCATTTCTATATACGCTCTAGTATATAGTATGCCAAAATATTTGAGATGTTCTATTCTTTCAGCGGAATTCCTCTTCCGTCTGTATTGATACTGCCGGTCAAGATCAAAATTCCTTCTATAAATCCCCATATTCCTGAGATAATACTTCCGATTCCACAGGTTGCCACCGTCAAAACAAGCTGAATAACCGCTTTTGTTGTATATCCCAAATAAAAATTATGCACACCTAGCGAGCCGAGAAAAATACCTAACAGTCCTCCTGCCAGCTTTGATTTCTGCTCCACCATAGGTCTTTGATTCACAAGACTCGCTCCGCACATCGTACAATATGTCATTCCGACATTGGTAGCATTTCCACAATTTGGGCAATAGTTATCCCCAGTTCCATTCGAAAATCCACAGTTTATACACACTGCAGCATTCGGATCAATCGGTTTTCCACAATTTCTGCAAAACATGTTTTCTTCCTCCTTATACTTTACGATTCTATCTTTTGTTTTTCTACTGTAATTTTACAATTTTTCTTATAAAAAGCAATGCCATAGCATAGTACTTCACGGTATCCATCACGCAAAAATTCTTCTTCATAATGCTTCATTCGGATTTGCTCCACTGCTTTCAAGCTACATTTTTCCATCTGGTGAAAGCTTTCAGACACCTTCAGCTCAAAAAGGATCACCGGTTTCTCTACATCCATACTTTTCAGGCAAATATCATATCTTCCATCACCGGACTCACGATTGGAGTAAGAATAATAGTCTCCCATTCCGCCAAAAATACCCATGAGAAATCCGTGATAAAAAGCTTCTTTTGTGTCGTAAAAACTAATCCCTTCACGCAAAAGCTCTGAAATCGTTTTTTCTAATCCAATTACCTCGCCCTCTGTTACATATCGATACAACTCTGAAAAATCTTTCTTTTTTACTTTTTTCCCAAACCAGGAAAGCACCGTATTTTTATAGATATAGAGAATCTCTTCATTCGGAATACTCATCGAAATATAACGAATCCCATCTCTCAGCGCCTCATCCACTTTCTTTAAGTAGCCTGTAAAAAACAAGAAATTCCAAATATTTTCCTCTGATTCCTCCACTCCGATATCCTCATACGTAATATCTTCGTGAATTGGTTTTTCAATGCTTTCCCCCTGGATCAGCAACTCTATCTCCTGTTTTACTTTTATATCCGCCTTTTCTACTAAAGTTTTCACAATACTGTTCGAACTTGTATTTGCCCAAAATGGTCTTGGTAAAGATGTCATATCTGCCCAAATCAACTCCACATAATTCAATACACTCCAGGGATTATATACTTCCGTCCGTCCAAATACATATCCATCATACCATCTTTTCACTACATCCGCGAAATCACTTCTATCATAAAATGCAAGAATCTCATCTACTTCTTTTTGTGTAAAACCAAAATGCTCTGAATACATTGGATTCGTAATGGAGATAATCTTCAGATTGTTCAATCCTGTAAAAATACTCTCTTTCGAGATTCGAAGACAACCTGTGATCACAGCAAACTCCAAGCTGTCATTCGTCTTCAACGCTGACTCAAAAAGAGATCTGATCAGCGGAATCATCTTCTCATAAAAGCCTCCAAAATAAGAGTTCTCCAGTGGGACATCATACTCATCGATCAGGATAATTACTTTTTCTCTATAACTTTTCGCCAGACAAGCTGACAGAAAACGCAGTGCATCCAGATAATCTGCATCCGTTCCCTTAACATCGCGTATTGCAAGAAAGCGTTCTTTTTCTTCTTCCGTCAATTTCCCAATTTTCAAAAGTTCTTCATGTCTGCCAAATTCCTCGGCAATCATTTTCTTCATCTGTATATAAGACAAGTCGAAATTCGCCTGCTTCATTGTTTTTAGTGAAATACTGATCACCGGATATCTCGATATGTGCTTTAAATACTTTTCCCCGGCAGCCATAATTTCCAACCCCTGAAAAAGCTTCCGAGCATCACAGTAATCTTTTTCAAAAAAGCACTGTAACATGCTAAGTCCCAGTGTCTTACCGAAACGCCTTGGTCTTGTAAACAAATTAACTTTTCCCCGCATATCCAAAAGTTCTTTTATCAACAACGTTTTATCTACGTAATAATACCCCTCTTGTATCATTTCCTTAAAATTGTCCACTCCGATTGGAAACGGTTTAAATCCCACTTTCTCACTTCCTTTCCGCATCATTATTTACTAATATTATAGCTTGTTATATACTCTTTTAGCAAGAAAAAAGATGTCCGTAATTAAACAGACACCTTTTCAGTCCACTGCACACCTTCGGCAAGCACTGTGATCTTCTCCTGCAGGATTTCCACAAAGCCACCAGACACAGTTACTTTTTTCATCTCTGTGCCCTTGTGTATCTTCATCACACAAGGCTCCAGAATTGTCGTCAGCGGGATATGGTTCTTGTAAACTCCCATATCGCCGCCCACAGATGTGAATTCCAAAAAGCTTGCTTCCCCTTCGTAGAACATCTCCTCCGGAGAAATAATTTTCAACTCAAACATATTATTTTCTGCCATGCGCACACACCTCTACTTTACTCTGGCAAGTACGTCATCAATATTTCCCGCATTCAAGAAATAACCTTCCGGAATATCATCATGTTTTCCTTCCAAAATTTCTTTGAATCCCTGTACTGTCTCACTGATTGGCACATATCGCCCCTCAAGCCCTGTAAACTGTGTCGCGACAAAGAATGGCTGAGATAAAAATCTTTGTATCTTTCGCGCACGTGATACAGTGAGCTTATCTTCCTCTGAAAGCTCATCCATACCGAGCATTGCAATAATATCCTGTAATTCTTTATATTTCTGCAGCACTTCCTGTACACCGCGCGCCACCTTGTAATGCTCTTCGCCCACGATATTCGGGTCGAGCATTCTCGACGAAGAGTCAAGTGGATCTACTGCCGGATAAATACCAAGCTCTGTGATTGCACGGGAAAGTACGACTTTCGCATCCAGATGGGCAAATGTCGTAGCCGGAGCCGGGTCAGTCAAGTCGTCCGCAGGCACATAGACAGCCTGAACAGACGTGATTGATCCGTTCTTTGTCGATGTGATACGCTCCTGCAAAGCCCCCATCTCCGTCTGCAATGTCGGCTGATATCCTACCGCAGAAGGCATACGTCCCAAAAGCGCGGACACTTCCGATCCTGCCTGTGTAAAACGGAAAATATTGTCGATAAACAAAAGTACGTCTTTTCCACCTTTGTCACGGAAATATTCTGCCATCGTAAGACCTGTAAGCCCTACGCGCATACGCGCTCCAGGCGGCTCATTCATCTGCCCGAACACCATCGCCGTCTTATTGATTACTCCTGATTCCTGCATCTCATAATAAAGGTCATTTCCCTCTCTTGTACGCTCTCCGACACCTGTAAATACAGAATATCCACCGTGTTCTGTCGCAATATTTGTGATCAGTTCCTGAATCAGCACTGTCTTTCCCACACCAGCTCCACCGAACAGACCAATTTTTCCACCTTTCTGATATGGGCAGAGAAGGTCTACGACTTTGATACCTGTCTCAAGCATCTCCGCCTCAGTTGCCTGTTCCTCAAACGAAGGAGCCTTTCTGTGAATCGGCTCATATTCAACATCTGTCGGAGCCGGTTTCTCATCAATCGGTTCACCGAGGACATTAAAGATACGCCCCAGTGTATTCTCTCCTACCGGCACGGAAATTGCAGCTCCTGTGGCAACCGCTTCCATCCCCCGGACTAAACCGTCCGTCGGTCCCATGGCGATACATCTCACCACATCATCTCCTAGATGCTGTGCAACCTCCACCACAAGTCTGCTTTTATCCTGTCTTGTGATCTCGATTGCTTCGTTAATCTCCGGAAGATGTCCGTCTGCGTATTTGATATCTAAGACCGCACCGATAATCTGAGTGATTTTTCCTATATTTTTTTCTGCCATTTTTTCACTCCTCTATCCGATAGCTTCCGCTCCGGCTATAATTTCTGTTAATTCCTGTGTGATCGCTCCCTGACGGGCGCGATTATATTTTAATTCCAAATCATCAATAATCTCTTCTGCATTGTTTGTTGCAGAGTCCATCGCCTGCATACGGGCGCCGTTCTCGCTTGCAACCGCCTCCACAAAAGTGCCGTACAAAATACTTGTCATATACTTCGGAATGAGAAGACTGATCGCCTCCTCTTCATTCGGCTCAAAATTCATCAATACGGACTCTTTCTTTTCTTCTGCAGGCACAGTTTCTGCACTCACCGGAAGCAGTTTCATCAGCTTCGGAATATGACTGACCGTATTTTTAAACTCTGTATACGCCACATAGATTTCTCCGACTTCTCCTTTTGAGAAATCATCAAGCAGTCTCTCCCCGATCCGGCGTGCATCTGCATACGTCGGTTCGTCAATGATATCCGAGTAATCCTCTGCAATTTGATATCCTTTTCTTGCAAGACTTTCCACACCTTTTCTGCCGACTGTGTAAAGCCGGATACGTTCTTTTTCTATCCCGCTTTCCACGATTAGTCTTGCAATATTTGCATTGTATCCGCCCGCAAGACCGCGGTTTGAGGTCACTGCCACAACCGCAACATTTTTGGAATCACTTTTTCGCAAATACGGATGCTCTATATTGCCCGCCTTCGCAAGCATGGAAGTCACTGTCTGATACATATATTCAAAATACGCCTTCGAGTTCTCTGCACGCATTCTTGCTTTTTGCAGCTTTACAGTCGAAACAAGCTTCATGGCTTTGGTGATCTGCTGCGTACTTTGAATACTTCCGCGGCGTCTTTTTATCTCTCTCATGGATGCCATGATCGTCTTCCTCCTTTTTTACTGATGTGTGAACTGTAGCTTGAACTCTTCAATCGCTTTTACAAGCGCAGCTTCATTTTCTTCTGTGATAACCTTTTCCGTCTTAATTGATTCCGGAATCTCCGGATATTTTGTCTGGATAAATTCAAACAGTTCTGTCTCAAAACGTAAAATATCTTCCACCGCAATGTCAAGCAGATGTTTTCTCGTCGCCGCATAGATGATGATTACCTGATACTCTACCGGCATCGGCTTGTACTGCGGCTGTTTTAATACTTCTTTGATTCGTACTCCCTGTGCAAGTCGTTCTTTTGTATCTGCATCTAATTCAGATCCAAACTGTGCAAATGCCGCAAGTTCACGGTACTGTGCAAGATCAATACGAATCGGTCCCGCAATCTTCTTCATCGCCTTGATCTGTGCCGAACCTCCTACACGCGACACAGAGATCCCCGGATTGACCGCAGGTCTAAAACCGGCGTTAAACATCTCTGTCTCAAGGAAAATCTGTCCGTCCGTGATTGAGATGACATTCGTCGGAATGTAAGCAGATACATCACCTGCCTGTGTCTCAATGATCGGGAGCGCAGTTAATGAACCACCGCCTAATTTATCTGATAATCTGGCTGCTCGTTCCAATAATCTAGAGTGCAGATAGAATACATCTCCCGGATAAGCCTCACGTCCTGGCGGTCTGCGAAGAAGTAAGGAAAGAGTACGATAAGCTGTCGCATGTTTGGACAAATCATCATACACGATCAGTACGTCCTCTCCATTTTCCATCCACTCTTCTCCCATCGCACATCCTGAGTACGGTGCGATGTACTGAAGCGGTGCAAGCTCACTTGCCGTTGATGCGACAACGGTTGTGTAATCCATCGCCCCGTATTCTTCAAATACCTTCACAATATTTGCCACTGTAGATGCCTTCTGACCAATGGCAACGTAAATACATTTTACTCCCTGCCCTTTTTGATTGATGATCGTATCAATCGCAATCGCAGTCTTTCCTGTCTGTCTGTCCCCGATGATCAGCTCACGCTGTCCTCTTCCAATCGGAACCATAGAATCAATCGCCTTGATTCCGGTCTGCAGCGGCGTATCTACAGATTTACGCGCAATAACTCCGGAAGCAACTCTTTCTATCTGTCTGAAATTTGTCGCCTGAATCGGTCCTTTTCCATCAATCGGCTGTCCTAATGCGTTCACGACACGTCCAAGCATGCAGTCCCCTACCGGAACCTCCACTACTCTTCCCGTCGTCTTTACCGTATCTCCCTCGTTGATATTTCTCTGATCCCCTAAAAGAACTGCACCTACATTGTCTTCTTCCAGGTTCAGCACCATACCATACACTTCGCCAGGGAACTCTAACAGCTCTCCCTGCATCGCATTTTCCAGTCCGTGGATACGTGCAATACCATCGGCTACCTGAATAACCGTTCCCACATCCGATACTTCTAACTCCGATGCGTATCTTTTAATCTGTTCTTTAATGACAGAGCTGATTTCTTCTGGTCTTAAGTTCATGGAGCGAATCCACCTTCCTTCTGTTTTATAGTTGAATTTTTCTTAAATTTTTCGACAGCTCATATAGCTTTGTCCGAATACTGCTGTCAACAATGCGATCCCCGATCCGAATGACCATGCCGCCAATCAGCGACGCATCCACTTCATAATTCATCTCGAACTTCTCATAAGAGGTCGTCTCCAAAAGTTTTTGTTCTACCTTTTCTTTCTGCTCCCCGCTCAGTTCAATTGCTGTCACCACTCGGGCACTTCCAATCTTCTTCTCTTCTTTCACAAGTCCGATAAAATATTTGAACACGGCACACATATCTTTCGCATGCCCTTTTTTGATGAGAAGCGTCATCAGTCCGATGATCTCTTTTGGGATCTTTTGCGAAAATGTCTCCTCGACAATTTTTATTTTTTCTTCTTTTCCAATATTGGGATGATTCATCAGTTTGCTAAATTCTTCATTTGCCCACAAACTATCCACCACACACACTGCCGCCTCAAAGAATTCGTCAATGCACTCTTCTTCACAGGCGACTGCAAACAGTGCATCTCCATATGTCTTCGAAACTAACTTAGCCATGTATGATCACCCATCTCTTTCAACGTCTCATCAATAAGACCTTCTTGTACTTTTGTATCAATCGAAGCTGCTACCACTTTTCCTGCCATCATAGATGCAATGGTAATCATTTCCTGTTTCATATCATCCAACGCCCGTTTTTTTTCTAACTCAATCTGGGCATTGGCATGCTCTATAATACGGGCTGCCTCTTCTTTTGCCTCCGCAACGATCTTTGCCTCATTCTGCATCGCTTTTTTGCGCGCAGCGCTTAAGATCTCCTGCGCTTCTTTATCTACTTCTTTCAGCTTTCTGTCATACTCTTCTTTGTATGCGATTGCCTCCTGTTTTTCCCGCTTTGCAGTCTCCTGATCATCCAGAACACGCTGTCTGCGCTTTTCAAGCAGACTCCTGACCGGATTAAACAGAAGATACGAAAGAATCGTAAATAAAAGCAGCATACTCAAGCCAAGCACAACCGCATCAAACAGAAACTGTGCGTCGAGTGTAAATAAACGATCCAAGGTTCAGCCTCCTTCCTTCTCGTTTTCTTTTTTATTTTTCTTACAACTTTCCTAACAGTGGGTTTGCAAACAAGAGAATCAATGCGATAACCAGACTGTAAAGACCTGTCGTCTCCGCAACTGCCTGTCCAAGTAACATTGTAGATGTAATATCAGATTTTGCTCCCGGATTTCTTCCTACTGCTGCCGCACCGTGTCCGGCTGCCACACCTTGTCCGATACCAGGTCCGATACCTGCGATCATCGCTAACCCCGCTCCAATTGCTGAACAAGCTAAAATTAATGCTTCGTTTGTAATTTGACTCATAATAAATTCCTCCTAAAAATCTTCTTCTAATTTTACTCTTAAATTAATCCGGTATCTTATCACTTACAAATACCATCGTCAACATACAAAATACGTATGTCTGAATTGCCCCTGAAAAGACGTCAAAGTAGGCATGCAGAAAACCTGGCCATATGATTGCAATCTGCGAAAGCAGACCATACAGCAAGGCCATGATAACCGTTCCTGACAAGACGTTTCCGAAGAGACGAAGTGACAACGAAAACGGAACGGCAATCTCCCCAATCAGGTTGATCGGGAATAAAAACGGCAGTGGTTTGAACAAGTTGGTGAACGCTCCAACTTTGTTATACCTGATATTGTTAAACTGTATCAGGAAAAATGTGATCACACCAAGCGGAAATGTAACTCCATAATCTGCTGTCGGTGGTCTCAATCCCAAAAGTCCCGAGAGATTACTGAACAAAATAAACAAAAACAAGGTCCCTATATAGTTTCGGTAAGGAATCCCTTTTTTGCCCATGCCACTTTTCACCATGCCATCCAGCATCTCCACAACGTATTCCACTGCATTTTGAAACCTTCCCGGCTTCCCGTCAGTATCCTGCAATTTTACCCTTGCAATAAGTGCAAGTATAATCAGTCCCAGACATATGAGCAGTATACTGACATGCGTCGTCGTAAGGTATAGCTCCTGCCCAAACAGTTCAAACTTCAAAAGGCTGTGTATCATAAAGTCAGCCTCTTTTGCAGCAACTATCCCTAATCCATTTCCCACATAATTCCCCTCCTTTACTTAGATTTTTTTAATTTTAAAAATAGTTTATGCATATACGGCTGTAAATACGCCGATATTTTTAATGCAATCAGTCCGGCAAGCAGAGTAAGAGGATTCCCCAAATCAAAATAGAGTACGCATCCCATCAAAATCAAAACTACCGTTATCCTCAGTGCATACGTCATTCTGACATGTTTTACCGCGCCTGTCTCTCCAAGATCCAATGCATCTTCTATGGAGTGCTTCATATGAATCGCCATTCCGCTTCCAATTGCCACTCCACTCCACAATCCAATCGCATTATACAAATCGTTCGGAAAAGCAATCAGGCAGACGATCTGCACTGCCACGCCTACCAGAATAATTCCGGTAACCAATTCCAACAATGTATTATCTTTTTTCATCTTTGCCTTCCTCTTTCTTTTCTTCCAGGTCTTCATTCGCATGTCTTACAAGCAGATAAACATTACGCATCCCTGCCAATACTCCCAATATAATAAAAGGGATCGTAACCGGAAGTTTGAACTTTTCTTCCAGCCATCCGCCCACCCAGACACACAGCAGAATCGGAACGATCATGCTGATTCCCAGCTGAGTAATCAATGCAAATGTCCTGTACACACTTTTTTTGTATTTCATAGTGTCACCTCAATCTTACAACATATAACTATCTACGTCCAGCAATTTGTCGTATTTTTTTATTTTTTATTGTTAATTTTTGCACAAAAAAGATAGTTTTCTGTCGTCTGTATTATTTTTTATATATTTCAAAACAAAAGAGGGGATTTAATCCCACTCTAAACGGTGTAAATGCCCCTCTTTTGTCATATTCTGAAATCCATTTTGTCTCAGTGCTTCATATAATACAATTGCCACGGAATTCCCGAGATTCAAAGATCTGATATCTCCCACCATAGGAATACGGATACTGTCCTCCTTGTGGTGTATCAAAATCTCCTCCGGAATCCCTGCGCTCTCTTTTCCAAACATAATATAGCAGTCCGGCTCATAATTCACATCAGTATATACATTCGGTGCTTTTGTCGTTGCCATATAAATTTTTGCTCCTGGATTTTTCTCCATAAAATCCTGAAAATCAATATACGTTGTCACGTCCAGATCATCCCAATAATCCATTCCTGCACGCTTGATCGCTTTTTCATTCAATCGGAAGCCTAGTGGCTCGATCAGATGGAGACGTGTGTTTGTAGCAACACAGGTTCTCCCGATATTTCCGGTATTTGCCGGAATCTCCGGCTCAAATAATACAATATTCAACATCTTACATTACCTTTCATTTCTCAGTCGGTCAATAAATCTGCCAAGACGCCCAATCGCCTCTTTCAGGTCTTCCAAAGAATATGCATACGAAATACGAAGGAATCCCTCACCACAGTCTCCGAACGCAGTTCCCGGAACGACCGCCACCTTTTCTTCTTCCAATAATCTTGTCGCGAATTCTTCTGACGTCATCCCAAACTCTTTGATATTTGGGAAAATATAGAATGCGCCAAACGGCTCAAAGCATTCAAGCTTCATCCGTTTGAATTCATGCACAAGGAAGCGTCTTCTCTGATTATAAGACTCACGCATCTCCTTTACTTCTTCATCACAGTTGCGAAGTGCCTCCACCGCCGCATACTGGCTGTTTGTCGGCGCACACATAATCGCAAACTGATGAATCTTCACCATCTGCTCGATGATGTTCGCAGGACCGCACGCATAACCAAGCCGCCAGCCGGTCATCGCATACCCCTTTGAAAATCCATTGATCAGAATCGTGCGCTCTTTCATTCCCTCAAAACTTGCGATTGACACATGCTCTCCTTTATAGCTGAGCTCTGAGTAAATCTCATCCGAGATTACGAACAGATCATGCTTCTTCACAAGTTCCACAATCGGTTCCAAATCTTCTTTTGTCATAATAGAACCCGTCGGGTTATTTGGAAACGGCATGACAAGAATTTTTGTCTTCGGTGTAATAGCGGCTTCCAGCTCCTCTGCTGTGAGCTTAAATTCATTCTTATGCTGCAGCGGAATCACGACCGGAACTCCGTCTGCAAGAATTGTGCAAGGCAGATAGGAAACGTAGCTTGGCTGTGGAATGAGAACCTCATCCCCCGGATCCAGCATGGCACGCAGTGCAATGTCAATCCCTTCGCTTCCCCCTACAGTTACGATCACTTCATGATTGTAATCATATTGTACATTCACTTTTCTATCTAAGTATTTACAAATTTCTATTTTTAATTCTTTCAGACCGGCATTCGATGTATAAAATGTGCGCCCTTTTTCCAATGTATAGATTCCTTCCTCCCGAATACGCCAAGGCGTATCGAAGTCCGGCTCTCCTACTCCAAGTGAAATCGCATCTTTCATTTCATTTACCACGTCAAAAAATTTACGAATTCCTGACGGCTGAATGCCAACCACTTTCTGTGATAATGGATTTCTCATTACGGTGTCACCAACATCCTTTCTGATTCTGCTTTTTTCACAAGTATCGTTCCATGATCCTTATATTTTTTCAGGATAAAATGTGTCGCCGTGCTGATTACAGCCTCAACCGGAGAAAGCTTTTCCGATACAAACTGGGACACCTCTTTTAATGTTTTTCCATCCAGTGTCACCAGAAGATCATATCCTCCGGAAATCAGATAGACTGCATTCACTTCCGGATAATTGTAGATACGCTCTGCGATTCTGTCAAATCCTTGATTTCTCTGTGGAGTCACTTTCACCTCAATCAGTGCAGTCACTTTTTCCGTTCCGACTTTATCCCAGTCGATCAACGTATGGTAACCGCAGATAATCTTTTCCTTTTCCATCTGTGCAATCTCATTTGCCACAGTCACCTCATCTGTCCCAAGTAACACTGCCAGCTCGCCCAAATCTACACGGCTGTTCTTTTCGATATATTTTAAAATTGTTGTTCTCATAAACTCTCCTTACTTTGACTCATACATCTTTAATAATTCATCCGGCGCCGGTCTGTCAAGATATCTTTTCTCTTCGCCGCCCAAAATGACTCTTGCAGTATCTACAGTCGTCCTTCCAAGAACGACCGCCTGTCTCCCTTCTTTTTGGAATTTCTCTACAAGCTTCTCGCCATCCTCTGCAAAGATCAAAACACTTCCCGCCGATGTAAGCTGATACGGATTCAGATGAAAATATTCACAAATCTCCACCGTCTCCTGTCTGATCGCCATCTTTTTCAAATCAACCTCAATCCCCACACCGGAGCTTTCCGCCATCTCCCATAAAGCTGCCAGAATCCCGCCCTCGGTAATCTGGTGCATCGCTGATACCCCCGCTTTTTTTGCAGTCTGCAGTTCATCGACAGAGAACAGTTCTCCTTCCATCTGTCGAATCGGATTCAAAAATGCCGGGATAAACCGTCTTGACAATTCTTCTTCTTTTTCCCGCATCACGCGCAATGTTCCTTCCAGCGCAATCCACTTTAAAAGCACGATATCCTGTCCCGGTTTCCCCATACAGCTTCTTAGAAGTTCTTCCTTCTTTAATACGCCCATACCATTCACATATACGATTGCCTGATTGATTGCGGGACTTGTCTCCGCTTTGGCACATATAATCTGAATACCATGCGCGCTTCCCGCTCGTTCCACATACTCAATCATCGCTTTCAGACGCGATTCATACGCATACGGCGGGAGCATAATATATACTGCTGCCGCCACAGGCACTGCCCCGCGGGTTGCAAGATCATTCGCCGCCTGCGCAAGCGCAAACACGCCCAAATCTTTCTCGTTTCCATATAGAACAGCGGTAGAAGATAACACTTCCTCCCCCTCTCCTGTTTTTATCCCATAACACATCTCTTCTACAGACGGAGGAAACATCGATTCTTCTCTATGAAATTGTAATGGTTTTAAAAGCGAACGCTTTAACACGGTCTGAGATACTTTTCCTACCTTCATAACTTCCTCCTTACTCTGTCGGCGCTTCCGGCGGTGTCGCATTCTGTGTGTTCTGTGCTTCCTCTTCCGCCTTTTGTGCCGCCTCCTCAATCTTTGCCTTCGCCTCGGCAATTGCATTGTTGATCTGCCCTTCATCCTGCGTGGCAATTGCCGCCTTGACGAGCGCCGAAGCCTCCGCATTATCTGATGCCGTTCCCACATTCACTGTAACCGGTGATGCGCTGTATGTGCTGTTGTTGAAAATACCTCGGCTCACTTCCTGTCCATTTTCATAGACAACCTTCCAAAGTCTCGCCGTCTTTCCCGTATGTCCTGAACCACTCTTTGTCATCACGCCAAGTGAGTCCCCGGACTCGACAAACTTCTTTCCTGCCGGTGTTGTGCTCAGCGTCTCGCTGACAAACTCAATACTCCGGTTCGCATTTCTTGTCTCTTTTCCATAAATTGTAAATGTAAGATTCCCGCCCGATATATATCCTTCAATATAAATCGGTGTCTCTGTATTATTCTTGAATTTTAAATCTTTATAGTCACCTGCGATTGCAGCATCCATAGATGGCTTCACATAATCTACCAGCATGGAATGTGGCTGTCTCTGCGTCACCTCCAGTTCCGCAAGGATCACGGCATTGTAAAGTGTTGTGGACACCTGGCAGATTCCGCCGCCCATACTCTGCACAACCTTCCCATTCTCATAAGAGCCCGCTTCTGTAAACCCATTCTCAGTTGTATAAGGCTCCATCGCTGCGTTGGCAGAGTATTCCTCGCCCGGCATCACCACAGCTCCATTGATATGCGCTGTTCCGGACTCAATGTTCTGGACTCTTCCGCCTCCGCTTCCACAATATGTCGTAAATGTTCCAAGTGTATCCTGAATCGTCTCGAGCTGCTCCCGCGTAACATCCGGTACATCTGAGACAGACACAAGATCTACAGATGCCTCTTTCTTATTCCATTTCTTATTTAAATATGTCTCAATGGCTTTTACTGAGGCTTCTGCATCAATCGTCTTTCCCTGAACTTCATCTGTAATGACAAATGCGCCGTTCTCACGAGTAATCGTCGCATTTGTTGCCGCTTTTTCCAGTGGCTGTGCCTTTGCTTCAAAAACTGCTTTTGCCTTCTCGCTGTCAATCTGATATGCTGCGGAAATGACTTTCTTTTCTTTGTCAAGCTTTTTCACTTCAAAGTAACGACTCCAAATACTTCCACCTTTTCCGTAAGCAAGAGCCTTTTCTACAAGCTTATCCACATCTTTTATCGTAAAACCAAGCTCACCCAATGTCACCTGTACATTCTCTTCTTCTATGCGAAGCGAAATGCTCTGCTCCTGATATTTTTTAATCTTTGCTTCCACTGCTTTTTTGGCATCTGATTTTTTCATACCGGACACATTCACCGTCTCAATATAGACATTGTTATAAATCTCATTGTCCGCAGTGCTCTTCACCCGGCTTCGAAAGACAAAATAAACAATTCCCAACACAACAAGAATCGAAAACGCAATGATTCCCGCCGTCGCAAGCACTTTCCGTCTCCTTTTTACGCTCATTTTCCGCTTTCTATTCTTTGTCGTTTTTTGCATAACCAATCCTCTCTACACTAAATATGGAATCACACTTGTTGCAACCATCGCTACTATAATAATCATGATCGTAACCGCCATGATTCTTCTTACTTTTTTGTCATAAAAATTCATTGATCACACCTCGATTTTATACATTTCTTTACATTTTAAACTCTTTACTGTATTTTTGCAAGAAACATTGTTGAAATCTTATTCCGTCTCGATTTCAGTTACTGCCGCCTGGTGCGTCAGCCTGCTTCTATTCTGATAATCAAATAAAATGAATTTCTCTTTTTCTTCACATGTCCCAAGTACATCATAATGGAATTTTTCAATATGAGTCATTTTTCGCAACTGTCTTTTATCGTATGCTTCGTATCCGATCAAATATTGATGCTCTTTTGATTCCGTCTCATAAAACGCATTCAGCCAGTCCTTTGACACTTCATGCTCTCCCGCAAATTCCGGTCGGTTTTTGACGTTCTCGCGAAAATACAGATCAAATGTCAAAAGTTCTCGGTAAAGTCTCTCGCGTTCTTTATGTTTCTCTCTGACAAATCCAAGTAAAATCTCATATCTTGTAATTCTGGAATGACTCATCAGATGCAGTTCATGATTCTCATAATATCTGCCAAGTTCCTGATACAATACAAATGGTGATGCATACTCTTCTTCCAATTTTCGCAGGCAATACGAAAACTGCCCACTGTTATAGTAGACCTCCACCATCTCTTCCACACTCTTTAACCGCATCATCTCTTCATATGACAGCCAGTTTGTGTAGAGCACCTCATACGGCGGCCGGCTCTTATATACAAGTCCATAACGTTCCTTCTGCGATTCCATATAAGAACCTTTCAGCACTTTCAAAAATCCAAGCTGAAGCTGTTCCGGATGGAGCCGATACACATCATCAAAAGATTTTTGAAAACTCTCCATACCTTCATACGGAAGTCCTGCGATTAAGTCCAGATGCTGATGCACATTTTCCCCCTGATTGATGCGCTGCACAATACGTGCCACTTCCTCAAACCGCATCGTTCGCCGAATCTCACGAATCGTCTGTTCATTTGTAGACTGCACCCCGATCTCAAGTTGTATCAATCCCGGACGCATCGACTCAATCAGCTTCAATTCTTCTTCATTCAGCAAATCCGCCGCCACTTCAAAATGAAAATTCGTGATCCCTTTGTCATGCTCCTTGATATATTTCCAAATGGCAATCGCATGCTTATGATTACAGTTAAAAGTTCGATCCACAAACTTCACCTGCGGCACTTCCTCATCGATAAAAAACTGAAGCTCTTTTTCTACCAATTCCAGTTTGCCGAAATATATTTCTAACTTTCCCTATTTTACAGGCATTCCAGCCCATTCATTAGTGAAATGATATGTATTTTCCCTTATTTTTTCCCTTATGAGATAATCGTAAGGGAAATAAGGGAAAGTTTTATTTAGTCATTGCCTGCCACTTTATCAAGTAACCTTGCAGATTCCCGCTTGGCTTTTCTTGTAGAGTGTGCATAGACATTCATGGTGGTACTGACATCTGAGTGCCCTAACAGTTCCTGCACATCCTTTGGTGCTGCTCCATTTGCCAGAAGGTTGCTTGTGTAGGTGTGTCGCAACTGGTGAAAATGAAATCCTTCAAATCCATCCAGTTTCTGAGCAATCTTCCTGCAAACAATTCCTAACGTGCTTGGCAGTTCCAAACTTCCATCCGGTCTTAAGCAGACAAAGGATATTTCCTTATAATCTTTTGGAACATTCTCTGTTCCGTCCAGATGATAGAACTCATAGTAAACTCTGTTTTTGTCTTTTACTTCTCTGTAGTAGTTTTTGTGGTAAAGTTCTCCGTACTGCATTCGGTTTTTAAGATGTTCCTTTCGGGCATTGCGAAGAATCTCTGCCAGTGTATCTCCAAAATCAACAATCCTTACCTTTTTTCGTTTGGTTGGTCCGATGATATTCTTGTGCCTTGAACCATCATATCGGATACTGCGTCTGATTGTAAGGTACTGTTCTTCAAGATTCACATCCTGCCATGCCAGACCACAGGCTTCACCGATACGAAGTCCTGCATAATAAGCTATCTGGATTGGAAGTATTGCCGGTGGATTGTAATTCTGTAGAAATTCAATCAGTCTTTCATAATCCTCTCGTGGAATTGGCTGTATATCGCCATCCATGTCATCATCAGAAAACAGGTCAACCTCATCCGTCTGGTATTTCAGCTTAATATACTGCATCGGATTGAAAGTGATATATTGCTTTGGTGATACTGCAAATCGGAATGACTGCTGTAATACTGCCGAGAAAGAACGAATGTAATCTTTGCTATAACCTTTTCTTTCTGAACCATCTGGATAAGTGCCACCAAAGGAAAGCAGATCGAAGAAGGCTTGTAAATGCTCAGATGTTACATTTTTCAACTTTCTCTCTGAAATTGGATGCTTCTTGATGTTGGTAATAGCACCGAGGTAATTCTGGACTGTCCCATTACTGAGAGTACCGGTCTTTAATTCTTCCTCTGCCCATATATCAAGTAATTCTCCAACTGTAATATTTTCCGACTTTGCAATGAATTTCTTGCTTTCGTAATCGTCCATTGCCTGACGGAGCAGTTTTTCCGTTTCACTTTTGCTTTCTGTTCCAGCGTATTCTTTCTGAACCAGATTGCCGCTTGCATCTTCTACATAGAAGCGGTAGTACCATTTCTTTCCTTTTTTTCTTACAGATCCTTTTGCCATAATCGTGTGTCTCCTTTCGATATCATATCGAAATCTTGATTTCGATTTACAATCGGAACTGATGAAATGCTTCTTGCGTGTAGGCATCTTATGGACAAGTCCATAAGCCAATTCGCCGCTCGTCAAATCTGTAAACAGCCTGACTCGCTCGTGCTCATTGTATCATAACTCCGGTTGTCGTTCTATACCGAATCGGAATCCTCATACAAAACTTCTGATAAAAGATTTTCAAGCCTTTGTTCTGCCATTTCCGGTTTCTTGGAATAGAGCCTTACAATATCTGCCATATCATTAAAGGCATTAACGGTATGGGTGATCTCCCGGAGAAACATAATCTCGTTATATTCATCATTCGATTCAAATCCCATTGCCTTTGCAATATCCGCTTCATTCGTGTTGCCCTTGTAATTCTTGCAGGCAAACTGGAATGATTCCAGAAACAGGTTATATTGCTTTAACATCAACAGCAGTAAATCTTTGGAAAAAGCATCTTCCTTTTTACTAAGGTCGAGAGGTAACTGTTTGAGAATATCGCCCATTGCATCACGAATCTGTAATTCTTTCTTATCCGTAATATCGGTTTCGTATTCATCGGTTTCCCCCTTGAGCCATTCAATAGATACATGAAGTGCTTCCGAAAGACCTTCCAGCACCATCTTTTTGGTATTGTCAATCGAACCATTCTCATAACGCAGGATTGTGGAAGCGGTAACTCCCATCTTCTCTGCAACATAAGGCTGTGTCAGATTTAATTCCAGACGACGCTGTTTTGCCCTGCTACCTATCAGCTTGCGTAGTTCTTTATCTTTCATGCTGATTGCCTCCTTTTTCGGTATGTATGAATTATAGCATGTACCTTACATAATTGCAATATGCAATTTAATGATTATTTTTAAAATTTCATAACGCTTGACAACGCAATATAAAACCGCTATACTAACAGTACAACAAAAATTGCATAATGCAATTTAACGAGAGGTGACAAGATGACGGAAAGAAAGATTGCATTATCCATCGAGGAAGCAGCCGACTATACAGGAATTGGCAGAAACACTTTGAGAAAGCTGGTTGAATGGAAGAAGCTTCCGGTATTAAAAGTCGGAAGAAAAGTCCTTATTAAAACTGACATTCTGGAAAAGTTCATGGAAGCCAACGAGGGGCGAGATCTGAGGGATAAAGGAAATGTAAAAGCTGTCACAAGAAATGTGGCAACTTAAAAAGGCGGCTTCCTACGAAGCCGCCAAAGGTTCTATCAGACCGAAGCCATGATATACCTACACGCAAGAGGATTATACCATGTGCTTCTCCTGATATGCAACCGGGAACTGTTGTTTATCGGAAAAAGAAAGGATGAAGACGATATGGCGAAATCAACAAAGACTTATGAAGAAAGAATACGTGCATTAGAGAAAAAGGAACAGGAAAGCATTGAAGCTACAAAAAAGCTCATAGCACAGCGGAAGGAACTGGAAAAGAGAAAGAAAGCGGAAGAAAGTAAAAAACGAACCCACAGGCTCTGTCAGATTGGAGGAGCGGTGGAATCGGTTCTTGGCTGTCCGATTGAGGAGGAAGATTTACCAAAGCTGATAGGATTCTTAAAAAGGCAGGAAACAAACGGGAAGTTTTTCTCAAAAGCGATGCAGAAAGAACCAGTCACAGACATGGAGGAAGTGTAATGGCGGAGGGAGTGGGTTTCCCATTCCCTTCATTGCCTTTGAATGAAGGGCGCACTTATGGACAACCAGAGGTCGTCCTTATAAGTTTGCCACAAGTGGCAACCGGTCTGCGCTTACGCTTGCCGGGCTCGTTCCGTCGGCGGGGCTTTCAGACAGACCTGCTCATGCCGCAGGGGGCACTCTTGCGCAGAGGGCGTTCCGACAGCTTCACTCCTGCCAAACCAGAAGAAGATGCTGTCGGAAATCAATGCCGGATACGGCAGAAAGGGGGAATCGTATCATGGCGATATTTCACTTTACAGTAAAGATTGTCGGACGCAGTAAAGGAAAATCTGTCATATCCGCATCGGCATATCTTAATGGAGATGTGATGAAGAATGAGGAAACAGGCAGAATCAGCTACTATACTTCCAAAAAGGAAGTCGTCTACACCAATCTGATGATGTGCGAAAATGCACCTCCTGAATGGCTGCATGTACCGGAAGAAAATATAAAAAGGTTTCAACAGTCTATCCGTTATAAAAGAGCGGATGATAAAGATGCCGCACTGGAAAAGTTTAAAATCACATTTCAGAAACAGCGGCTATGGAATGAGGTATTGAAGATAGAAAAAAATGCAGATGCACAGCTTGGACGCTCATTTGAATTTTCCTTACCGAAAGAATGGAGCAGACAGGAACAGATTGATTATACAACCGAATATATTCAAAAAACTTTCGTAGATAAGGGAATGTGTGCCGACTGGAGCATACACGTCGCACGATGTCCGGTGGACATCGGTTCTGCGACGACCGAAGCGGAGCGTAGAAAGGGCGATGGGAACCCACATGTGCATTTACTTGTAACCATGCGACCATTCAATCCAGACCACTCATGGGGCAACAAAGAAGTCAAGGACTGGGATTTTGTCAGAGATACTGACGGAAATATCGTGGTTGATGAGTCCCACCCGGACTGGTGGCAGGATAAGAAAAATCCTGACCGTCATGGAATCCGTATTCCGGTACTTGATGAAAACGGAGTACAGAAAGTCGGGGCAAGAAACAGAAAACAATGGAAACGGGTTCTGACCGATGCTACAGGCTGGAGCAATCCAAAGAATTGTGAGTTATGGAGAAGCGAATGGGCTAAGATGTGTAACCGGTATTTATCCATAGACAATCAGATTGACCACCGCTCTTATGAAAGACAGGGGAAATTAAAAGTCCCTACTATCCATGAGGGTGCAGATGCAAGAAAGATTGAGGAAAAATATCTCACCGGGCAGATAAGGAAAGGTTCATGGAAGGTAGAGGAAAACCAGATGATTAAAAAACAAAATGCACTACTGCAAAAGGTAATCACAACCTTTGGTAAGGTATCCGGTGCATTGTCAATATGGAAGGAGTGGTTGAATGACATTAGAAGAAAGCAAAGAAGTAATTCCCATGATGGAAGCAATGATTACACAGATAGAGGAACAGCAGAATATCATGGCAGAGATGCTTCAGGAGATACAGGAAAAGGACGAGAAGCTGATGTGCTTTCAGGAGCAGGAAGAACGATTGCAGCAATTAGAGAAAGAATTGTCAGAGCTGCTACAAATCTTACCGGATACAGAAGAACTGTTGATGCTTCTGGAAGAAAAGACAGACCAGATACAGAAACTCACAGACGAAAATCAGCAATGGCAGGAATTGGCACAGAAATTAAACAGCGAGAACCGGCTATTGCAGAAACAGAACAGCGAATTATTGAACTTGAACAGCAATTAGAGAAAGGAAGGTTGATTGATGAACGAATTAAGAAACTCAAAGAGCGACGATCAACTGGAAGAACTGCTAATGCTGACGGAGCAGATGCAGGAAGAACTCGACCAGAAAGACCGGACTATCAGGAAACTGAAAGTGCAGCTCGACGAATCGCTGACCTTGAACGAGAGGTTAAACAGCGAGAACAGAGCAGGGAACATTCAAGCCTTAAAGAACGACTTGAGGAAAACAAAAGAATTATTGCAGAGCGAGAAAGAGAAAACGCTCACCGCAAAGGACATGATAGAGGAATGTCGCGATAAGCTAAGACAGGCAGAACAGGAACGGGATTATGCACTCTCCCATCAGAAAAAAGTAGAGATACCGGTTGAAAAGTCGGTGCTCTATCAAAAGTGCAGGAATTGTAACCAGACAGCTTATCTGAAAGCGAAGGAAAGGTATGATACGCAGAGAGAAAAAATGGCAGACAGATATAAAGCAAAAACAGCTATGTATGAAGCATTGATGTTTCTGCTGATATGGTATTCCGCATCAACTACTCTTTTTCAGATGATACAGTCAAAGGTATTTATTTCTGATTGCAGAATATTCTTTGATGCAATCGGAACTTTCACACAGACTATTGCTGGCTGGATTGCACTGATAGGAAAGAATGTGGCACAGATTAGTAATGGAATATCCAATCCTGTCATTGCCGGAATTATATACTGGCTGATAAGAATATTGATCTGCGGTGGATGTCTGGTGGGTGCGGGAATACTTGTAGCGTTTATAGGGATAAAGATTGCAGAGTTATATAAGAAGTGCTGTTGGGATATGATTACCATATTGGTAATACTTATAAGCATGGCAATAGCAATCTACTTTGAGGATTGGATAAAGACAGTCTTGCCGATCAATATGCTATTTCTCTTATTATTCGTGCAACTGGTATATGTTGGAATCAGGTGGTATGTAAAAGGATGGCGAGAAACAAGGGGATATCATTAACATAAAAATATAAATATTTTATTGGTATTATATGTATTTACTTTCGTGCTAATATGTATTACTATATTAGCACGAAAGGAGAATATATATGACTCAGTTTGAACAATTAGATTTATTGCTGAATGAATATGGCGGAATAATTCAGACCTTTCAAGTTATAGATAATGGAATTAGTAAGCCTGTATTTTATTCTTATGTAAAAGAACGAGGATTGGAACAAGCTGCTCATGGTGTGTATGTATCACCAGATACATGGACAGATGCGATGTATATTTTGCATTTACGTTGTAGTCAGGCTGTGTTTTCTCATGAAACTGCATTGTTTTTCCACGATTTAACAGACAGAGAGCCTTTGAAATATACTATAACTGTAAGAACCGGGTATAATCCGAGCCGTTTGCAGGAGGACGGTTTTCAAGTGTATACAATTAAAAAGGATTTACATGAAACAGGGATTACGACTATGCAGACACCATTTGGGCATTCAGTTCCGGTTTATGATATGGAGCGGACAATTTGTGATCTGCTTCGCAGCAGAAAAAATGTTGAAATGCAGGTCTTTCAAGACGCATTGAAACAATATGCAAAACGTAAGGATAAAAACTTACGGATGCTTATGAAATACGCAACTATGTTTCATGTTGAAAACATACTTAGACCATATTTGGAGGTGTTACTTTAGATGATAACAACGGCAAGACAATTAAAGGATTTAATTCGTAATATGTCAAAGAAAAAATCCGCAGATGCACAGATTTTGATGCGGAATTATATGATGGAACGTTTTTTAGAACGAATTTCTTTATCAGAGTATAAAAATCAGTTTATATTAAAAGGTGGGATGCTGGTGGCGGCAATGGTCGGTCTGGATGCCAGAGCTACTATGGATCTGGATGCTACCATAAAAGGCACTAATGTCAGTGTGGAGGATGTAGAGATGATTATATCCCAAATTATATCAATCCCCCTGAACGATGGTGTCTCGTTTCGGATCAAACGGATATCAGAAATCATGGAAGAAGCAGATTATCCGGGTGTTCGTGTAAGCCTGGAAACGAAATTTGATGGTGTAATCACACCATTAAAGATTGATATTTCTACAGGGGATGTAATTACACCAAGAGAAATCAAGTACAAATTTAATCTTATGCTTGAAGACCGCACTATTGAGGTATGGGCATATAATCTGGAAACGGTATTGGCTGAAAAATTGGAAACTGTTATTAGTCGAAACGTTACAAATACACGAATGAGAGATTTTTATGATATCTATATTTTACAAAAGTTGCATGGAGAACAACTCAAAAAGCAAGTTTTATGGAATGCACTTGTGGCTACAGCCAAAAAAAGGGGAACATTAGACCTGATAGAAGCTGAGGATGTAAGAGAAATATTTGACGAAATTGAATCAAGTCCGGTTATGGAGACCTTATGGAAAACATATCAAAAAAATTATTCTTATGCTGCTAATGTTTCGTGGCACATAATTATGGAGTTTATTAGAGATTTATATCAAACTGCATTTTCAGATAAATTTAAAGCTGATTTTCTTTGAAGTGTTTGTTAATAGGAACTATAAACAATGGTAGTGATGCAAAACTTGAAATGCAAAGGATAAATTTATTGACATAATGTGCGATACACAGTATACTATGTTAAGTATATGGTGTGTGACACACAATACAGTGCAATAAACACAGTGAATTTAAATAAAGGATACTGAAAGGAGGAGATTGGATGAATTGTGATGAAATTGTTTCAGGATTAATTTTAGAATTCAGACGAGGCACGCTCATCATGGTAGTGTTAGCACAACTAAATAAACCAATGTATGGATATTCATTGGTAAAGGAATTAGAAGGAAAAGGCATTTCGATAGAAGGTAATACATTATATCCTCTACTGAGAAGACTAGAGAGTCAAGGTCTGCTAAAAAGTGAATGGGAAACTGAGGCAACGAAGCCAAGAAAATATTATATCATCACAGAAGATGGGAAGCTGGTTTATAAAAAAATTAAAGAACACTGGAAAAAATTTTCACAGTCAATCAATGTTTTAATGGAGGAAGAATAGATGGTAAAAAATGATTTGATCGACAGATACATTTATGCAGTTACGAAACATATGAAATCTGCCATGAAAAAAGATGTGGCGGCGGAATTAGAGACGATCATACAAGATATGTTGGAGGAACGATGTGAGGATGTTACTCCAACTGAGCGTGATATCAAAGTTGTTCTAACGGAACTGGGAACCCCGAACGAGTTAGCTTCGAAATATAAAGGTGAAACACAGGATTGTTTGATTGGACAGCCGTATTACAGTTTATATGTGTATGTATTGAAAATTGTGACAGTATGCATCAGTGGAGGAATGTTACTTGCTCAAATCATGGCAGCATTAACATCGCATACAATCTGGTATACAGCTATCTATAGAACCATCGGTGGGATTTTTGGTGGTATATTGACAGGATTTGCATTTGTGACATTATTATTTGCATTCTTTTATAAAAAAGGAATTAAGGTGGATGGGTTAAATGATGGAATAGATAATTTGCCTCCTGTTCCACAAAAGTCTAATAGAATTTCAAAAGCAGATGCGATTATAGGAATTGTTTTTTCGGTTATCTTCACTCTTATATTTCTTGTATGCCCACAGATTTTATGTATTGCATTTGTAAAAAATGGGGTAGGTGTGTATGAACCACTTTTTAATTTAGAATATATCAGACAAACATGGTATTTTATTCTTGCATTTGGAATTTTGGGTGTTACAAAGGACAGTGTGAGACTTATTGATGGTAGCTATACCAAAAGGGTGATGCTTGTTACCATTATCACCAATATTATTGATGGAGCATTAACAAGCATTTGGCTGTTAAATGATAGGATTATGAGTAGTGAATTTTTTGATGGTATTGAGCAGTTATTTGGAACGGATGGAGAAGTTATTTCACATATTTTTATACACTTTAATAAGGTATTTCTCTCAATCATTATTTTGGCATTAACAATTAATGGCATTGAGACAGTCGTGAAAGCAGTAAAATACAGTCGACAATAAAATAATTTTAGATGAATTAATCTCCATTTACAAATAACAGTGCGAATTTCTAAATTTTAGAAATAATAAAATGTAAATGGAGATATGAGTAGAAGCATTTCAATCAGTTCACCATGTCGTTTTTTTATTTTGTGTTATACTGTTTTATTGGATTTTCTTTCCCTTGTTTTTGCCCTTATCAGAGTTCGTAAACACTCATGGGACAATATAATACAAGGGAAACAATAAGGGAAAGCTCACCTGCGATAAACTTAGTGTTTTCAAGGACTTGAGAGATATTTGATAACAAAATATAACAGTTATTAAATTGTTTAGAATATATGAAATCTCAATTCCAGTTTGCGGAAACGCAAACATTTGTCTATCGAAGAAAGGCAGTAACTGCAGGAAAACGGACATCCTCTGCTCGACTCATAGTAGATGATCTTATTTTTAAAATCTGCCATATCATGGTACACAAACGGAACCTCACTCAAATCCATAACTTCACGCCATGAATTCTGTAAAAATTCTCCCTCTTCTCCACGGTAGGCAATTCCTTTAATCTCCGAAAGCTGCATATCTTTTCCGTGATAATACTCCACCACTTCCAAAAATGTCTTTTCTCCCTCTCCGAAGATCACTCCTGTCACTTCCGGAAGACGTTCCAGCACATCTTTTGTATCGTAGGATACCTCTGGACCACCCACCCAGATTGGAACACTCGGGAATATCTTTCCAAGCTCTCGAACCAGCTCTTCCACATAAGACAGGTTCCATATATAGCAGGAAAAACATAAGATATCCGGTTTTTTCTTATATAAATCCATCAAAATATCGTCTATCTGCTGATTGATCGTATATTCTGCAATCTGTATCTCATCCTTATACTGCTGCGCATACGCTCTCAGACTGTACACAGCCAGATTCGAATGAATATATTTCGCATTAATCGCCGCCAAAACAATGTTCATAACATATCTCTCCTTTTCTTTTTGTATCTGAAAATCAAATTTCCTGATATAGTAAAAATGCTATTGTATAGACAATCTCAAACTGTCCATACAATAGCATTTTTCTTTTCGTGCGTTACACTTCGAACTCGCTCCATGAACGTTACTTTTGCAGTTAACTCAGCCCAGGCACCCTCACGGCACCCGGAAGGTTCTGCTTAGTGCTGCTTCGTTCCCGACCTGACACGGTTCACAGATTCCCGTCGCGTGAGACCCAAACATCAACGCCACTTTCAAAAGGCAGCTCCACAAATAAAAGCCCTCCGTGTAACATCACCCCTACTATAGCGGATTGTAGGTACAAGGCACCGCTAACGCCCCGGCTGCACGAGTCTATATTATACTCTCCAGACAGTATATTTGTCAATGCTATTCATTAAAATCGATAAATTCTATGTAACAGTTCAGCCTTATAGTTAAGTCAATATAGTGCTTTTCGCTTTCTGTTCATTTCACACAGGTGGGAAATCATTTCATCGGACCATATATTACCTGTTTCCTCCGTATTTTTGCGGAGATAACGGATAATATGGACATTACATTCTGCGTGTTCTGTTCCGAAATGGTACAAAGTGGTTTCGTGGTCATGAAGAAGCGTTCCTACATAACATTTCAGGAAATTCAGTTATTTTAACGCATCTATGGATTTACTGCTCATTGCATGGTAGATAACACTGTTGTCTGTGCTGAAATTTCGGATATAGTTCAGTTTCCCATTCACAGTTACGGTTGTAGCATCAGTTGCCACAACTTTTTGGTTCAGCTGTTCTTTTTCTAGATTTATAATGCTTGTAACCGATACATTCTCCATTTTTTTGCAAAAATCATAAATGCTTCCTTCCGATAAGTTCAATTCCCCGTTACCTACTGAATTCAGGAAAGATGCAATTCTGTCATTTGACATAACGCCTTCGCTGTACAGGGAAACTGCCAGCGCTTTTACATTTGCTCCGTAGGTAACGTCACTGCGGTATTCAGCAGGAATACGTAAAACCCCATTCTCATCTGCATAAATGCGGACTTCTGTGATTACGGGTTCTACCGCCAAGTCCACCACATATTTTGTGACATATTTTTGTCCGGATGTATTACCGATCGTTTTCACTTCATGTCTGTATCTTCCGGAAGCAATTTTTTCCTCTATTTCAGCTTTTGAAAGTGTTGTCCCTTTATGGCCTTTCTGTCCACCTGTTTTACGTTCCGTTTTTTTCTTCCGTTATAGGTATTGGCAGGCTTTCCTTTTTGGTCGGCAGAGGGTGGAAGGGAAGTGTTAGAACTGTCATTGTTAATGATGCTTTTCAAACGTGCATTATCATCCTTGAGCAGTTGGTTTTCCTGGCGTAAGAGCAGATTTTCTTTTTTTAAATCTGCAATTTCAGTTTTTAATTCCCCTGTTTCCTTTTTGTGTTCTTTTTCAATGGTATCCAGACGCCCCATGATTTCCATGAGCTGTTGGTACATTCCGTTTTCATAGCTGCTTTTTCTTCCCATGAGGCATCTCCTTCCGTCCGTTCATGATAAACATAGTTTATCATGAACGGAACAAAAAGAAAAACCGCTCAAAAACAGATCCGTTAAAATGACGGTGGATTATTATTGGATAGTCAGGAGATCCTGTGGAATATTTGCTATAAAATCAGGAAAAAAGAATCTAAATCAGGCATTCCATCAGGAAGTTATCCACATGGCACTAATAGGACAATTAAAATCGTGAAGTTACAGATTCCTATGTGGAAAAGTAACTGCAAAAACTTTTTCAATTTCTCCCTTTTGCCTATGGCAAGGCTGAACTGTTACCTTAATTTTTTTCTTTTTGATACTAGGGTGCTATTAATAGCACCTAAAAAATACTGGAAAAATCCAATTGCTACATGATAAATTTCATTTTACGCTTGACACACCACGCATTGCTTGATTTAATTTGTTTAAAAACTAAAAAATACGATTTGATATGGAGAAATTGAATATGGCGTGGTATTATGGAACATATAGCTATGGACACAAAGGACGTGCAAATGGTATCGGACCAACCAAAGACCAAGAAAAAGAAAATATATGAAAACTATCAAAGAAATTAGGGATCTGTTTGGTTTAAGCTGGGCAATCTTCTCAAGAACATATCATATTCCAATTCACTCCTTAGAAGATTGGGAATCCGGACGTAGAAAATGTCCTGATTATATTCCATTTTTACTTGAACGAGTTGTAAAAGAAGAAATTCAAAAAAATCAAGAGATGATAAATAATCGGTTTTGAGATAAGAGGGTAAAATATGTTGGCAGAAAATTTAAAAAAAGCAAGAAAAAATAGTGGCTATTCACAAGATGAAGTTGCAACGAAATTAAGTATCACAAGGCAATCTATTTCCAAATGGGAAAATGGAGTTTCCCATAGTTAAAGATACCACACCAAACATAACAACACCACGCTTATACGGGACTTAGCACACCCCAAAAGAACATACAGAAATCCCCCATAAGCAACAAGGTTTGCTTTATGGGGGATTTCTTGTTTTAATTGTCGTTTTTGATATTATTCAACAGTCTCAATAGAATCCACAATGCTCATTCTTGCAATAGAACGCAGAGGAATTGCCGTTGCAAGCAGGCAGGCCACAATAGAAATAATCGCAGCTTCCACAATCGCCATAACCGGAACAGCGACAAGCTGTAAAGCATCGGTCTGTGCTGCTCCGACAAAGATACAGCAGACATAGCCAAACACTGCTCCAATCACTGACGCAATGATACCGTAATAAGCGCCCTCCCACAGAAATGTTTTATAAAGGCTTGCGGCACTCATTCCAATAGCCCGCTGCATCCCGATTTCACCGACACGAGTATGAATATTGCTGTAAACGGTATTGATGATGTTCAGGATGCCAATGATACCGATAAAGATGATAAGCACCCAGCACAGCATTTTGATCTGTTCAAAGCTTTCTATCATCTCATTGCTGCTTTGGAGATAGGAAAGCCAATGTGTTCCTGGATAATTGCTGCACCAGCTATCCAACCAGCTTTCAAAGGTATCTGTATCGGCGTTATCCTGTAATGTAGGATAGACTTCTGAATAACTGTCGTTTCCGAGCAGTGAACAGTATATTTCGTCATTCACGATGAGTTGAACACCATTCGTAAAGCCATCATTATTGATTGTGATTGCTGTATCGATCAATCCTAATACAGGAAGTGTTCTGTCTCCCAGTTGAATGGTATCACCTACGGTAAGATCAGTCTGCTGAACAGTTGTATCTCCATAAGAAAAGGCAATGGGATTTTTTACAAGGCAGCCTGTTCCATCTTTCAAAGCCTGTTTATCCTGAGCAGACAAGTTAGGAGCATAGATTTGTAATTGTGCTTCATCCACATTTACAAGCTGCAAGGTTTCATGGCTCTGTACGGAAAGATCAGTTTCAAAGGGCAGTATATCACCGGCACCTGGCATAAATACAGAAAGCCGTGTAGTGGAAACACTTTCTACTGCGTCATTTTCCGCTAATGTTTTTACGGCTTCTGATGGGATGCCAACGGTTTCATTTGTAACTGCATAGTCGCTGAAATACATGTCCTGAACGGAACTGCTGGCATCAAGCAGCCCTGTAAAGCTCTGCAAGGCAACAAATACGGTAATACTCATAACCAAAGACAGAATGGTAACTGCTGTTCTTCCACGCCCTCGTTTTAGGTTGAGCCTTGCATAATAGGCTTCAAAATTACGGATGTTGCGGTTCCTTTTTATCCTGCGTTTGATTTTCACAGTCTGCCCCGACATAGCAACAGTAGGAGATACATGGGATGCGTACCGGGCAGCAGGAAAGGCAGCCAGCAGAGCAAACAGAAGTATGACTGCGATACTGGCAAAGAGCATCGGTAGTTTTACCGTACTGGCGGTGTTGATTGCAGAGTTCAATTCGGAAGTGCTGTTTGCCATGAACAGATCGGGATTGAGAAGCCCCGTAGCCGCAATCAATACACCTTTTGCCGACAATATACCGAGCAGCAATCCGATAGGAATACCGGCTCCACAGAGAATCAAAAGCTGCAAAGAAACCAAACGATAGATTTGCCCTCGTTCTCCACCAATCGCACGAAGTGTTCCGTATTCTTTGATGCGTTTTGTGATAGAGATTTTCAGAATGTTGTAGATTACCAGCCCAGCCGCCAGCAAGACCAGAACACCCACCAAAATACACGCCGCAGTCATAAATGAAAATCCCGTACCGGTATCGCTGTCTGCCGCTTCATCATAGGAAATACCAATAGCGTCAAGCAAAACCCAGTTATATTGGATATACCGTTCATCCACGTTCAAATCTTCTGCGAGAGCATAAATGATGCTTTGAAAATTTTGCTTGTCATAAGTCTTAAAATCTGTGGAATAAAGCAGATACTCTTCTGGCAACAGTTCTTCTGCGGTTCCCTCACCGACAATCCCCTCAACCGTACCAGATGCGTAGCCGATATAGCTGCTTTCCAGAATGCCCGTCAATACAAAATCAGCAGAATATTCTAACTCTGACAGCGATCCATCCATAACGGAAACACTCAAATCCAGAGAAACGGTATCGCCAATTACAGCGTCCAATCCAAGATATTGAAGCGCATCCTCCGACAGGGCAATCTCAATCGCTTCCTCTGGTAATCGTCCCTCTTTTACGTTTCCGATTGCCGGGTACATAGATAATGCGTTATCGTGATATTCCCGAAGATATAAAGATAAACTACTGTTGCCTAATGGTGTGCTGCCGATAAAGATCGTATCGCCTACATCATATAGGCGATCATCTTCATGCAGCTTTTGCGCTTGTTCCTTGCCAAGCTGATGAAAGGTTGCATAACGGTTTCCGTTCAGACCCGCCGCCTGCTGAATACGCATGGATTGCAATATACCAATAGACTGACCGATCACTGTCGTCATAATCGTGGACATGATAACTGCAACCAAGATCAGGATTGCCGTGATTTTCTGTGCTTTCAGTTCTTTCCATGCAAGAGCTAAATAAGATTTCATCTTGCTGTCACCTCCGAAAGAACACCGTCCACAATTACAAATTGCCGGTCTGCCATTCTTGCAATGCGGCTGTCGTGAGTGATGATAACAAGCGTTTTCCCCATCTTTTTCCATATGCTTTGCAGCATTTCCATAACCTCGCCGCCGCTCTTGCTGTCCAGATTTCCAGTCGGTTCGTCAGCAAAAATAATATCCGGCTTTGCGATCAGGGCGCGGGCAATCGCTACACGCTGTTGCTGACCGCCGGAAAGTTCATGGGGCAAATGGGTCAGCCGTTCACGAATACCTAACAAATCCGTAAGCTGATTTAGATATACTTCGTCCGGCTGCTTTTTGTCCAGAAGCAGGGGCATGATGATGTTTTCTTTTGCGGTCAGCACAGGGAGAAGATTGAATTGCTGAAAGATAAATCCGATGCGCCGACGGCGAAATGAGGACAGTTCTTTGTCATTAAAACGATAAATGTCTTTTCCATCGTATGTCAGACTGCCGGAAGTCGGCTTGTCCAGTCCAGACAGCAGGTGGAGCAAGGTACTTTTGCCGCTGCCAGATGGTCCCATAATAGAAATAAAATCGCTGGATGCAATTTCAAGGTTGACTTTATCCAACGCAACGACACGGCTCTCGCCGCTGCCGTAGATTTTCGATAGTTCCTTTGCTTCAATGTTCATAAAAAATAGGCTTCGCCTATTCAGCTCCCCTTCCCCTCAATCTTGAGGGGTTAG
>OBWT01000110.1_pt1 | contig 43883 bp, 45 predicted proteins | sample 1476541 | NCBI WGS metagenome assembly OBWT01 (sample SAMEA2580134, study PRJEB22360) | human gut metagenome | biome: human gut; feature: human-associated habitat; material: faeces | place: Denmark | collected 2008/2010 | reverse complement strand
TCTTCTTCGAAAACAACACCGCGCCCCCCCCGGAGACCCTGCCGGTGAACGGCAGGCTGCCGAAGAGCATGCTGAACGACATGCACAACGAGGAACTACAGGCGCGGGCCGCCGCCTGGGACGAAGCCCATCCGCGAGAGGAGGAATTCGATGAACTTTAACGAAGCTCTGCAGGTGCTGCGCCGCATCAACGTGCATCACGGGAACGCGCCAATCAGCGACGCGCAGGCCCAATGCTTCTACGAGGAGCTGGCCAGATCGGTGTCGTTCGACGAGGCCAACGCCGCGGTACGGGAATTCTACGCATTGCATCCTCACGGCGAATGGATGACGGTGGGGGATATCAACCTCGCCGTGAGAAGGAAACGACGGCAGTCGATGCCATCGGAGGCGACCATCACCCGGCTGATGGAGGAGAACCAGATTTCCGACCCCGACGAGATGTGGCAGTTCCGACGCTCTCTGCTCAAATCATTGGGCCGTGGCCGTCCCGCCACGCAGGCGGTGCAGCGTGCGTTGGAATTGTCCCGTCACCCGATGCTGGGCGGCCCGAGGGACGGGGCGACGAAAAGCCTGCCGCAGACACGGCCGGGGGGAAACCCCGATCCACGCGATCCGGCCCCGGTCACGACCGTCGTCCAAAGCATCATCGGCGGACTCTCGGCTCGGCCGCATCGGGCGGAATAGCCCCCCCGGCCATCGCAAGAACATCGAATCAAAAAAACGCCATCAGAAAAACCGATTGGAGAAAAAACAAATGGCAGACATCACCACACAAACAATCCGAGACACCTTCTTGGACAACCTTCCCGAAAACGTGACGCGCGAGGAGGGGGAGGAGTTCTGGAACGCATGGCTGGACAGGCAGCGCGAAGGGCATGAGCCGGACATGCCGACACCTCCGGTCGGATTCCAGTACGCACCGGGCGAAGTGGACGAATTCGACTACGGCGAACCGGACTTGGAAGACGAGCAGCTGACTGAGGACCAGAAGCGAGACATGCTGGGACTGGTGCATGATTATGCGATGAACACGTCGGAACTGGCACGCACCATGCTGGACTGCCAGCATTTCGACGACCCGCAGGTCCGGGAGCTCGTACGTCAGACGTTCAAGGATCTCGAATGCGCCGGAAGCCACGTGTCTGACGCTTTGAAGCTGATGGGTTGGACCGCGGACGATGTGACGGTCAGCTGATTTCGTTTCCGTTGCCGTCGATGCCGGGTCATGCGGCAATGGAAGAAAATCGGTTATTTTCAATAAAAAACCGGTTAATTACAAACCCTGAGGTTACAGTGGGAACTGTTTGAGAAAACTCAGGCAAGGAGAACCCTCGAAATGACCAAACGTAACAGCAGCGGTCTGCGCAATGCGGGCACCATCGCCACCGTCGCGGCATTGACCCTCGGCATGGCGGGGCCCGGCGTCATGACGGCCACCGCCGACGAAAACGCCGCGAACGGCAACACCGGCAACAACGCCGCCCAAGCCACGCAGGAAGTCAAATACACGACCACCGTGGCAGGCACGCCAGTCGACTTCACGAAGGACGGCAAAGGCGATTACACGGCAACCGTCCCCAAGGTCAAAGGCAAGTTCCAAAACCAGGTGATCGTGTCCGGCACAGACAAGTCCCAGAACACTCTGACCACCAGCCAGAAACCTACGGACGGGAGAATCAGCGGCCCCGTCGTCTACACCAACGCCGACGATTCCGCGCCCAAGTTCACGCTGACCGTCACGGATTATGAAATCGTCGAAGACCAAGCGGCCCAATGGAACGCCACCGTTGAAGGCGAGACATACCCTCTCGACGTGAACGGTGACACCGCATCCAAGGACCTGCCCGAAGTCGCCTCCTATCCGGGCGACATCACCGTCACCGACGGGACAACCACCATCACGCTGACACCCGGCTACCAGAACGTCACCGTGGAATCCGGCGACAAGCTGGGCCAGCTGAACGTATCCGGCACCGCCGTCTACAAGCAGGCCGCCGACGCGACGAAGAACACTCCGGCATTCGACGTGACACTGCCGTTCGCCTACACCTCGGGCACCCCGGTGACCGTGGACGGCACCGAAACGGAACTCACCAAGTCTGATGACGGAAAATACCATGCGGATTACGCCGGTCCGACATTGGACGAATCCAACAAGCCCAGCACGGACACGGTGACCCTCACCGGCATCAAGACCACACTGCCCATCCAATGGGGCAAAGACGTGCAGGTTGTCGATAAGGGAACCGGCGACACCGCCAGCAAGTTCGTACGCCTCACCGGAACGGCTTCCGGCGAAGTCACCATCCAGGATGATGCCAGCAAGAAAAGCGTCACCGTGCCGGTGGAAGTGGATGTCACCGCGGATCGAGCCCAGGACAAGAGCTTTACCGGCCTGACCGTGACCCGCACCAACGCCAAAGGCGAAACCACCGTATACGACGGGGCCAAAGACTTCAATGCGAAATTCAACCCCAGCACCCATGAATACACGTTGACCCTACCGGCCGATGCGGTCGGCGACAGCTACACGCTGGGTCTCACCCACGGTGTCGACGCCCAGGCATCCAAGCCGACGCTCGCGCTCGGAGAGGGAGCCTCCCGCATGCTCAAGGTGAACGTGAACGGAGCCGACTACACGGTTAACGTGAAATTCCAGCCGGCCGACCTGAAAGCAGATTCCCCTGCGAAACTCACCGGACTGTACGTGAACAAGACCGGCGAGAACACGAAGGGCCAGCTCATCGACAACTGGGATCCGAACCGACTCGACTACGTGCTCGCACTGGGGGAGAAGGATCCAAGCCCGTATGTGCTGCCCGAAGCGCCTGACGGAGTCACCATCAAGGGCGGCAACATCACGCAGAACGCGCAATCCACCCGCCAGGAATGGATCGTCACCGACACCGCAACCGGCGTAAGCCGCACCTACAGCCTGACAGTGACCAGGCCGGTGAAAACCGCCGTCACCGAATTCAAGCCGGCAGACCCAGCGAAGCAGGATTCCACGGTGGACCCGGAAAGCCAGCAGGACACCAATCTTGCATCGCACGGCTACACCGGCAAGGACGGCAAATACGTCGTATCAGACAAGGGTTCCTACGAGATTCCCGAGGGTGGAACATTCGCCTATGAGCCGAAGAACGGGCAATCCGCGACCGTCACCGTCGCACATGAGGGCATGACCTACACGTACACGGTCAACGTGCTCGCGCCGGACGGTTCGACCTTCGCGCAACACACGTACACCGTCACCTACATCACGGCGGCCACGCACAAGGCGCAGCTCACCGGCATCCTCGTGGACGGTACGGCCGTCAAGGGCTTCGACCCGGCCAGACACGAGTACAACGCATCCGTGAACGATCCGGACGAATGGATGGTCTCCCCGCAGTACGACAAGGCAAGCGGCATGACCGTCAGCACCGAGAAGAAGGGTGCGGACGCCACCATTACTGTCACATCCGGTGACGGATTGGTCAAGACCACCTACAAGGTGCATGTCACCCGCAAACCATTCGGCGGCAACGGGAACAACGCGCTCGGACTCGCCTCCACAGGCGTCGGCGGCGGAACCGTAGCGTTCCTGTCGATGGCGTTGATGGCTATGGGAGCGGTTCTCGGACTCGTTGCACGTCGGCGCCAGCGCGGACGCAGCTTCTAATAGCAACGGCTTGCGACCTGATGCGGTCGCAAGCCTTCCATTATTTTTTCTGACTCGGCGTGAAATGTCGGGCAAAAAACAAGAAAAGGAAAGAACATGATGAAACAAAAACGGATTGTCGCCGTAGCGCTTGGCCTGGCCCTGTCCGTAAGCCCCATGATCGTGTTGCCCACCGCTTTCGCGGATCAGGTATCGGGGAACCCGTCCTCGTCGATTTCGGCCCGTTCGACGGCTCCGAATCCGCTCGACAAGTTCAACACCGAAGAGAAGGCGTTCCTCAACAATCACAAGGACAAGATCGCATCCGCCCTGGGCATCGACGGGTTCGACCCATCCACCACCGACTATTACGGCGTCAAGGAATCGGCACTCGACACGGTCGCAGGCAAGATCCCCACCTCGAACACGGGACTGCTGAAGCCGATGGGCGCGCCGCTCGAGATCGACACGAACGCCACCGGCTGGCTCGTCGACGGAAAGATCGCGAAGGACAAGCCGTCCTCCGGCGACATGGCATACCGGGTCACGATCAAGGGCAAGAGCGGCGGCACCGTCGCATACACGCTGCACACCGCCTCACAGGATGCGAGCAGCAAAGCCGATCCGGGCGAGCTGAAGGGCGTGACCGCCACCGCCAATGGCACCGCCGTCACGGACTTCAATCCGGTGAAGGACGGCACATACACCGTGCCCGACGACGCGGAGGTGAAGATCGGCGACGTGCCCGACGGATGGAAGCTCGACCATAAGGCGGATTCGAAGACCGGCACGCTCACCTTCACCTGCACGAAGGATGATGTGACCGTCACCTGGACGTTCAAGTACGATGACGGAACCACCACGCCGAGCACCGGGGACAAGGCCGATCCAAGCGAACTGGCGGGGGTGACCGCCACGGCCGACGGGAAACCGGTCGACGGGTTCGCCCCGACGAAGACCGGCACATGGACCGTTCCCGACGGCGCGGAGGTGAAACTCTCCGGCCTGCCCGACGGTTGGGCGAGCTATAAGAATCTTGACGCGAAACCCGGCACCCTGTCCTACGACATCAAGAAGGGCGACGTCACCGTCGTCACGTGGACGTTCACATACGATTCCACGACCGATCCGGACAAGCCCGCCACGGGCGTGGACGCATTGAAGGGCGTGACCGCGACCGTCGACGGGAAACCGCTCCCGAGCTTCGACCCGACGAAATCCGGCACCTACAGGGTCGCCACGGGCGCCGAGGTGAAGATCTCGAACGTCCCGTCCGATTGGAAGCTTGACAAGACCGCATCCGATTCGAAGCTGGTGTTCGCCGCTTCCAAGGACGGCACGACCGTCACTTGGACGTTCGAATACCAAGGCAAGGATGATGGCGGAGCCACCACCAACCCTGGTGACAATGCCGGAAACAAAAGCCAGAACAACAATGACGGCACGACTTCCAAGCCGACGGTGAACGGCGCGAACCCGCTCGCCTCCACCGGCGTGGGAATCGGCTGGGTTGGCTGGCTCATCGGCATCCTCGCTATCATCGGCGGAGCATTGGGAATCACGGTCGCTGTCCGCAAGCCGAAGGGCAAGGCCACAGACGAGACCCCGGCCCCGGAAGCCGATGACAGCGAAGCGTCATCCGATCAGCCGCTAAACTCCTGACCACCCATCGAAGGTTTGGCAGGAGAAGCAAATACCCTCCCCTGCCAAACCCCACGTTGAATCTTGATGCCATGCGGGACCCTCCTGCAAACCGGCTCCTATAGCATGACATCAACAAGGGATGCCGAAAGGCATCCCTATTTTTTTTATTCAAAAACTTTGGTAAATACCGAGAAAATGTTGGAATCAACCGATTTTGCATGTACGTTGAAGGAAACGAAGACGACCATTCCCATCAGCCGTACGCCGAAGCCGATAAGCGGGTTCGGTCTGAAGCCGGGCAAATACAGGCCGTCCGCGGTGAAAGTCGCCGGATTTGACCCGTTGGACGCCAACCATGCCGCATCTACCGGTGGGGTCGCTTCCCGTCCTCGACAGGACGTGCAAACAAGGAAAGGAAAACACTGGAATGAGAGACAACCAAACGACACGGCGCATGCCAATGATCGTGACGGCAATGGCCTGTGCGGCCGCGAGCATGCTGGCCGGCCTGACATTGGCCCCATCCGCGATGGCGGCGGGTGCGACCATCACCCTGAACGGCGCGGACGGCAATTCGCTGGCCGGCCACACGTTCAACGTGTACCAGATCGGCACGTACACGGACCAGATCCTGAACGGCACGCAGATCAGCAGTCTCGGCGTGCGCGGCACCACGGCGTCGAACGCGTGGGCGGCCGACGCGATCGGCATCGCCAACGCGTACGATCCAAGCACGGGCGACAACATCGCCAAGGTGTACGGCTACGATGACGCGGGCAACATCGCCAACATCAAGATGGACTCCCAGACCAGGCAATTGCGCAACATCAGCAAGGCCCTGGCCCAGTCCTCGAAGAAGCCGGCCGCCATCCAGGGCGGCGCGAACCTGACGACCACCCAGTCCACGCTGACGATCAACGTGCCCTCCGAGGGCCTCTACTACATCACGGACAGCGCGGGCAACCCGATTATGGTCGGCACGAAATCCGGCAACGCGAACATCATGAAGAACGACGCGAAGGACCCGCAGTGGCGGACCCTCGGCACTGCGGTCGTCAAGGCGAAAAGCGTGAGGGTCGACAAGAAGGTCCAGGTGCAGCGCAACGGCACCACGGTAGGCAAGGACGGCACCACCAACGATCCGGTCAGCGTGACCGTCGGCGACACCGTCACCAACACGGTCGAGGTGACCGTGCCGAACAAGCAGGCCGCCGGCGCGGTCAAGTTCAAGCTCATCGACCAGCCGAAGGGCCAGACGTACGTGAAGGGCTCGCTGAGCGTCCGGTTGAAGAACGCGCCGCAGACCGACATCACGGCCGACGCGGTCATCTACGACGGGACCACGCAGAACAACGCGAAGAGCATCCCCGGCGACCCGACCCTGAAGACCGCGGACAACAAGCCCGCCGACCCGGATCTCGCCATCCCCGCAGGCGGCTGGGGCATCGACGGCAGGAAACTTCTCGACAAATACTCCAACAGGACGATCGTCATCACCTACCGCATGACCGTCGACAAGGCCAGCGTCACCGATCCGCCGACCAACACCATCCACACGTACGGCACATTCACCGACGGCATCCACTTCACGACCATCACCGACCAGGACAAGGCCGACATCAAGGCCTACGACTTCACGCTGCGGAAGGTGGACGCGGGCAACGTGAACACGCTGCTCGACGGCGCCCGGTTCCAGATCCAGCGCAACGGCAAGTGGATGAATCTCGACTGGAACACCGGCAAATGGTCGGATGCGGCTGACCAGGGTTCCGCCACCGTGTTCGTGACCGGCGACACGAACCATGACGGGACGGCCGACAACAGGGACGACGCGAGCCAGAGGGGCCTCATCCGGTTCAAGGGCCTCGGCTACGGCACGTACACGGTCACCGAAACCCGGGAGCCGGCCGGCTACGCCAGCTACGCGAAACCGACGTTCACCGTCACCATCGACGACGCGGGCACCAGCATCCAGTACAGGGGCACCGGCACCGTGCCGAACCTGACCAGCAGGCTGGACAACAACACCGTCCAGGTCAAGAACGTCGCGAACCTGACCCAACTGCCGCAGACCGGCGGCGTGCTCGCGTTCGCGTTCTGGCTGGCCTGCGCCATGCCCCTGTTCGCGATCGGCGGCACCATGGCCGTGCGCGGCGCGCGCAACCGCCGCGACGCGCTGATGCTCACGCACGACGGAGACACCCCGGCCGTCTGACATACGGGGGCGCGGAACAATCCGGATCATGCCGTGTCCCGCGCCCCTCCCCTCTCGTTTTCATTCATGGTTCTTTTGGCTCGCCGCAAGGGGTTCGTGCGGGTCCTGGTCCATCCGTCACGGACAGTCAAGGGGCGGGGAAGGAAAAAACACACATGCACGCATGGTTGAAACGGGCGGTCGCGGGACTGTTGTCCGCGGGCACCCTCCTGGGCGGCGGGCTCCTGATGGCGGGCACCGCGAACGCGGACGAGATCCGCATGCCCGACATCGGCAAGACCATCACGAGCCTGACGGCATCGGCCGCCACGACGTATCCAAGGGAGCTCGTCAACGGCGGATTCGACTACCTGCCCGACGGCGGATGGAAGACCGTTGACGCGCCAAGCTACATGACGAACGCATACACAAGCGTCGACCCGAACAACGGCCAGTACATGAGGAACGCGAAACACTCCGACGCCGATCTCGCCTCCTGGGTGGACTGGCCCGGTTTCGACCAGTCCAAATTTGCATGGAAGACCGACCAGAAAGGCGGCCACGACCAAGGCGGATTGAAGGACCGCGCGGAAGCGGTCGAACTCCAACAGGACAGCATGGACGGCAACACCTACGCGGAAATGGTCGCCTCCGAACCCGGACGCACCATCTACCAGAACCTCGCCACCATCCCCGGCACACTGTACAAGATCCGGTTGAAGCACACCAGCCTGTGCAAGGACAACGTCGACCAGATGCAGGTCGTCATCAACGGCACACCCATCGAGATGACCCGAGTGGCCGCGAACGGCAAGGCCGGCGACAAGGTCGGCGAGAAGTCCAAGACCATCGGCACGAGGGTCACGAACGAGAACCGCTGGCATCATTCCGACCAGTGGGAGACCTATGAGGGCTACTACGTCATCCCGGACGGGCAGACCACTACCCGGTTCGGTTTCAAGGCCGTCAACTATCTCGACCCCACCAAGGGCAATCTTCTGGATGATGTGACCTTCGCCCGCGCCTACAAGCTGTCCTACGACAAGAACGCGTCGGATGCGACCGGCAAGGTCCCGTCCGACGAGACCGCCGACACCGTCAGGCAGACCAAGGCCAGGACCACGGGAACCGTGAAGACAGTCGCGGACGAGAACGTCCGGTACGGTTCCCTCGCTAATGGCGATTTCTCCTACCCCTCGTTCTCCGATATTCAGGAGAACGAGCAGGGAACCTCTGCCGATCTGCGCACGTTCCTCAAATCGGATGACGGCACGCTTTGGGACAACATGTCCGTCACCGATCTTTCCAAGTACGGAAAGATCGGGCAGATCCCCGGTTTCGACTCTTCCAGGTTCGCATGGTCCAGTACCGAGAACGGTTCAAGGGTCGAATTGCAGCAGGATCGCAACACCAAGAACACGTATGCGGAGATCGTCGCCCAACAGGACAACACCAGCATCTACCAGAACGTGTCCACCTGCAACGGCGGAGTACTGTACAAGATCCGGCTCAAGCACGCCAGCCGCCAATCCTCCCATGCCGACAGGATGCAGGTCCTCGTGGGCTCCGACATGGACCACGCGACGCCTGTGGAGATGACCCGCGTCACCTCTAACGGACATGGCGACAAGGTGGGCGGGAAGTCCACCACCATCACCACAAAGGTATCCAACACCGATCCCCGAGACCATGGCAGCCAGTGGGAGACGTACGAAGGCTATTACCAGGTGCCCGAAGGACAGAAGAACACGGTATTCATGTTCAAGAGCCTCGAAGGGTTCAAAGATGATGAGACCCTGCCCGGCAACAACGTCGGCAATCTCGTGGACGACATCGAATTCTCCCGTTCCTACAAGTTGACCTATGACAAGAACGCGTCCGACGCGACCGGCAAGGTCCCGTCGAATCAGCGTGGCAAGGAGAACACCGTACAGCCCGCCAACTCCAAGACCACGGGCAGTGTCGGACTCGCGGCCGACAAAACCGCTTCCGGCCTGACGGTGCATGATCTGAAGAAGAACGACAAGGGCAAGGTGCCCTCCAATTCGAAGGCGGATTCCACGCAGCCGGCCGCGTTCAAGGCTCCGGACGCCAAGGTGGAGACCATCGCCTCCAGGGCCGCGGGCGACGAGCTGGCCGTGAACAGCGGGTTCGACACCCCGAAGTGGACGATCGCCAAGGAGGGGCAGGGCCTGCCCTGGGTGTATGTGAAGCCCAATAAGGGCACGATCCGCTCCTACGCGCAGGCCATGGCCGGACAGCCGGGCGTGAAGGCCGGCGGCCTGACCGCCGCCACGTTCGCCTGGCAGGATCTCGATGCCATCGGCAGCAACCAGAACTTCGAACTGCATCGCGAGAAGGACGGGAACACGGCCGCCGACGTGCACGCGGGCCGTACCGTCGCCCAGACCGTGAACACGACGCCCGGCGCCAGCTACACGTTCAGTATCCGCCACTCCGGCCGCTCCAAAGGCAACGCGGGCGGCGTGACCCTGCTCACCGGCCCCGACAAGGATCATCTCACCCCAGTCAAACTGACCCGCACCACGGTCTCCAAGACCGGCCAGAAGTACGGGGACAAGACCGGCGATGTGGGAACCGTCGCCTACACGCACTCCGATTCCATGGACGCCACGGAAGGCAGCCACGAACCGTGGGACCATTCCGACGACTGGGAATCCTACGAGGGCACGGTCATTATCCCAGCCGGACAATCCCGCACGATGATCGCCTACAGGGGCGTCGCCAAGGACGGTACTCTTACTGCCTCCGCCAATGACAGCATCATCGACGACCTGAGCTTCCGCCTCGCCTACAGGCTCGGCTACGACGGGAACGGCGGAACCGGCCAAGTGCCCTCGCGCACCGAGACGGGCAGGACCGAAACCGCCGCATCCGGGACGGATGGCACGGTCAGGCTTGCGGCCGACAAGAGCGCCGAACCGGAATCCGGAACCATCGCGGACGACCGCAGGGTGCTGACCGACACGACCGCCAGACAGGATGACGGGACCAGCCAGCGGACGATCACCCGATCCGACGGTTCCGTGCGCGTGGAGACCATCGCCACGACGGGCGCCGTATCCGGCTGCCAGGTCTACTATCCGGCCGGCACCAGGATCACATTGGCGACCGCGAAGGCCGACTCCGACTGCTGGGATTCCAGCCAGATCGGCAAGACCAACCGCACGTTCTACGGTTGGAGCGCGAACACGGACGCCAACGACAGGGACGTGCCCGTCGGCGACACCATGGACCGGAACACGCTGAACGCGAACGTCAGGACGGAGATCGTCATGCCCGCCAGGGCGAAGACCGTATACGCATTGTGGGCCATCAACCCCACCCTGTCGTACAACGTGAACACGCCCGCCGGCAGCAACGCGCCCGGCACGCCCGCATCGCAGACCGTGCCCTACAACACGGCCGCCGCCGACAAATCCGGTTGGGCGGCCGGCGACACGGGCAAGATTCCCGGCTACCGGTTCGACGGCTGGTACACGGCCCCGAACGGCGGAAACAAATACGATTTCAACACGCCGCTCACCGGCAACGTGACCGTGTACGCGCACTGGGTCGGCAACGGGTACACCGTCAGATTCGCCGGCAACGGCGCGACCGGCGGCGGCACCCCGGATCAGGCGTTCCAATACAACATCGGCCAGAACCTGCACCGGAACGGGTTCGTCCGCGACGGGTACACGTTCACCGGGTGGAAGCGCGCCGACAACCAGCAGGCGTACGGCGACGGCCAGTGGGTCACGAACCTGACCACGCAGCCGAACGGGATCGTCACCATGGTCGCCCAATGGTCGGCCAACGAGGCCCACATCCGCTACAATCCGAACCCGCCCGCGGGCAAGACCGCGGGAGGCCAGGGCACCCCCAACTGGGATGGCCACACCGGAGACACGCCGACCATCGGCCAGAACGGCTGGACGATCGACGGGTACACGTTCGCCGGCTGGGCCACCAGCCCGGACGGCGGCGGCACGAAGTACGCGCCGGGAGCCAGGTGGACGGCCAACGGGACGCTGACCCTGTACGCGCAGTGGACGCCCGGCCAGGCCAGCCTCACCTACGACGACAACGGGGCGACCGGCGGCAAGACCGACCCGCAGACTGGCAAGACCGACGAGAAGATCAACGTGCGCGACAACGGATTCACCCGCGACGGCTACACGTTCGTCACGTGGAACACTCAGGCCGACTGCAAGGGCAATGCAGTGAAACCTAACAGCGAGTGGACGTTGCGTGGTTCCAGCACCCTATATGCCTGCTGGGCCGGTAACGCACAAACCCTCACCTATCACGGCAACGGCGCAACCGGAGGCAACACGGCGGCACAATCCGGCAAGACCGGTGACGAACTGACCACAAACGCCAATGGTTTCACCCGCGACGGATACACGTTCGTTCGTTGGGACACCGCCAAGGACGGTTCCGGCACCGCATACGGCGAAGGCAAGAACGGTGTCAGCCAGTACGTGATGAAGCCAGCAGGCAACGACCTGTACGCGATCTGGAAGGCAAACCCGGCAACCATCCAGTACCGCAACGACTGGCCGAACACCACAGGCAGCACACCCGACACCACCGGCAACACCGGCGACACGGTGACCATCAGCCAGAACAGCTTCGACCGTCCAGGCTACACGTTCACCGGCTGGAGCACCAGCAAACGCGGCGACCCAAGCCTGCAACCGGGCGACAAACACACGCTTGAACCGAGAACCACCACCGTGTGGGCCCAATGGAAGGCCGACCCCGCACACCTGGTGTACAACAGCAACATCGGAACCGTCGGCTCGGAAACCAAGACGGTGGACGGTGTTGTCGACCAGACCGTGAAGACCATCACGAACCCGTTCGACCGTCCTGGTTACACATTCTCCGGCTGGAACACGCAGGCCGACGGCAAGGGCAAGGCATACGCCACGGGAGCCGACTACGTGCTGACGGCCAACGACAAGTCCACGCCGAAGAACACCTCCGTGCTCTACGCGCAGTGGAAAATCAACGGTGCCAGCCTGAAGTTCAACCCGAACGGCGGCATCGGCCATGTCGATGACGTGACCGGCGACGCCTTCTCCACCGTCACCATCCCCGGTGACGCGAAGGAGCCGAAGATCACCCGACCCGGCTACCGGTTCGTCGGATGGAGCACGGAGAAGAACCCGCCCGCAGGGAGCACTTTCCTGCAGCCGGGCGAAGGCAAGGTCACACTGCCCGCCGAAGGCAGCACCACCGTGTACGCCCAGTGGGAGCCGAGCCTGACCACCCTGCCGTTCACGGGCGGACAGGCCCAGGTGCCGACCATCTGGCTGTACGCCGGATTCGCGCTCATGCTGATCGCGCTCGGCGTGATGATGCCGATGCTACGCATGCGCATGGCCGCAACCAAGCGCACCGGTAAGCACATGCCGATCACCGGCGGAAAGCACGCGAAGTGACGGCAGCGGCCGAAACCGACGTGTGGGAGAGCGTCGCGGATGCGGTCCGCGACAAGCGGGCGCGCGACAATCGCGCCCGCCGGCTCGTCCGCCATTCCCGGATCTACGCGGTCGCCGCAGTCATCTGCCTGATCGCGGGCATGGTGCTTGTCGCCATGCCCCGCATCCAGCAGACGCTCGGCGACCGCGCCGTTGACGAGCAGGCGCGATCCGTCAGCCAGACGGCCGCGCTGTTTCCGGAATCCTCCCGTCAAAGCGTCATCCAATCTGCCATCGCATATAATCAGCGTCTTTATGAAGGCGGTCAGCCACAGATAGGCGAACCTGTGTTCGATGGGAAGACCGAGGGCAATTTCGAGGGCGATGCCGAATACCGGCGTCAACTGTCCGTGAATGGGTTGGATGCCATGGGTGAGATTCTGATTCCGAAGATCAGCGTCGACATGCCCATCCTCCACGGAGCTGGTCAAGATGTGCTCGAACATGCGGCCGGCCATCTGGCGGGCACCAGTCTGCCTATCGGTGGCAAGAATACGCGCGCCGTAATCACCGGTCATTCGAATCTGAAAGGCGCGACCCTGTTCACCCGGCTCGGTGAACTCGAAGACGGCGACCCGTTCTATATCAAGGTCATGGGTAACACGCTCGCCTATCGAGTCACCAGCAAACGCATCGTCTCTCCTACCGACACGAAATCGTTGCGTGTCCATAAGGGGAAGGACGAGGTCACGCTCCTCACCTGTACGGGGCAGGGCAATACGCTGCGACTGCTTGTCACGGGGGAGCGCAACAGCATGCCCGATCAGGCCCCCTTGCCCGGAGATGCCACGGGGGACGTAAAAAAGGCGGCTTTTGTTTCGGGCGTCACCGTGACGGGGATATTGGCTGTCGGATTTTCGCTTTGTCGCAGTCGGCGTGCCGTGGGTCATCATATAGGTTTGCCACAGACACATGATAGTGACAATTTGCGTTAGTAAAAAAAGGTGTTACTATATGTTTGTGAAACAAAAACACGTAATCTCCCGACATCGGGGTAAACCCGAAAAGGAAGACACATACACGAGAAAGAAGAAACTCCCCATGACACACGGCATCACCAAGATCACAGTGGCAACCACCGCCGTGATGGCAACCCTTGCCGCTCCGGCAGTCGCAATGGCCGACGAAACCACAACCACCGGCGACCAAACCAATCAGGCAATCACACAGGCCCAAGACAGCATCCAGCAGGCACAGCAGAGCACCACCGAAGCCAACCAGGCCATCGCACAGGCATCCCCGACCGGCGTGACCGAAGCACAGGCCAAGGCCGACGCCGCCGCAGCCGCACTGGACACCGCCAAGCAGAACCTCGACGACGCCGCCGCCCAGCAGCAGACAGCCGCAAACAACCAGCAGCAGGCCCAGAAGAATTATGACGACGCCAACAAGGCCCAGCAGCAGGCCGCACAGGATGCGACTGACACGGCCGACAAGATCGCCGCCGCCCAGCAGGCCGCGAACACCGCGTCCAACGCCATCGACGACGCCAACAAGGCCATGCAGCAGGCATCCGACAACCAGTCGAAGGGCGAAGCCGACAAGCAGGCCGCACAGGCCGCGAAGGATGAGGCCACGGCCGAATCCGCCTCCCATCAGCAGGCTGCCGACAAGGCCCAGACCGATATCGACGCGGCCGACAGGCAGGCCACGGACGCGCAGAAGAAGGCCGATGCGGCGGATACCGCCATCAGTGATGCGCAGAAGAAGGCCGACCGGGCCGACGCGGACGCGAAGAAGGCCGCGAGCGACAAGGCCGCCGCCGAGAAGGAGCTGACGGAAGCCAGGAGGCAGCAGGCTTCGGCGACCGGCGACAAGACGAAGGCCGACGAGGCGGTGAACGCCGCGCAGGCCAAGCTGGATGCGGCCAGGCAGGCCGAGGCCAAGGCGCTTGAAGCCAAGCGGAAGGCCGATGCCAAGGTCGAGCAATTGTCCAAGGATGATGGAGGTCTTTCCGACCTGGCCGCGAAGCTCGAAGCGGCGAAGAAGGCCGCAGCCGACGCCGCCACCGCCCAGCAGAAGGCGGAACAGGCGCAGAAGGATGCCGACAAGGCGGTGTCCGACTCCTCTTCCAACGCCGAGGCGAAGCAGCAGGCCGCCGCCGATGCCAAGAGCGAGGCCGACGCCAAGAAGGAAGCGGCAGACGAGGCTCAGGACAAGCTGTCTCAGGGCGCAGTGGCCTACTTCGGCGACAAGGGTGCCTCTCAGGCAGTCAAGGTTCTCACCGATCCGACCGTCACCGAGTATCTTGACGCCATTCATAATGGTGCCAAGGGTGATGCGACCACGTTGGACAACATGATCGAGGCCCTGAAGTTCATCCAGGAAGCCAATCAGCTTCGCGCGAAGGAAGGCCTGCAGCCCCTCAAGGTCAGTGACACCCTGATGGCACAGGCCATGGCGGATGCGGATTATGCCAACAACAACGTGAACCATCCACTTCAATTCCCCGCCAGCGAAAACCTCGCCTGGGGTTACACTGATCCCTTTAAGGGCTGGTACGACACGGAGAAGTCCATGTATGAGAAGGACATGTCCGACGGTGTCCTGGATTGCAAGGCCTCGGACGGCAAGCCCGTCAACCCCTGCGCTTATGGCCATTACACCACGCTGGTCAACACCGATTTTACCCTCACCGGTTTCGGCGTCAGCCAGAACGGCAACATCACGGGTATCGGCGGGAACACCCATAGTCAGCTGTTCACCGAAAACGCTAACGGAATCGGCTCCGACGCGGGCCGCATCATGGACGTTGACGCATACCTGACTGATTTGACTGCCTACCGTGATTCCCTGACCGGAGCCGACGCCGCATACCAGACCGCATTGTCCAAGAGCGAGCAGGCCGCACAGGACGCTTCCGATGCGGCCAAGGCGCTGGCCGCCGCACAGCAGGCCGCGCGGAAGGCCGCTGAGGAAGCCCAGCAGGCCGCGCAGAAGGCCAGGGATTTGCAGGCCGCCGCCGCCGAGGCGCAGAAAGCGTATGACGAGGCCGTGAAGGCGAACGCGGACAAGGCCAAGGCGTTGGAGGAAGCCAAGAAGGATCAGACGGCGAAGAACGAAGCGTACTCCGCCGCCCAGCAGTCCACCAAGGAAGCCCGGTCCGGAGCCGACGCCGCCACCGCCGCCCAGGCCGCAGCCCAGACGGCAGTGGACAAGGCGAACACGGCGGTCGATGCCGCGCAGGCGAAGATCGATGCCGCCGACAAGCTGACCCAGACCGCCGCCAAGAACAAGACGGATGCGGAAGCCGCGATCAAGCAGGCGAACACGGACAAGACGAAGGCCTTGGCCGACCTGGCCGACGCCAAGGCAGCCAAGGCCGAGGCCGAGAAGGCCAAGCAGGCCGCGCTCGAAGCCAAGACCGTTTCCGACGCGAAGGTTGAAGCCGCCGCCAAGCAGGTCAAGGCCGCCGACGAGGCCATCGCCGACGCCAAGGCCGCATACGCGAAGGCGAAGGACGACCTCAACACGGCCACCGGCAAGCTCAACGACGCCCAGAACACCATCAAGCGTCTGCAGAACGCCGAGGAGAACCTCAAGAAGGCGAACGCGAAACTGGCCGACGCCCAGGCGAAGCTCGAAGCGGCGAACAAGGCCAAGGATGAGGCCGACAAGGCATACGAGAAAGCCAAGGCCGACTATGATGCCAAGCTCGCCGACAAGCAGGCGTCCGACAAGGAGCTCGCCGCCGCCAAGCAGGCCGAAGCCGAAGCCCAGAAGAAGGCCGAGGAGGAAGCCAAGAAGCAGCAGGAAGCCCAGAAGCAGGCCGACCAAGCCAAGAAGGATGCCGAAGCCAAGAAGCAGCAGGCCGAACAGGCCAAGAAGCAGGCTGCAGGTGTGCCGAACAATGGTCTGGCCTCCACCGGATCGGACGCCACCGCAATCGCCACGCTGGCGGCGATCATGACCATCGCCGGTGCTGGCTGCGTGCTCGTGCGTGTACGTTCCGCCAAGCATGCCGATGGATGGCATGCAGTCGAGGACTGATTCTCACCGCACCAAACGTGTTTTGCCCGCCTTCGACCCGAAACAGGGGAGAGGCGGGCAAAACCGTATTCCCACATACCGAAGCAAAACGGTAGCTTCTTTTGTTACCGTTTTTGTTTTGGCGAGAAAGCCGCGTCATCTTCAGTGTCGCGGATGAATCGCCTCCGCTTGTCTTTGGTTGTCTATGTAGCGTTCGACTATGCTTTCGCTGTTCCTTCCCACGGTTTCGCAATAGTATCCGGCGGACCATAGCTTGTGGCGCTTTCCCCAGTAGTAGCGTTTGAGATGATCGGGGTGCTTGCTCCACAGTTCACGTGTGGTGAGCTGTTTGATTCGGCTGACTGTCCCGCTGATGGTCATGTCGGGTGGGATGCTGACGAGCATATGCACGTGGTTGCCGTCGCCCGTGTTGATTCGATGGATTGCGAACCGTGAGCGTCGTTCGGCGTCGCGGATGCTGTCGAGCACGTCCGCCTCTATTCCTGCGAGAGCGTGTTTGCGGTATTTCGTGACCAGCACGATATGGTATCTGGTCCGCACTTTCGCGGAAGCCTTTGGCTTGTATTCGTCGGGTTCCATGTCGCACACCTCTATGCTATAATCATGCTAACAACAGTTTAGCAGATTCGGAGGTGTTAGCATGACGGTCAGTCTCATCGGCTCGCCACGCAGAACCTCCGAAGAGGCGAGACTGGACAAGAACCGAAGAATCAAGGAATCCATCAAGGCGACCAAAGCCAAGAGGAAAACCCAGACCTGTTCCACGTTCGACCTGAAAATAGTGGGCAACAAACTCTCCAGCACCCAACGCGAAGCATTGAAGCGAGTGTTCTTGGAGGCCAAATGGCTATGGAACGAATGCATCGCCAGCGGAGACCCGTTCTCCTACAAGCCAAGAAAAAACGTCCTCGTGAAAACCAAGGACGACACGATGGACGAACGCGAATACCGCGTGCTCGGCTCCCAGATGAAGCAGTCTCTCGTCAAGACCATCCGATCCAACATCAAAACACTCGCAACCCTCAAGAAACAAGGCCGCAAGACCGGAACGGTCGGGTTTACTGGCGAAGTCAAGTCGCTCGGACTCCCACAACCGGAGACCACGTACCGCATACGCGGACAGAAGGCGAGGATACAGAACATCCCCGGCTGGGTCCGGGTGCGCGGCGTCGGACAATTGGAGGGATGGGAACAGGCAAAGGCCGTTCTCACCAGCGAAGCGGACGGGTGGCATCTGCATGTCACCTGCTATATGGACAAGGAGGAGTATCGCAAGCGGCGTGAAGCCAAGAGACTAGCGCCGGTGAAGGACACTATTATCGGACTGGACATGGGCGTGAAGACCGCCATCACGTGTTCGGACGGAACGGAATACGACGTCATGGTTGGAGAAACCGACCGCCTCAAACGGGAACAGCGAAAACTGAACCGCAAGAAGAAGGGGTCGAACAACCGGCAACGCAATCGCATGAGAATCCGTCGGGCATATACGAAACAGCAGAATCGACTGAACGATGCCGCCAACAAGACAGCGGCGGAACTGCTACGCAATGAGACCATCTTCATGCAGGACGAACAGGTCAGGGCATGGCACCGCCGTTATGGCCGTAAAATACAGCACAGCGTCCTCGGCCGCGTCAAGAGCAGACTATCCCGTCATACCGGGCAGGTGGTGGTGCTCTCCAAGTGGGAGCCGACCACGCGACTGTGCCCTATCTGCGGGGCGAAGACCAGAATCCCGCTCAGGCAACGCATATACAAGTGCGCCGACTGTGGTTATACGGCACCCAGAGACGTCAAAGCCGCTCAAACCATGGTCTGGATGGGACAATCCAAATATTCGGACAAAATACCCTTGGGACGAGGGGAATACAAGCCTGTGGAGAACGCATCGGAGTCATACGCGGACAATCTACGTATGTTCTCCATGCGTTCGGCGAAGCAGGAAACCGTGACGGCTTCAGCCTCACGGTAGTTCATTATCAGAAAAAAGTCAGTGAATTGCGTGAAAGGGTCTGGCTATGAACGATGTGGGCCATGCGCCACTCCCAGGCGACGTGCTGCTACACCAATACCTGCAACCAAACAACATCACCATGTACCGTCTGGCGAAAGCCATGAACCTGCCACAAACCACCATCAGTGGCCTGATACACGGGAAAAGACGCATCACCACAAGCCTCGCATACCAGCTCGCCTACGTGTTGGGCACATCACCGGAATACTGGCTGGAATTGCAGATGAATTACGACATTGAAAACTACGACAAATTCAACGAAAGCGGACTGACGGTCCTCATTGATAATACGTTGACTTCTCCCCACGGCTAAAGCCGGGGGGGGGGGGAGAAGTCAAGAGCAGAAGAATCCGCTAACGCCAGTTTCGTCCATGCCCACTTTGATGGCCCCGATTCCGCCAATTCGTTTTCCGCTGCCGCGCATTGTACTGCTGAGAATATTCTGTGCCGGCGCTTGTCCTTGTATTTTCTCCCTCGGAGTGGCTGAATAGGACTCGTTTCCATTGGTTTGCGTTCATGGGTTCTTTCTAGCTGGGAGAGCGGACTTCTTATTGAGAGTGATTCTTATCTGACATAATCTACATTATCGGCTAAAAGACGATTTAGGGCAATGCTTGTTTTTTGCACTGCGTTTTCCCTATATACGTCAACTACCTCGCCCTTACGGATGAGGTAGTTGACTTCTTTCTAGAAAAGTTCGTTTTGTATTGGTTTGCTGAGTCGTGCGTGGATCAGCTTGATATAGTCGGAATCGAGTTCGCTTGCCGTGCATTGCATGTGTTCGAGCAGACATGCTTCCAATGTGGTGCCGCTTCCGGCGAACGGCTCCAGCACGAGACCATCCGCCGGGGTGACGAGACGGACAAGCCAGCGCATGAGTTCGACCGGTTTGACTGTCGGATGGAGGATACCGTCGACTTTCGGCCGCTCAGCCGATGAGGCTTTCGGACAATACCTGAAAACCGGGTAGAATCGACTCGCGCCGCCCATATCGTCATATTCGGCGCCCGTATGGGTCATGCCCCAGCCGTCACCGGGTTTCGTGCTTGTGCGTGGCTTCCCCTTGCGACTGACGGTGACGCCGGACTGTCGGTCGAGTTCCTTGGCCGTGGACTGGTCGAACAGCATGTTCGGCGTGAAACGGGCGGCAGCCGTGTAGTCGGTGCGATTCGCTTTGTCCGCACCATATACATGGTTGTCTCTCGGCCCGGAGCCGAACCGTCCATGCTGGTTCTTGCCCTTCGACTCCGCCTCGTCCGCCGTGTTGCGGAATGGGACGCGGCATGCGTCGATATGCAGTGCGCCTGTCCCGTGTCCGAGCAGATTGTGGGCGAGATTCCCGTCCAACGGCTTGCGGGCCAGACAGATGGGTTCGTGCGCGGGCTTCAGCTGGCTGTACCAGCCTTTGAACGGTTTCGCCGTCTCGGATCGCGTCGGCTCCACATCCTCGCGGCGTTCCCGGTCGATCATGAGCGTCGCATCCGAACCGTGTGGCATGCCGGACGCGTACACCCAGTCGATCTGGTCGCGGATTTCGAAGCCCGCATCCTCGATGGCGCATGCCAGCCGATGATAGGTGCGGCTGGCCGCGAACGCCGCCACATGCCCGCCCGGCTTCAGGACGCGCAGGATATCCTTCCACAGGTCCACGTCGAACGCGATGCCTGTGGAATCGAAGCTGCGGTTCATGAAACCGATCTCATACGGCGGGTCGGTGACGACGGAATCCACGCTGTTGTCCGGTAAGGAGGCGATGAGTCGGCGACAATCCCCCTTGTATAGGCGGAGGTTGTCGCCCAGATCTTCCAGGTTGATCAATGTCGGAACCGTTTAGAATTCCGGGTCGGTGCCGTCGCCGTTCGGATCCGTGCTGGCTGGCGTGGTCGTAGCCCACGGATCCATTGCGGGCTGTGAGGGTGCTGCAGGTTGCGCCGGTGTCTGTGCGGGAGCCTGTTGGCTGTAACCCTGCTGCTGGTAGTTGTTGTATGCGCCTTGCTGATAGCCGTTGTTCGGCTGCTGGTATCCGCCGCCGTAATTGTTCTGCCGGTAGCCGTTGCCGTTGGACTGTTGGCCGCTGGTCTTCTGAAATTGCGTGACGCCGAACCGGAGGCTGACACCCAAATCGGTGACGATCATTTCAAGATTGCTACGCTGTTGGCCGGTGGTCTTGTCCGTCCAATTGTTGGTTTTCATGTAACCAGTGGCTACCACGCGCATGCCCTTATAGCAGGAGCGCATGATGTTCTGGGCGAGGTCTCCGAATGCTGCGCATCGCATGAATACGGCATCCCCATCCACGGTCTGCCCGTTACGGTCACGTCGACGCGTATTGTGCGCGATGGTGAAAGTGACCGTATCTCCCCTCTGCTCGGGGTTTGCGGTGATATTGCCTACGAGTGTGAGTGTCGGCTCTCCTGCCATGGGTTCCTGGTCTCCTTATTTTTTCTATGTGAACATATTCAGTATAACAAGCATATACGAAGAAAAGGCATGTCGGATAAGCATCAGGACAGAGGAGAAAAACCTGACACCAATCCGACATACCCCTTTTAGCAGGATGGGCTCACTCCACTACGGCGGAATGAGCCCATCAAGGTTTCTATCCGATCAGCGTGACCGTCTTACAGGCGGATACGCTTCCTCGAACCAGCCAGAGCGAGAGCGATACCAGCTCCGGCGAGGACCCCGGCCCACAGGAGCATCGGGGTGCCGACACCAGTGGAGGCGAGACCCTTCTCCTTGACGAGCACAGTCTCGTTCGACTTGCGCGCGTCACCGTAGGAGATAAGCTTGCCGGACTTGTCGTACACCTTCTCACGCCAGTAGTAGGTGCCGGTTTCATGCACGGTCACGGTCGGCGAGTGGGCGCCGTCCACGGCGTCGACCTTACCGGTGACGGTGATGAGCGCGTCTCCCGACTGGTCTCCGTTGGCCTGCTTCCACAGTTCGAATTCGGCCTTGGCTGCCTGCTCGCAGTTCTTGAGCAGGAGCTCGTCGTGCAGGTCGGCCCTGCCGTTCTCGAACGTGACCTCACCCTGGCTCTTGGTGGACACCTCGCACTTCGGCACGTCGGGCTTCTTGCCTTGGACGCGCACGATCTCGGATGCGAGGCCGAAAGCGTGCTGCACCTTGCCGTGGGTGAGCTGACGCCATGCGAGGGCGGCGAGCGGATTATGGTTCTGGTCGCCGGTCAGGCTCGGTGTCATGACCCAATGCCAAGCGTAGGTGCCCGATTCGGTCAACGTGAACGAGTCGGTCGTGTAGGTGCCGAACCCGGTGACGTCCTTGATGTCGGTTTCGTGGACCTTCACCGCGTTTTCGGGCACGGTGTCGGTTTCCTCGATCGCGGCGGACGGGTCGTCACTCACCTTGTAGAGGACGCCGTGGAAGTCGAGGCTCAGCGGGGTGCCCTTCGGGGTCTCGCCTTCGGTGACGTTGGTCTCCGGGTAGGTGGGCCACACGTCCTTTTCGTTGGTCTTGGCGACGACGAGCTTGTCGATGGTGGTCTCCCCCGCCTTGACTTCCTTGCTGGACACTGTGGAGTCGAGCTTCGGGGTGAGGCGGAACATGATGGTCTCATCCGCCGTGAACGGAGCCTCATGAACATCCTTGGCGAACGGATAATCGTCGGACGGTTTGATACCGGTCTGGCTTTCCGTGTCCTGATCCTTGTTCGCGATGTCGAACACGAACGTAGCGTATCCGGATGGCAGGTTCGTCAGATCCACACCATCCTCGGCCTTCCATTGGGCGACAGGCTTGTCCTCGTCACTGCTGGAAATCAGGTAGTCGCCGGCCTTGTTCGTCGTGAACGTGGCGGTGGCGAGCTTCACAGCCTGCTTGGGCAGTTCGACGGTCTTGCCCGCGGCGGTATCCTTCTGAGCCTGTTCGGCCTGTTCGCGGGTCATACCACCGTAGATGGCGCCATTCACGGTAAGCGTGATCTGGTTGTCTTCCGTTTCCTTGCCTTCGCCCTGACCGTCCTTGGTGTGCAGCCAGTCCTGGGTGTCGACCTTGCCGTCACCGTTCACGTCGGTCACGTTGAGCGTGACCTTATCGCGGATGACGCTGCCCTTTTCAAGGTAGACGACATCGGTCTTGTCGGATGCCTGAGCGGAACCGATTTGCACGCTCGGACGTTCGGTGCCATCGGCGCCGGTCACCGTGCTCTGATCGTTCTTGTAAGCGTCGCTCACACTCGACTTGATGGTCGGCTGCATGTTGCGCACGTGCTGAGTGGTTTCCGCTTCGAGCACGTTGTCAGACCAGTCGTAGTCCGTGGACAGGTACTGCTTCATGTTGGCGTCCTGCATGTCGGGCGTGATCTGCCACACCCACGTGTACCAGCCGGTGTCCGGCAGGCTCGACGGGGTGGCTCCCGGGTGCGTCTTCATGAAGTCGGGGTCCATGGTGATGGAGGCGGCGTCCACATGATTGGTGGCGCCGTCCTTGTCGCCGGTGACGGTCGCGGTCGCGGCCTTCACCCCATCCTTGACGGTCGTCTGGCCTTCGACCGGCTTGTTCGCGAAGTAGTAGAGGGTGCCGGTGCTCTTGATGGTCGCGCCTTCAATCCAGTCGCCACCGGACGGGTCCACATGCCAGGTCAGATCATCTTCGGGCGCATGCCCGTATTCGATGCGATGATCGGTCTGGTTGGATTCGATGGTCGGCTTGAAGTTGTTCCGCACCTCGAACTGGATGTTCTTGGACACGATCTGGGGGTCGGTCGGGGCCATCAGATCCTGGTTCGGGGAATTCAGCCTGATGGCCTGCGGATTCTTGTAGGTAAGTTTATAAGTAACTTTGCCGTTGCCGGTCGCTGTCCAGGCGATGTCCTGCTTCTTGTTGGTAGTGGTTCCCGTGATGGCGGTCGAGTTGTTCTGGTCGAACACGGCCGGGCCGTTCAGGGTCACGGTGTACTGGAGTCCGGACACGTACTGGCCGTTCCCGTTCATAATGCTCGGGGTGACTAGGCCTTTGCGTTGGCCGATCGTGTACTGGTATTTCATGTCGAGGTTCGTGGGCGTGCCGTTGACCGCCTCATTCCACAGGCTGTCCATCTTCGCCGTGTACGTGTCCCAGCCGATCCCGTCTTTCCAGCCGAGGCGTTGGATGCCATTCAGGTATTCGTCGCCCATCGGGTCGAGCTTCTGGTGGATGAGGCCCGCGATCGCGGCCTGCGTGAGGTCGTCCCTGTCGTTATTGTACTTGTTGGTCAGCCAGGCGAGCTTTTGCGCGTCCGGCTTGGTCCTCTCGTCGGTCCAATCGCCCCACGTGCCCATCGTGCCCGTGTAGAGCTTGTCGGCCTGGATGCAGTACGCGTTCTTCCCGTTGACCCTGTCGACCACGCCGAGCGACTGCTCCATGTCCGGATAGGAGGCCCCGTTGCTGAACGTGATCGTGCCCAGGTTCGCCCACAGGCCCGGGTTGCCGTTCTGAATGGAGCGTTCAAACGGGTCACGCATGTCGGCCGCGTCCGCCGTGCCCGCCACGAGCATGCCCGCCGCCAAAGTGGCGACGGCCGCACTGGCCGCCGCGATCGTGCGGACCACATGTCGGATTGTGGAACCGCGAGTGGGATTGTTGTTTCTCCCCATATCGTCTCCTCTGATAGGAAGGATATTTTGTCGCCAGTGATGGTCACTGGACTCTTCCGGTTTTTACCATAACGTCAAATCTTGTAATTACCCGGTTTTTTATTGAAATTGACCGATATTTTTTGTGAGCGGCCACCTTACCGTTGCGCTTGCAAGCGCATATCATTGGATGCATTCTGAAATTGTCCACGAAACAAGGCCTGATCGGCGACCGTGTATTGGAGACACGGTTCAGCCTGACAGTCAACGACATAGTATAAGGAAAGACAAATGAATGAGAAAGAAGAACCTATGAACATGAACGTCACGCCACCGGTTGAGCCGGTGACGGAATTCGAAGTCCACCTACCTCCGGATCGTAAGCATCCGAAGTGGCTGGTTCCGTTGATTGCTGGGGGTACTGCCGTCGTTGTTTTGGCGGCTGTCGGCACCGGTGGATACCTGTATTGGAACCATAATCAGTTGACGGCGGCTTCAGAGGAATGCGCCACCTCATACGACAAGGCGGTGAAGGCGCAGAAGAAGCTGACGGAGTATCTGGAGTCGGATGCGGTGAAGACCGCAATCACGGTCAAGGATTCGGAGGTCAAGGACGCGAAAACGGTCGCCGTATTGACCTCGACCGTGAAGACCGCCGAGAAGACGAAGACGACCATTCCGGAATGCCCCTCCGGCAATCTGACTGATATCAGGGCGATGACGAAGGAGATCGACGGTCTTGCGACCGCATATTCCAGGACCGTGAGCGAGGTCGCGGACAGGGCGGATGCCGTGAACGGTTCGAAACTCGACAAGATCGTTGCCGACGCGACCAAGATCCTGAATGATTCGAAGGGCAGGGTGGAGGACGACAAGACCCGCACCGTATTGGAGCACGCCATCAAATCGAGGGACGGGAAGGCGATCTCGGATGCGGTGAAGGCGGTCAACGACTCCATCAAAGCCAAGTCGGACGCGGACGCGAAGGCCGAGGCCGAAAAGGAGGGGCAGGCGGCGGAGAACACGGTCCAGGCACAGGCGGATAACAGCGGCTCCTACATGGGTGGAACAACCGGAGGATACACCGGATACACCGGTGGCGGCTACACGCAATCCCAGGGCGGCGGATACACGTACACTCCTCAGCAGCCCACAGGTGGTTCGACCGGCGGCGGCTATACGCCAACACCCCAGCCGACACCGCAGCAGCCCTCCCAGGGCGGAAACAGTGGATCCGGTGTCTCTTCTCCTTGGGACACGGGCGGAGATGTCTCCTTCTGCGGTGTACTTGGAAGCGATCCTGTGCCCTGCTGATTCTTTTCCTTCCTGTTTCCTTTTCGGATGGGGTGGCGTGTTCCATACGTGGATCGCGCCACCCCTATCTGCGCGACTATCTAAAGGAACATGCAGTCCATCATCAGACGAAAAAGGACATTGCTAAAGCTCAAACGGAAGATTGAATCTCTTAGGACTTTAGGGGCTTCTCTTTGCCTTTGACTGGTTCAATGGGGGTCATGGGTATTTTTTGGAAAATCAGTAAATGGTATAACCGATACCAGTTCCTCATGTGGGCTGCAGGAATACTGACCGCAGTGGCCGCTCCCCTAGTCGGCTACGCATCCTATTTTCTCGGCATCAACAACCAACGTGCAGAACTATTATTGGACAGTCCCGAATACGCGAACGACATGACAGCGGCGAATGTCATCCAATGGTTGACCGGCCAAGCACACAGCTACGGTCGAATCCTCGGCATCATCGCCATCATCGGCATCCTGCTTGTCATCTTCTGCATCACCTTCACCATCATCGGATGGATCAGCCAAAGAACCGAAATCAGCGGCACTGACCAGGTCGACGAAGTACAGGAAAAAGGCCGACGCAAAGCCGAAACCGAAGAACAATACGACGACTACGGGCAAACCATGGAGTATTAATCATCGGCAAGCGGATTGCACGCCGCTTTTAGCGCGAACGTCTCCGATTGTATCCCCGCACAACGGTGCCATCCGCTTTCCGGTACGAATCGACATGAATCTCCCCACCCGGTTCCGGCATGCCGGCGGCAATCCGCTTGGCTGCAGCACGCATCTGCTCACTGCGAATCCGATCAGTTTCAGCTTGCTCGGCTTCAGCAAGATCAGCAGAGTCCTCCAAAAGCGGCGCATTCTCTCCCCCCCCCAATACTCATGCCATTCGTCGGAACAATCTAGGTCGACTTCAGAGAGGAGTCGCTGTGCAAGTGTCCAGCACTGTTCTTTGTTTCTGCCTCCTTCACTCGTCCGTATGGTCGAGGATCCACCGGGCGATGCTTCGGGCGGTCTCCTCGGGCACGTCCACCTGCATGGAACCGTTGCCGGCCTCCATATAGAAGCGGATGAGCCCGTTGCCCGTGAGCCGGTCGACTTCCAGCAGATTGTCGGCATCCTCGGCACGGCAGTATTCGCTTGTATCGTTCTTCGCCCGTTCGCGCAGATGTTCGGGCAGATATTGGTTGGCGAGAATATCGCGGCGTAGTTCGTCGCTGTCGGTGAATTCCATCGGCTACCTTTCGAATGTTTCGCGCCCGGCTTCCATACCGGTGTCCCTGGATTCACCGGGGGAACAATCATCCCTTGGTTATCGCGCAGTTCGACGTTTGCCCCGTCGATGCCCAGCGTGCCTTCGACGCGCCGCCCGTTCCGCTTCCATGAAACCCGGTAGGATCCTTTGATTCGGGGGAAACCGGACAACGGGTCCATATATCCGGGTTCGGCGATCGCGAGACCATCGAGATTCCACACGTCGCCCACATACTCGTCCATGGTCTTCGGCTTCGGGCCTCGGGGGTTCCAGTTCTTGGCCGGGGACATGAGCGCGAGGGCGGCGAACGGCAGCAGCACCGATGCGCCGACGAGCCTGACCTCGTCCATCGTGAGATTAGGAAAGCCGTTCCGTGCCATCACCAGGCAATAGGCATACGCCATGAGCGGAATGTCCGCGAGGAAGGCATACCGACCGAGAGCATTCAGGACTCTCAACAGCAATGGCATCCGCGAATGGTCCACCGCCTGAGCGTATTCGACAAGCTCCATCAGCTGAACCTCCAATGCAGTTCGTGCTGGTTTCGCTGACCGATGGCGTCGGGGAGGATGTTCACGCCGAGCGCGGCGTTGTTCTGATGCTTGGTGAGTGTTACACCCGTCTGGTCGAATCTGGTCATTTGTCGTTCTCCTGTCTGTATTCGGCCACATGCAGTGGCTTGGTGTCGGTAATCCCCTGCGCTTTCGCCTGTTCCAGCAGCCATGCCGCGTCGGATGGACGGCACGCGCCCTTGACGCCCGAACGTTCGTCCTTAACGTGGCCGCGTGTTCCGTTCCGCCGATCGGCCACCGTGTACGCGAGCAGGCCGTCCGGCAAGGCGAGACGTTCGCGTACGCACACCACGTACCGTCCGTCGCATTCGAGTATCGTCCACCAGTACCGGTTCTCATGCGCGGGGGAGGAGAACCTGACTCTCACTCCGAGAGTTTCCAAGTCCGGCTCCTTTCCAAGACGAGATGCCGCTGGGTCAGATCGGAAAGCCGGTATGCCAGCCACTGGGCGGCCTCCAGGGCGTCCTGCGGCACGGCCCTCCACGACCCGGACATGATGTCGGTCATCGTATCGAGGTATTCGTCGTATGCCTGTTCGACGCTGCCCGGCAGCTGTCCCACGTACACGGGTCCGTCCGTTCCGCTGCGCACGCCAACGTAGTCCATTTCGCCGGCCACGATGTCGTCGTAGGCGTCGTCCGGCAGTCCGACCAGCGGGCGCACGTCCGAGACGACGGTCTTTTCCGTGACCGTGGTCGTGCAGATGACCGGCATGTCGCAGGCGGGGGCGAACGGTTCACGCGGGTCATCTAGAATCCCCGCGTAATCGACCATGCAGCGGGCGGCGTGATGCCAGTCGCATGGCGTGAAAACGTCGATGAACACGCCCGTCCTGACGTCGGGTGGAATGCTCAGGAACACCTCTTTGGCGACCGTCTCAAGTTTCTTGTCCCCCATCGGGGAAGTCCTTTCTAATAGTGGATGAATTGCAGTTGCTTCGCCTGTTCTGCGGTGAACGTACGACTGAACGGCTTGCCGTTATGGGAGAACATCGTAGCCGTGTTCCGGACCGTCTGGTTCTCCGGCGATGCGATTCATGCGACGGTTCAATGCCTTGTGCGGCTTCCGGCACAGATCGAGCATGGGGCGCAGGTCCGGGCTGCCGCCCTCGCGTTCGACCCGCACCGTATGCGCGGCCAATGGCAGCAGCCGTTCCAGGTTCGAATCCATGATTCCACGATTCAAACTGTCCCAATCGGTGGTGATGCGGCGGAACGCATTGTGGAATTGCTCCACCACGACGAACCTGTCGGCATCGGAACCATACGCGGTGTCCGGTGTTTCCGGCATGCACCCCGAAGCGAGCTCATAGTCCCCCGCCTGTCCGTCAAGTAGTCGGGCGAGGACGATGGCGTTGTCTTCGAACCTGTCCGCCGGCAGGCCTAGCGCCCGCATCCCGTTCGTCGCCCACTCATGGTCGACGGAGGGGAGGCGCCATGGGCAGCCGCCGCCGTTCAGATGGAACTCGTAGCCGTATACGTCCTTCAACGTTTTCGCTGCCAGTTCGCGCGTATGGTCATGCTGGATCCGATGCCAGGCGCGTAATGCTTCGCAGAGCATCGCGTAACAGCCGTTCAGCTCCTCGTCACGGATGCCCATCGACGGTCCCCCTCCCATCGGATCCGGCATTCCCGCCGGCAATCAACCTGATTATCGTATCGGCCGATTCCGCCGACTCCAGCAGCGTGTCCTCGCAACAGGCGAACTCCCCCAGCAGCTCCCAGAACAGGGCGAGCTTCGGATCCGGGTCGGGTTCCGGATCGTATTCGAGATCGATGCCCTGTTCGTCGGCCGCCTGCCTCTTGCATCCTTCGAACCATTCGGTTTCAGAGGCCCACAATTCGTAGGTGAGCCGTCGAGCCTCCCGAGCGGCCTTCGCGTAGGCGGCCAGGGCCTTCGTCAGTTCGGCGCGCTTGCGCCTGCTTGGTTTGAACAGCCGGTCAACCCTGTCCGCGAACCGGCGCCACTTCAGCTGATCCTCGAGGGAATCGTCGTCGGGAATGCCGGTCATGTCGAATGCGCTCATTTCCGCCCCGATTGTCCGGCCTCATCGATGCTCCATCCGAGACGGCGGATGTCGTACAAGGAATCCGGCTCTTCCAAGATGGACGTGGGATCGTTCACCGGAATCACACCTTGCACGGGCTTGGTATAACCTCGATCCACATACCCGTCAAACATATAGACCCGTTGCCCCATTTCGTTGAGATCAGGTATCAGGGTGTGTGTCAGCCACCAGGTCTTGCCGCATCCCGCGCCACCCGTCACCAGTAGGTTCCCATCGGAAACCGGGTTCCATGTCGCAACGCCATCATCGACCAATCCGATTGTGAGGCTTTTCACCATGCGCAGCTCACCTCCATCCAGATAAGCCCGCGCCCGTCCACAATCGATTTGAACTCGTCTATCCGCCAGCGGAGCGCGGCCGAATCGACCTTGAATGATTCAAGCCCGCCGTCGCGCAACGATTCGAACAACGCGTCGGCCTCGGCCCGGGTTCCGAACGGTTCCGGCCATGCGACCCATCGGCCGGGGTGGCATGGCAGCCAGCGTGCCAGCTCTTCGTATTCCTCCTCGTTCAATTTTCTGTCTCCTTATCCGCCGGATGCCGGATACCGGCCTCTCGATCCAACCTGTTGACAATGTCCTGCATACCCGGGTAGTACCGTTCGATCAGGAGCAGTCCCCGATGATGGTCGTTGCGAATCGAAACCCATGTTGGGCAATAGTCCAAGAACTCGTCGGCCTGCTCGTTCAGCTTCAGCATCCCATTCCGACGTATAATCGTGTAGCCTTTCGAAGACACGGTGAATATGACCGGCTTGGACCATGGAAGACCGACCCCGAAAATCGAATCCATACAAACCTGCGCATTCCAGAATTCCGGGACCCCCGGAAGGTCTTCAGGCATCCAAAGCGCAACTATGACAAGAAGAAAAGCGCCTGAGGCTAAACCAATGCAGAGCGCGAGTGCGGAATTATCCGGATCCGCTTGGAAAGGCAATACCGCCAAACGCTTTTCCCAGAACGATGGGGGAATCCGTATGGACAGGATGATGACCCATATCTGGCCCAGTACAAACAGCAGGCGCGATACCGAACCGACGATTTCCGAACCGGACAGAGCTTGTATCAGCAATGCCATGACATCATATCTGACGATAACAAAATCGAGGACGAGCAGCGATAGCACTACTGCCGTAATCAGCGTATAAACGGCGATTCCGACAGCCCATTCCCCGATCGTCCGACCCCACAGCATGAACGCGGGGGCGATGGCAGCGCAGACGACTATCGTCAACGCGACGATATGGGGCGGATCAATTCCTTTTCTCATCATGTTTCTCATTCTTGTGGTCGCGGACGATGAGGATCATCCAGCCGAAGCACGGGAGCATCCGGTATTCGCCGTACCGGGTCAGGGCGGCGGCCAGGCGTTCCGCGCCGGGGCGGGTGGTCCATTCCCTTGAGTCCTCGTCGTAGTCCTCGGCGATCCAGCCCTTCTTCAACAGGCCGTAATGCGCCTTCTTCCACGCCCAGCTGACGATTGCGCCGAACAGATTGCCCGTCAGATACAGGAGCAGGATTCCCAGTATGATCGCGAACGGGGTGAGCACGCCCCACCAGTACCCGTCCATCAGAACCGCCCCAACCGGTGCAGGGCTTCGACCGAATGGATGCGGGCCTGTTCGCCGCCCGCGCCCTCCGCGGCGTTGACGGCCGTCCCGTTCTCGTCCGGCGAGGCGAACATGGGTCGGCGCAGCTCCCCGTACTCCAGCTCGTAATCGGTCGGATCGTGTTGGGCGGCGAGCCGGGCCAATTCCCTGACCTCCTCGCCGGACAGGATGATCTGCGCGGTGTCCAGACCGTCGAACAATTGGCTTATCGTCCAATCCCCCGTCGCGGGATCCCGCCACGCTTTGCACCATTCGCCCAGATATTCGAAATCCTCCGGCGGATGCATGTAGTCGAATGCCATGATCAGTTCCTTTCCGTGGGATCCGGGTCCGGATCCCATCCGCGTATGCGTGCGATGAGCCGGCAGACGCCGGCCGGCATGAGCAGTATGAAAAACGTGGCGGCGGCGGCCTGCGAGATGGCGGTCATGATGCGGATGCCGGACAGGAGCCGCAGCAGGAGCGCGCCGCCCAGGGTGGCGAGGGCGCCGAACGCCATGAGCAGGAGCGCCATGGCGAGGCTGGCTGCCAGCAGTCCCGGCTCCACGCCCCGCCGCCGGCCGGGGCTCCCCCATGTGTCGGGATGATGCGCCGTGCCTCATCGTCGTCCGCCTTTCACATGCCGCCGGCGTCCGGGCTGTCCGATATAGGAGAGCGTCCATTCCCCGGCGTCCCGCGTACGGTCGAGTGAATTTTCAACGTTTGCGCTTTCGTTGTTCGTTGTCGTGTTTGGTGTCCGTCTTGTCGCCTGTTTCTTTTCCGGCGAAGGCGAGCACTATCGTGCAGATGAGGCACGTGATGAGGATGAGCGTGGTTCCTGGGTCGATTGCCATCAGGCTCGCTGCCCTGTTGTTTGATGTTTTCCGAGCATGATTGATGCCTTCTACGAAAATTTTATGTGGACTAATTCAGTATAACAGGTATTGCCGATTCCGCGACATCACGGCTTCTCGCCAAAACGGGAGGCCGGACCCCTAGAATTGTCTCCGAACGACAATATGCCTGTTATACTGAATATGTCCACATAGAAGGAGAGTTCCAATGACCAACCAAAACAAGTCAGCCCAAGCCCGCCAACGACGCCGCAGCTCGGACGGACGATTCGCGGACGAAGACAAGCAGGACAGCCTCCCCTCCGACACAAAAATCCAACAGGCGGCCAGCCTCCTCACCGACGACACGGAGCCTGACTTCAACCAGCTGCTCACAGCCACCGGCGCATTCGACGACCCCTACGAGGCACGCCATATCGAATTCGACATGCCCGACGGATCCACCATCAACGGCTACGCATTGGACGAGGGGCGAATCGACCGCAACAAGGTGCCGGCCGGCTGGCACGCCTACTCCGTAATGGAAAGCGACAGCGACGAAGACGGGGAAACCACCCTGTCCATCGACCATGACGGGTACGTGAACCACAGGATGGACTTCATCACCACCGAAGACCTCAGCCAACGCATCGACAGCGGCCAACTGACCGAAATCCACGGCGACGACTGGGGCTTCACCGACAACGACCTCGTGGACGATCTCGCCGAAAAATCCGGGGATGACGACTTCGACCTCGACACTGAACTGGAGGAGAAACGCCACGACATGATGGATTCCGCCATCCGAGACCAGATCTTCTTCAAATCCGACGAGGAGAACATGACCGCGTTGAAGGCCGCCGCATGGCAGACCATCAGCCACGACGAGCAGAACAAGGGCGAATCCACGATCGGCGACCTGCGCATAGCCCCATCCATCAACCCCCACGACCTGCATCTGGAAGACATGAGCGAGGAACAGATCAAAGAGGCCCGCAAGTACGGTGGATGGGACCCCGACAAGCACAAGTACGTGCACTTCAACCTGGACGGTGACTTGGAAGGCTTATCCGAGAAGCAGGCTGACAAGCTGATCTGGGACAACCGGCAGCGCATCCTGCAGGCCGTCCGCGATGACGAGTCCGCAAACTTCGGCACCGTCAGCCTGCTGCATAACTGTTTCAACCGTGAACGGCAGGTACGGGAACACGATTACAGGACGCCGGACGACAAGCGATAAAGGAGAGATAGCGCATGGCAGGGGCCATCAACGAAATGGAACGTAGGCTCGCGGAATCAAACCCGCATGCCGGCCCGAACGTGAAGACCGAAGACTTCAAACAGCAACCGCCCTCGGTGAAACCAGCGGGGAAACGCCGTCGCACATCACCGGCACCGAGGAAAACGGTTGAGGACACGAAAACCGCTGCAGAAACCCCTTCGCAGCAGGCCGAAGAAACCTGGCAGCCTCAAACCGGAAGGCCGTTCTGCATCATTCCGAAACCCACATGGCAGGAGCTGGCCCATGCGGCACTCCCCCAGCTACTGCAAGCCGTCGGACTACTCATCCTGGTCATCGTCTCCCTGCTGGCAAGGCAAACCGCATTGGCGGTCATCTGCCTTCTTGGCCTGCTCGCATTCGTCGGCTGGCGGCTGGCGACCTACGACTGGACTCCCATGGAAACCGTTCGTCGAACCATCGAACATGGTTACGGTGTGGCGGTCGTCCGTCTCCTGAATGCGGACGACATGAACCAGCCAGTCCGGGTCATCACCGAAGGCGGACAGTATGTCGCCTGGTATACGGACGGCAGGGAGAGTCGCATCCACACCGCCATTCTCATAGTCAACAAGGGTCGAATCGCATTGACCACACCGGACATGGGCATCCTGCCCACCCTAAGGGAGACAATTTGATGCGTACATTGTTCGTCGGCGACCTGCATGCAAAAGCCGACCTGCTACCTTTGATCAGCCGGGTGGCGCAACGCGAGAACACTGACCGTATGGTCCTGTTGGGCGATGTCTGCGACGACTGGAACGTGTCCAACAATGGACTGATCCGGTTCTTCGAGACGTTCACCTCATGGTATCGGCGCGAAGCCGGGGAACGTGAGGTGATTCCACTGCTCGGCAACCACGATGTGCCGTACTTCCTGAAGCAAGGCTCCTCCTCCTATGCGCGAGTGCGCGCACTGGCGCCTGGCTTCAAACCCGGCGCCCATCGCAAGGTGCATGAGCTGATGCAAAATATCCCATTCCAACTGGCTTGGTCGGATGGGAACATTCTGGCCACGCACGCCGGGCTCACCCGTGCATGGGGGCGACGGCGGCTGGGCGCCGATTACATGGACATGCCGGTCGAGGAAGTCGCGGATCGCTTGAACCGAATGCTCCTCCATCCGGCCTCACTGGTCGTGCCCATGACGGACATCGGCCCGGCGCGCGGCGGCGCAGGAACGCCTTCTCCCCTATGGTGCGATCGCGGCGAGTTCGCCGAAGACGGGGACATGCACCTGACTCAGGTGGTCGGGCATACGCCTGTTCCGACTGTATTGCTTGAGCATGATGCGTGGTTCTGCGACACTTTCTCCACGATGAGCAACGGTACTCCCATTGGCGACGGGTCTCTGCTCATGTATTCGGAGAGCGGATTCTATCCAGTGCCTCTTCTTGGCTGATTTGCTTTCGTCCGGCCTGCTTCCTTTTTTCAAGGCGCGATTAGAATCAAAGACAAACAACACTCGTCGAAAGAACACCAAAACATTGACGACATCCAGCCGAACAGCACAAGCGAAACACCGGAGACGCACCCCAGACGGACGATTCGCAGACGAACTCAACAGCTTCGGCTTCCCCGACGCGGCAACACTAAGCGCATACGAGCAACAGACCTCGCAGATCCCAGTACTCCAGCGCCTGCAAAAGCACGGCAAAATCACCCCACCACCAATCACGCTGCCGGACGGATGGACGGAAGCCGGAACAAAACATGACGGCAACGCCGACGGATATGGCAGCTACCATGAGGACACACGCCGTTTCACAGGCCCCGACAACAGCACCCTGACGGTCACGCACAGTTCGGGATTCGAAAAAGATTTCGGCCTATACGACTACCAGACCGTCGAATACCAGTCCGGCAACGTCACCATCAAACGAATCATCCCACCCACCTCAAACCCTGACATCAACGAGCTGGAGGAAACAGGCCAACGGCTCGAACGGCAGCGCGCGGAACTCAACGCACACGCTTCCGGACGGTGGAGCGCTCCCATAACGCGGCTTACAGCATCCACCAGCGAGACAGGCTACACGTTCATCCTACCGGAATACGGGGAGCCGCCGAAGAAGCCGGTACTCCCATGGAACCGAGCCGCATGGGACAAGGCACGAAAGCAGGAAAAAGAAAACAGAAAGTCTGGTGTGGCTGAGATTCCGCCCCGTTGATCCGCTTCTCCTGCAATGCCGCGAACAGGCGCCCTGTCGCGCCGTTCCTGGACCGGCGGTTGAACAGTTGGCAGACGGTGACCCACTTGCCGCAGCACTCCGGCAGGTCCCTCCACGGGCTCCCGTGCGGCACATCCACGGCAGGGCGTTGACGAACGTGTGGTTGTCGACCGCCACGTTGCCGTGCTATCGCGGCAACGGATGCGCGACCCTCATGAACCGGTCAGGCGTGATGTCATACCTCGGCGTACGCATACGACAATCATCACGCAAAACTTAAATAGGGTAAACACACCCCTAGTTTTTTTGATATTCGCCGACCCGTTTCCTTTTTTTGGGGAGGCGGGTTTTGTCTTATCCTATTTGTCTGTTATACTGAATATGTCCACATAAAAACGAAAGAGGAAACCATGAAGCGCTACGCCATCAACTATGAGGAAACCTACTCAGGCACCTTCACCGTCGAACTCGACGACGACTCCACCGAACAGGATGCCATCAACGAACTCCTCAACAACGCCGACGAATACCGTCTAGGCGAACAGGTCGAACTCAGCGACAGTGACGCACAGGTCATCAAGACCGAAAATGTGGAGGACTGACTCATGACGGACACTATGGAACAGGTCACGGAAGATGTACTCGACGCTTTCAAGCGGAACGGCTGGATTGTCGTCGCGCCGAAGAACTGGAACTGACGAAATGAAAACACGCGACATCCTCATCACCGTCACCCGCATACTGCCGGGCTGGCATGTGTACAACGACCACCAGTTCGGACGCATCACCGCATTCGACCCTCAAGCGGGATACGAGGTCACCGTCAACCTTCCCGACAGCGACACCATCAGCATCGTCCGCACGCGGTACGAGCTTGTCGAGGATAACACCGTCCTCGATACAGCCGACATGGGCGAGGAGCAGGCATTGGACGAACTGGCCCGCCTGCTGGCTTCGCCCATGCCACGCACCGACCGTCTCATGCGGCTGAAAGACAAGTTCGAGAAGACCGCCGAATGGTGCCGGAACACGCTTGGCGACGAACAGGAGGCGAAGGATGTGGAAGACATGGCCGAACACTACATGCATGTGTGCGAAGCCTGCAACAACAAATACTCCGGCCGACATGACCCGGTGTCCGTGTTCGAGGGGTGGCTGCTGGGCGAGGAACTCGGCACCCCGTATGAGACGCGCCGTCAGGCCGCGTCGCGCATGCTGTCCAACGTGCACCGACTGGACAAGGAGTGAACCATGTTGAACATCGAGAAGACGCTGCAATCCGTCCGCGACCTATTGGACAGGCTGGGCAAGGAAGGCGTGGAGTTCGCTCTGGTCGAATCGGAATACTCCGACTACGTAGCGGACATCCGCAACCCTAACAAGGTGTACGTGTTCCTTGAATGCTCGATTCGTCCGAACGGCACCTTCGTCTGGCGGGATTACGACCATCATAAAGGAGTCTGCGACTTCGACGAGTTCCGCGTGCGGATAATCACCCTCACAGCGAACAAATACCTCGACAAGGCGAAAGACAAGCGCAAACAGTGGGCGAGCCTGTGCGAAGGTACAGATACGCCCATGCCGGAGTCGCTGGCCGTCACCGTATCCGACATGGAGAACAAGGCCAACCGTCTGAAAGCGTTGCTGGAACCCGACGACCCGCCACTGTTGGACGGGCGGGACATCGCAATCCTGAAAGAACTTAAACCGTATGGCGTGGTCAAACCGGCGGAGGAATCGCAACGACTACGTGAGCTGGGCGTGCTGGAACGCAGATACTACATCGACCAAGTGTTCGACGCGCTGACCGACAAGGGCGAGAAGGCATTGGAATTCGCGTCGCACGTAGAACGGACGAAAAGGAGAACATCATGAAAACAGCATCTTTCCACACGACCGCCCGCAAGGCGATACTCGCTACACTGCAAGCCAACCGAGACAACCTGCGCGTGCACGATACGCGCGAATGTCGCTTTCTTACCGACGAGGAATTCCGACGGCTCGGCCATGCGAAGCCGTCGGACGTGTCGTATGCGGGCGATCTGGACGACTACGGCATGTTCGACGGCACCTGGCGTGCGGCCGTGGATTGCGGCGACGCGTTGCCTCATGCGAGCGAATACAGCATATCCGGCATGCTCATCGCATTCGACGACAAGACCGTATGGGAGACGGTATGCGCCGGACTTGACCTGTTAGGCAAGGAATGAAAAGGAACCATCATGAACGCGAACGAAACCTGCGAAGATTCAATCCACGGCCCGTACGAGCCGGATGACGTGGCTGACCACTGCGGCGGTTGCGGCATACCGTTGTGTGAGGAGCATGCGAGGAAATGCCCCTGTTGCGGGCGCGTCAACTGCACGGACTGCGGCGAGATATGTGAGGCCTGCTGGCGTCTGGTATGCCGTGAGCACGCCAAGTGGAATCCCGAATACGCGCAATACGAATGCCCCACATGCTACGACCGTTGGGATTGCGGGGAAAGGTAGAGAGGACGATGAATCCGGTTGACGAACGCTTCGAGCATCGGCTGCTCGACCGGTTCCATTACGACGATCGGCAGGACGGCGACGGCTATGGTCCGGATTCGCCGCGCGTCGGCGACAAGGGTTGGATCATCTGGCAGACCGCGTTCAACGAGTTGGACCGTCCGTTCGAGATTGTGCGCGACGAGGGGCGCGGCCGCACCGGCCTGCCCCTGCTGCTGGTCGGCATGGAGGACAACTACGGCGACGACTGGCATATCCGCGAAAACGATGACAGCCAATACATGAGCCTGCTGGAAGCCGGACTGGACGGCGCGAGCCTAACGCTCATGGAACGCAAGCACGGCATCGCACGATGGCGGTCGGAGCGGGGCGAGTCGAAACCGATCGAACTGACGGCGCCGGACGGGAAGCCGACGGACACCGTATACGCCTACCAGTCCGAGCCCGACGAATGGCGGATATACGACAAGTATGGCGGGCGGTCGCTTGGCGGCGAACCGGGCGAAACCATCACGGACGCGCTGCGCCACATCGGATACCAGTTGGAGGAATCATGAGTATCGAAACAAGCATCATATACACCACTTCGGATGGCAAGCAGTTCGATGACAGGCAGGAAGCGGAAACGCATGAGCAATGGCTGGCGGACGAACCGGAGGCGCGCGAGGCCGACAGGCAGCGCGGCTGGACCGACTACACACCGCCACAACCAGAATGGAAGCCGGAACCCAAACCGGCCACACCGGATATCACCGACCATGACGGACCGCGTTCGGTATCCGAAGCGGACTGGCTGGAATTCAATACGGAGGCCAACGATTACGGGGTGCCCGACCGTGCGGGCCTGCAATCCGTCATCGATGTGATAGGCGAACACTACCTGCATCTCGCCCGCGAATGGGGTTGGAACGACACCGAGGTGCGCGACGCCATGTATGTGGAGACGAAACAGAGAGGATGGTGCAGGGAATGAGCGTCGTCACGCCCGAGATTCGTTTCTTCGCAGACTGTCACTGGTTGATGGCCGACAACATCATTCTGCTCAGAATCACGCCGATGTTACCGTACGAATGGTCGAACCTGAGAAGACTGTTCGACTGCAAATCCACATTCGAAACACGAAGCGGACCGTTCGACTACTGGCGCATTCGCCTTGAATTCGACGGGAACCTGATCCACTGGACGGTTTCCGACGGCTGGTGGCATCCGAAAACAACGACCTTCGACACCGACTATGAGACGACCATGACGGTCCTGTTCGACGTCGGATACGACCAGTGGCGCAAGGACCGCGGCATCATGGACGAGGCCGACAAGGCCGTGAAACGGTTGAACGATTCAGGTATCCCCGCCACGCGCTCTTCGGATCCGGACTATCTGGTGTTCGAGGTCGGCGAAAGCGTGTTCCGTGCGCTATTGCCCGCCGATCCGACGCATGCGGCAAGTCGGCTGATCGAAGCGGTCAGAAATCGCGGGAAGATTCTCGATGGCTACCGGAAGACCGTCGCCGGTCTTGGCAGGGTCGAGGCATTGGAGGCGGATGACGTGTACTGGGATGACCTGTTCTCGAACGGCGACCCGGTCGAAACCGGCGCCGTCATATTCCAAAGCCAAGGTGCGGAAGACCATCCCATCAGTCTGGACCTGCTGATCATGTCAGACGGCACCTGGCAGCCGGACGGCTTCGACTCCGACAGGGAGGGCACGGCGGCCGACGTGCGCGGATACCTGAGCCAATGGACGGGGGACAATCGATGAAGAGCATCACGAAAGCCCAGTACGCCATACACTGCGAAAGAACAGGTTTGAATAAGAATCGAAAGGCAGAAGCAATGAGCGTCGAACGCATCATTGTGGAGACCAATGACGAGACCGGCAACAATCCGGTCGAATACGATTGGGAGTTCGACCCGGACGGCGTGTCCCGCATGACCGGCGAAGGGGATATGCCCGCCGCCTTCGAGGAGTCCGCCGCCATCGTGGAGGCGTTCAACCATGTCAACATGAGCATCGTGAACGGGGAGCGGACACCGCTGAAGGACGGCGATCACGCACTGCTCGCCCTTCTTGCCGTCACCCTCGCCACCCTTATCCCGTTCGTGGAAGGGAAGGACGGCGACCGGGTGGGATTCATGATGGGCGATACATCGAACGGCTTCAACGTCAATATCACGTCGGCGGAGTTCCTGGCCTGCTGCCGGTCCATGTGGATCGGCGCAGATGTCCTCCGTGGATTCGGCCGATATCTGAACTTCCGTTGGAATACGGTCCGTGAGGCGTGGGTGGAAGCCGGTTCCGGTCTCGCGTTCATCGGGGCGGACAGTCAGGTGGCATACATGTTGGAGACCGCCACGTCGAAAGGCGACAGCATCCGTTTCGACCCCATGGAAGGCAAGGAGGAAACCATCCAGCTGTTCCGTCTCCTGTTGGAGACGGCGAAATGCGCGGACATCCCGGTCCGATTCGCAGGCGGATCAGGCGGCCTCCGACAAGGTGATTAACGACGATAGCATTCGTTCCAAGCAGTGAGACGGTAAAACGGAAGTTAGTCAACTAAACCGTATCCGGGAAGAAAGGAAAAAGACTAATGGGAAGACATGCCGCCTCAAGACCCGGCCGACTCCGTCCTCAGCACAATACTGAAGACATTTCGCTCCGGAATATTGAAGAGAACACCGTTCCTAAGAGAGAAGACAGACAATCACAAGGAGTGGGTTACCGGCTGTTGCAATTGTTCGCAGGCATGTCGATTTTTCTCGCCATCATCCTAGTAATGCACGTCGGCTGGGTGTACATCGGCAACGGAATGAATCAGATCCACACGCAACAGACCATCGTCACCAACCAAGGATTCAAAACAGCCCAACCCACTAAAACTGACGGTTCAACCCGTATCGCCAAACCCCAAACCGGAGAACCACCCACCGAGCCGGAACCCGAATACTCGACAGTGATCGGCTGGATGCGAATCCCCCGGTTCGGCGCCGAATGGCAACGAGCCATCCAAGAAGGCACCGATCTGAAAGTCCTTGACAACTACGGTATCGGACACTACCAAGGAACCGTCATGCCCGGAAGCATCGGCAACAGCTCCTACGCCGGACACCGCACCCCCGGTGACCTAGGGCCGGCGGACACGTTGAAACCCGGGGATCCGATCATCATTCAGACAGCCGACCACTGGTACGTGTATGAAATGCAATCATCTTGGATGACGACCCCCGATGATGCCGCCGTCATCGCCGACCAGACAGACCAAAAAGACGCGCGCCTCATCACACTCACCACCTGTAAATACTCGCTAGATGAACAGGACAGTCTGAGTGCTAGACTCATCGTCCGCGGACGGTTCAAATATTGGGCCAACACTGCTGACGGAATACCAAAAGAACTTGCCCCCAAACAATCAACTCCCATACAACAGGCAAAAGCCACCATCGCACGCAGCATCCAAAAAGCCAGCAAATACGCTCCAGTCAGCCAACTCCTGTTCACCGCAACACTAACAATCTGGTGCATCCTCACAGGCCTGTCATGGCTCATCTGGCACAAAGACCGCCAGAAGAAAACAACATCATGGAACCTCATGACACTAATCTGGCGCATCCAATCAGGCCCAATCATCCTACGCGCAACCACCTGCCTATTCTTCTGGGTAACGCTACTATTCGCCGAATGGGCATGGATCAGCCCACTACTTTCCCAACTGATCCCACTATCCACCGGCACCGCCACCGTTGCAAGCTAGTTTGTTTTAGCTTGTAGAACACTCTTGCGGGTGTTCGCTCCAAGTCTCATGCCCTTGGGATGGGGCTGCTTGGTTCGCGTTTCGTTGGGAGAATGCGCACCTGGTGTGCGTCTTGTGTTCCCTCCGCGCGCGTTTAGGGTCTCCGGGGCACTCCCGGCGACCTGAATGTTGATGGCCGCGTTCAGATCACGGTCCATGACCAGCCCGCAGGTATGGCAGACGTAGGTTCTCGTGTTGAGGGACAGTTTGGTTTTCACCGTCCCGCAGCCGGAACAGGTCTTGCTGCTTGGATACCAGCGGTCTATGACATGCAGTCGTGCGCCGGTGCGGGCGCACTTGTATTCGAGCATGCGTCGGAACATGCCGAACCCCTGGTCGAGGATTTCCCTGTTCAGCCCGCTTTTGCGCGCCCGCCCGTTAGGCAGGTACTCGCCCGGGCGCCCGGGATCCTCTTTGGGCTTGTTGCGTCGGCTCATGCCCTTCACGTTCAGGTCCTCGATGCTGATGTCACGATAGGTGGCGGCGAGCATCGTGGTGGTCTTGTCGAGCATGTCGCGGCGCTGGTTGGCGGCTCGGTTGGCGAGCTTCGAGTTCTCCCGTTTGGCTTCGACCCAGCGTTTCGAGCCCTTGTGGCGACGGCTGAGCCTGCGGCTCAGTCTCCGTTGCTTGCGGGCGATGAGCTTCATGCGGTGCGGGTTGGCGATCATGGTGCCGTCCGACAGGGTTGCGAACGTTCTGACTCCCAGATCGATGCCGATGCTGCCTTTCAGATTCGCTGCCGGTTGCGGTTCGTCGCATTCGACGCTAAGGCTGGCGTACCAGCGTCCGCCTTCATGTCGGATGGTCATGCGCGTGATTCTCGCGTCGCCCACGAGTCGGCGCACGTTCTCCATGCAATGCACGCGGCCTATGCGCGGCAGTTTCAGGCCGTGATCGTCGGCTACGCCGAAACTGCCGGTCGTGTACGTGAACCTGGGTGTGGTCTTCGACCTTTTGCGCGGACGCGGCCAGCCCATGCGCCGTCCCTTGCGTGTCCCGCTGCGACTGTCGAAATAGTTGGAGAACGCGTCGGACAGGGACTGGAGACCAGTATTGTAGGCCTCCTTGCTGTTCTCATTCCACCATGGGGCGATTTCACGTTTCCATTCGTTCCACCAGCGGCGCAACGCGGGCATCGACCAGTCGGCCCTGCCCTTGCCTTGTACCGGCGTGCAGCCGCTCAACTGACTTCGAATATGCAACAGGGCGATGTTGAACGCGAAGCGGGCGGCGCCCGCATGAGACCACAGCGCCTGTTCCTGCCGTGGGGTCGGATCCAACGCGACCTTGATGCCCTTACGCATGGTCGGCCGCTTTCAGCATGGCTTCGGCTTTATGTGCGGCGGCGCGCCTCCCATAGAGGCGGGCGCAGAACGAGGTCAGCACCTCGGTCATGTCGCGCACCAAATCGTCATCCAGCTCCGTGTCATCCACCACGATGAGACGACGGCCCTGCGCGTTCAACGCGCTTTCCACCAGTCCCGCGTTCATGCGCGCGAGCCGGTCGCGATGCTCGACGATGATCGTGCCGATCGACGGGTCGGAAAGCACCCTGTTGAGTTTGCGACGCCGGTCGTTCATACCGGAACCGGTCTCCGTGACCGTCTCTGGGTTGTTGACACCCATATTCAGGGCGAACGCCTTCAACCGGTCGGCCTGCCGTTGCAGGTCGGCTTTCTGGTCGGATGAGGAGACCCGCGCATAACAGACGGTTCGAAGCCCGGTATTCATGGGTTCCGTCTCATACTTGGGATCGTGGATAAGTATCACGCCCGTCGAAGTGCGTTCGAAAGGCACGGGCATACGCCCGGTACGGCACCACAGCCACACCGTCTGCTCGTTCAACCCCTCACGGGAAGCCCATTCCTTAACACGCATGACTCAATTATAACATACTGAAACAAAGGAAACTATAGACCCGGGTTCTAAATAGAAGTGCAACACCTTGTCTAAGGTTGGAAGTGTTCGAAGT
>OBWT01000100.1_pt1 | contig 46292 bp, 45 predicted proteins | sample 1476541 | NCBI WGS metagenome assembly OBWT01 (sample SAMEA2580134, study PRJEB22360) | human gut metagenome | biome: human gut; feature: human-associated habitat; material: faeces | place: Denmark | collected 2008/2010 | reverse complement strand
TTTTAGATTCATGGCACAGTTATCGCTTCAGATACTGTTCCGTGAATAATTTAGGTCAACACTTTCTTTTTTACATTTTCCGACTTTGGTCTTCCTATTTTCGCCATATCTGTTCTTATTCCTCCACATCCACATTATAATTTTCGTATGACAAGAAGTCAATCCCTATTTTTCGTCCTTCCACGATTTTCTTCTGTTCCCTACGCAATCCGAAATGTCTCCAGATACTTTTCAAAAATCTCACAGTTTACAAGAGCAACCTTGTCAATCTTATACACTGCTTTGGCTTCTTTCGCCAACTCCTGGAATTTCGTCAGTCCAATGCTATAAAGCTCTGCCCCTTCCTGATAGCGTACAAATTTCTTTGCTATTTTCTTTGTTTTCTCTACATCTTTACGTGCATATCCCATACACGGCACCTCCTTTTTTGCATGAAAAAAGCAGCTAACCTATTCTTCATAGACTAACTGCTTAAATCTCCGGTTCAATATTCAATTTTAATCTTCTGAAACGTCTTCCGTTTGACTTAACTGTTTATGAACATCATATCTAACCTTCGTGTTAAATACCAAGTTTTTCAAATAGTATTCTATTCCTTTTTCCTGCATCATCAATAATTTTGTCAAACGACAAGATTTCAATATATGCTCGCTTTTTGTCGTGATATTTATACATTCCACGCTTATCTGGCGTTTCAATAAAATCAAAATCTTCTGCAATTTTCCTCAACTTAGATGTAATATCACATACCGCATATAAATAAAATTGGGTATTGGTTCCTGTTTTTATAAGTCTCCCATTTTTATCTTTCATTTCATTAGAACTAATCTTGTCAACATATCCCAGCATTTGTATAATTGGATTTTCCGCTTGCGTATAATCATTTCTCATAGGCTTCTTCAATTCCAAAATTACAATTGTTTCATATTCTCGTCCCGTATTGGGTTCATCTGAAACAGCAACCGGTTTATCTAATATCATTACATCTGTTCTATCTTCTCTTGGGTTATTATCAAATGGAATATCCGATGACACATACTCACAATAAGCCAACCTCTCATCTATAAGCCACAAGTTATGAGCCTGATATTCAATTTCATCTGACGTTCTTCGCATAGGATATATAAGGTTATGAATGTATGCCTCTTTACTATATTTTCCAAAATCATCCGACTGAATACCCTTTTTCAACAATTCCAGAATAACTTTCCTATGCGCCACATATTCTGCTAAAGATGCTTTATTCGCTTCGCTAATTTTAGCAAATTGTTTTTGGAATTTTTCCTGATAAGAGTCTAAACTTGTTGCTCCAACCTCTAGTGTTTTAATAATGTCCTGGTTGTCTTTTTTTAGTTGATTATCAAACTTTCTCTTAATCTTATACAATTCATCATCCAATTTAGAATCTGGAAGATATGGTTTGATTGCTTCAACATCTTCTCGCATATATTTTAAAAGATGACCATACTGTGGTGCTTCATCTTTTATATACGACCGAACTCTTTCTTCTTTCTTCCCTTTTACTTCAGATAAATAATCAGCCAAATATATCTGAACATTTTTTGCAACATTTGAAATGATATCATCCATACTTATCTCTGATCCATCTTCCGCTGTATCTGAAATATCAAAAGAAGTCCTGTTTGTTCCTACATTTTCATCTAAAAACTTCCCCGACAGAATTCCTGCATAATAATACCCTTTTGCAGAAAACAGATTCTTATCCAAATCTACAATCTCTTTTTCAAGATTTACTTCTTGAACCATTCTATCATTAGCATATAAATACAGTTTGCTTGCCCCAAATGCAGCATCTTCAATCTGCGTATGCAATAATGAAAAGTTTTCATTTCCAATCTTAAATTCGATTTTTTCAGACTCCTTTTTAATGCGTTCATCAAACATTTCATTAATATTATACGTTTGATCCTCGTCCGCCACTTTTATTACAGGACACTTTGCAGACATTAAATAAATAAAACAATGCTGCATTATTTTAGTAGCAATAACTTCTCCTTTTTTAGGAAGATTTTTCTTATATGGAGCCAAACATTCTTTCAAAGCTATTATTGTTTTATTGTCTGTTAGTGGATCAATATCTTCCAATGAATCATTAATTTCATTTTGCTCCAATGTAAAACAAAATTTTCTTCTAACCCATTCACCTGCATCAATAAACGAACTTTCTATGTCTGCCTCTTTAAATGCTTTTAACCAAGCGAATCTTCCAACACCTTTGCCACCCTTTTCAGCTCTATACGTAGAATCAGACTGAAGAAATGATTTCATATTATTCTCATCAAAGCCAATTCCATTATCTGTTACTACAAATCCCGTAATATCATTTATGCTACTGTCTATTCCCTCTGTCTGAACCCTCATTTGCGGTTCACGTATTATTTCAATATTAATATAGCCATTTACCTTGTCATCATTTTGCTGTCTTTCCTCAATTGCGTAAATCGAATTAACTATCGTCTCAAATAATGGCATCAATGGTTTTGTTCTTGGCAGTTCAAAATTTTTCACACGTCCTGGTAAATCAATTGAAAAAACAGCCATTAATTTCGCCCCTTCCAAACTCCATTTTTTTAACTTTAACATACTGATAATTTTCATTTTACCAGAGTTTTTTATTATTCTCAATTTAATTTTTCACCTCTTTGAACTCTCCCCACTTATTCCCGTACACTTCAGAATATTCATTCCCCGGCAGATGGCAGGCGGCAGATAAGGTATCTATAAAAATCGGTACTTACTCCAATGATTCTGCCACCATCACTCTTTTAACCGAATACTATTCTCCTGTTCTTCATTTATCCGATATTCCAGCTCATTCTTCATCCGGCTTCTCACATCACGCATTGTTCGCCCGGATATCCCCTGCTCTTTTGCCTTTTCGTCTAATTCCCTAATTGAAATTTCTTTTTTATCAGCAAGCAGTTCCATGATTAGCTTTCTCCCTCGTTCCAGTTTTGTTTCTGTTGCTTTTCCTTCTTTCCCATCTAGCAATTCATCTGCAGAAATCTCATAGGCTCCCACCCATCGGAAACCTTCTTCATCTCCCAGTTTAAATGCCATTGTCTCCCCTGGCGGTGCAAGAGAACTTTTTTCATGAATCAATACCCTCGTGGTTGGATCTTTTCTTACTTTCCCGATGAAAATCAAGCTTCGCACTGTTGCCATAATATCAATAGAACCAAGTCCCCGATAAGTACTCTGTGTCCCGGAAGATTTATTCAGATGTCCAATCAGCACAATGGCACATCCGGTCTTCTCTGCAATCATTCCCAGTTTTCGGAACACCGGACGCACTTCATTCGCCCGGTTCATATCCACATCTGCTCCAATAAATGCCTGTACCGGATCAATAATTACAAGTCTCACCTGGTTCTGTCTGACTGCTTTTTCAATTCGGTCATCAGATAAAGTCAATGCTTCTTCCGTATCATCAATTACCATAACCCGGCTCAAATCTGCTCCTGCCTCCACCAGTCTAGGCTTAATGGTATCACCCATGCCGTCCTCTGCTGTTTGATAAATTACATTGAACGGCTCAATATCTTCCATGTTTGGAAACAGTTTTCGATTGGTACAGGCTGCCGTCAGCATCATTGCAAAGTAAGTTTTTCCCTCTCCCGGATTGCCCTGAATAATTGTCAGTTTTCCAAATGGGATATAAGGAAACCACAACCAATCCACACTGGTCTGCTCAATATCTTCATAACATAACATCGGCACCAGTTCTTCTGCTTCTGGTACTTTGATTGTGATGGTTTCTGCGATTGCTTTCTTTCTGTCAGCATTTTTATCACAGAGGATTTCATTCCAGTCTTTTCGTGAAGGTTTCAGGCGAATTACACTGTATCTTTCTGAGATTTCTCCTGCCAATTTCTCACAGGCTTCATTCCCTGCCTGGTCATTATCCAGGCACAGAAAAACAGACGTAATCTGAGGGCGTTCAGAAAGAAAAGCCATTAATGCCCTACTGGATACACCGCCCAGACTCAGATAGCTGCGTTTCTTCCAGTCTTTTGGAAATAGTTGGATAAAAGAAAGCAAGTCAATGGCTGCTTCAAACACAAACAACTGATTATCCGTTCCTCTGTAACAAAATCCAGAAGATTTATCAGAACCGACTACATCTCCACGATATTTCATTTCACCAGTTCCCCGGCAATGTGCATATCTTGGAATACCATCTGCATCTCTGCCAACAAATATAACATTATGATGTTTCTTTTCTTCGTAAATATCTCCTCTGGCAATCCATTCCATCACCAGATTTTTCTCAAGTGCTCTGCTTTCTGTCAGATACTTTACGATCATTTCATTATCTTCATTTTTCTCTGGTAATCGGAAATCTTTGGACGGGGCGGGGCAGGACTTCTGCCTGCCTTCGCCTTCTTCCCCAATCAGCATTTTCACTGCTTCCGGGAATGTTGCATAATAAAATTCCATCACAAAATCTACCGGATAACCTCCCTTGCTCTGACTATGCCGATACCATCGGTTACCGGATACCGTTACACTGTCATGCTTTTTCCAACGGTATTCTCTGCCGCTTTTTACCAACTGTTCTCCCTGTTCGTTCAGAAAAGAAACAAGATCCGTATGGTTTGCTCTTGCAATCTGTTCTTCTGTATACTGCATTTTCATCATCCTTTCCTGTCTGCTCTGTTAACAGACTGTTATAAACTCATCTCATGGTTCCGTTTTTTCTTCACTACCTGCTGTTTTGCATCACGCTCTGCACATTCTTTCTTCTTTTCATCCAATTTTCTCAGAAGAGAAGTCTTCTTTTCTGACTTCTGCTCCGGCTGTTGCTCTCCTTTACCGTTTTCTTCAAAAATATCTTCCGTCTGAACTGCATGAAACGCCGGAAACTTTGTCTGCTTCTCCCTTTTTTCTTCTGAACGCCCGGAAGTATCTGCTTCTGCCATTTCCCGGTCACGTCTGGCAATATCTGCGCAGCTCTGTACTTTTTTCACAAAAGCAAGTTCGTCCTGATATGGCTGATTATCTACTTTCAGTTCTTCAATCGCTGTCCGGAGTTCTTCTTTTTCCCGTTTCCATCTGGCAATTGGCACTTTTCCATTTTTGTCCAGGTGTTGTTTCAGTTCCCGTTCACATTTACGGTAATAATTGATTTCTTTCTTATGCTGCTGATAGTATTTCTCACGTCTTTTCTGGAAATAGAAACGGTTATACTCATCAATCAATGGCTGGTTCGTCTTTATTACCTCTGCCGTCTTTTCCAGATTCTCCAGTTCCTTTAACTGTTTCCGCTTTTCGGAAATTTCTTTTTTGCTGACAGAAACAACACCGTTCAGTTCCTCAATCCGTTCCTGCAGATCATCCATCGTCTCTATCTGATGGGTCTGAAGATAATTGATGGATTTTGAAAACTCCTGTAAATTGGAGAGATTCTTCCCTCTTCGTTTCATTTCCTCATAGGAATTTGGAAGTGGCGGTCTGCCCTGTGTCTTTTTATCATAATAATCCTGCAAGCTCTCTAGAAGTGTCGGGTTCTGCCTGCGATCCAGCTCGGCTTTCATTTCTTCATAGGCTGTCTTCATCCACTGAATGGATTCTTTCAGAGAAATGAACATCTGATTGAACTGCCGGATTGCCCGGTTCAGTTCTCCAATCACCGTTTTGATTCCCTTTTTCTCCATTGCCCGGACTTCGTATCCTTCATGGATAGTCGGAATCAGATCAATTCCCTGCTCTTTGTAAGAACGGTGATCAATTCTGGCTGCCATGTGGCACTCCCGGAATTTTTCATTTACTTTCTCCGTCCACGCTCTTCTCCATTCCTTTAAAAGCTCTGGATCATTCCACCCGGTAGTCGAAACAGCATTGAATATATCCTTCCCTTTAGCATCTTTTATCCGATTTCCGTCTTCATCCAGAACATATTCCCGTTTCTGCTTGCTGCCCCAGCTTCCATCTTCTGTAAAAGGACGGATTGGAACAAGTACATGAAAATGTGGATTGTCTGGTTCATCTTCGTTCTTTGATTTTCCCTCATGAACTGCCAGATCTACAATCATGCCACGAGCTACGAACTGCTCCCGGCAAAACTCTCTCGCCAATTCTATATTTTCATCCAATGTCAGTTCATTTTGTAAAGCAATATCAAAAGAATAAGCTAACTGTGCCCGTTTACTTTTCTCTACCTTCTCTACCTCATTCCAGAGTATTTCCCGGTCAGTCAGATGTTCCGGCACATATTCCGGTGTCAGGATTTCTGTGAAAACCACTCCAGACTTTTTTGTATAGTCATGTGTCTGTCCATAATAATCGTTATAAAGCTTCTGCCCCGAAATATAAGCTGCGGAATTAACCACTGTCTGACCTTTTCCTCTGGAAACTTGCTTTACTGAAAAATGATACAGTGCCATTAGCTGTCATCTCCTCTTTCTGCTTTTTCAACTACTTCTGCAATCTGCTGTTGTTCTTTGTGTGAGGCTTCTATGTGAACCTGTCGCACAATACTCTTGTTGTAACTACTGTTCTGCAACTGATCCATAACATCCTGAACGTCTTCCTGTTCCAGATCTCTGGATAATGGAAATGCTTTCTCAAACTCTGCACCTTTAACAATCAATCTGTGGGAACGTTCCTTTCGCTCCACTAACTTCTTTCTCTGCTCCAAAATATTTTTATTGTGAATTGCACGTTCCAGTTCCTTTTTACTTTTTTCCATGTTAGCCTTCAGTTCTTCCAATGACATGGATTCATATTTTGGATTTTTCGCTCTGCTCAATTTTTCAACCTCCTACTCTTTCTGTAAATAAAAAGAACCGGGCTTCTCATAAATGCCGATTCCTGAATATAAAAAACTGTGGTCGTTGTTTCACAATAAGAACATACTGACCTCTGTAATCTTAAAAATCTTTAATTGCTACAACAAGATAGGCCTTGTGCCGCAAGGGGAAATTATCCCCTTGTCCGAAATCTATAATTTCGCTATATTCCCGAATTGAAATCCTTCAAAATCGGGAATGGCACCGCAGGTCGCACGATACAGGCAGATGTAATTGCCTGTATAGAAGTGCGCTCTTAGCTTTGCTAAGAGAATTATGCCGTATCCGGCTTGCTATCTTTAATCTGTAAATTCCATCATCTCGTCAATAGTACAATTCATTTTCTTACAAATTTTCTCGACTGTTTCCATTGATACATATTGATTTTTTCCCATCCGGGCAAGGATATTTGCACTAATCCCGGTGAGGTGTTGCATTTCTATTCGCTTCATATTTTTATCAATGAGCTGTTTCCACAATCTGTTATAACTTACACTCATAAATAACCTCCACATTTTATTAGACAGATTTCTGCTTTTATTAGTCAAACGGAATTTCTCCGTCCTTCGCTTCCATAAAACCGTCTTTATCTGTTTTCGGGGGTTCTGATGAATCTGCTCCAGCACCGCTATCCTTGTTCTGAGCAAATTCATGTTCTTCCACAATCACATCTGTGGTATAAATCGTCTTTCCATCCTTGTCCTTATAGCTGCCAGTGCTGATGCGTCCACCGATCACAATCCGCATTCCCTTGTAAAGATATTTCTGTGCAAACTCTGCACTCTTGCCAAACGTTACGCAGGAAATAAAATCTGCTTCCTGTTCTCCGTCACGTTTATATCTTCTGTTCACTGCCAGAGTATATCTGGCTACTGCCATATCATTATCTTTCCCGGCATACTTGATCTCCGGATTCTTTGTCAGTCTTCCCATTAAAATCACTTTATTCATAGTCGTTACATCCTTTCCGGGCATTTTGCCCTGTAAACATTTTTCAGTTACTTTTTTGCAGTGGTCTGTCGTGCTTTTCCCTGTCACCTGCAGTCGTCTCAGACTGCCTCTGCCTGTATAAACAGGTCACTGACCATAAGGCTCTGGTCAGCCGCCCATCATCGGGAGTGTCATTATGATTCCGCTTGCTTCCAGAAAAAGAAAGGTCATGGCAGAACTCCTGGTAGGCTTTCAGGGTGCACTTATCGGTTGTCAAGGTTCAACGAAGGAACATTCCAAAACGTCCTCTAATTACTAAAGTCAAATGACTTTGCAAGATGCAAAAGATTCGTGATATTTTTTTGCATTTTTATCATTTTTTCTTTTAATTTCATTAGTCCCTTCACATACTCTGTACTGGGACAAGCAAAAGCGGACATGATTTTGGGGATTTTTGAAAAATAATTATTCCTCTACCTATAAAGCGTTGGAAATGGTATTTACCAACCCCTTTTTGTAAGTTTTTTATGCGTAAACGAAATATTTCTTCACTAATTGCAAGTTTCAGAGGGCATTTGGACGGTGCTTTTCTAAGAAAATTTATTTTTCCACTAATCACATGTAGCAGAGTATACAATGTCAGATACTTTTGAAAAAAAGAAAAAAAGAAGCACTAACTTTTTACGGTTAATGCTTCTTGAGTTGATCTTTATCCTATTTTCTCTTATTTCTACTTGCCGATCTTGCTTCCCATAATTTTTTCATATATTTAATCGTATTCGATGTACCAAACAAAAATTTTTGTCCCATTGCAAGCTGCATACAGTTATATGCAATTACACTATTTAATGATAAATTTATAACTCCATTCTCTGGCATATCTTTAGAAATAAGAGGTGCTACTTTATCTTTTATTCTGAATATAATAGCCTTATTGGACGAAACAGGAATACATATGTCATTAAATCCATTCCTTACAGTCTGTGCTGGATTATCACTAATAACAAAATCTAACTCTGTATTATTCACTGCTTCATACCACTCATAATTATACTGTAACATCTGCATAGTTTCTAAAACAGGTTTTATTCCTAAAATTTGATATAGCTGTGTATTCTTTCCTGTAGAACAATTTGTCTCAATAATTTTTTTCTTTGTCTCTTCATCAAGTCCCAAATTATCACACATAGAATTTAACCATTTCTCTGTTTTGTTATTTATAGCATCCATTTGATCTCTAAACTGTTTCGTTCTATATGCCAGGGAATGTAAAAATATTACCATTAAATTTCTATTTGAGCTTATATGAATTCTGCTGAGATCTTCCTGTAATTCATTAAGCATTTTACTAATAGCCGATTCTTCTCTTGCTAATGCGTGTTCTGTAAATTGTTCATCTGATAATTTTTCATTGTCACAGAGTTCTGGAAAAACTTTCAAATCTTCTTTTAATATTTCTGCAATCTGTTCTTTATCTGCATCATAGAAATAATTTGCCACCGCAAAATTTTCAACTTTTCGATTATCCAAAACAGTACCATTATCCAGCTTGAGAACAGAAATATATTCATCGTCTATATTTCCATACCCGAATCTTTTTAAATACATTCTCGGCACATAATGTTGCCGTCTTACTTTTTCCATAAAATTCTTTCCTTTCTAAATATAGTGCAAAGGCATTAACCCACTACAAGTTAATGCCTTCTGTGCTAGTTATTAAGTTTTTCTTTGTAGATTTCTATCCTTCCCGTCTGCCGAGCTTTTTGATCTTTTGGGGGCAATTTTTCAGAAACTATCTCATACCATGATTTATCAAAACCTACTGCTTTCAAAATTGTTGATTTATCCATCTGATCAGGTTGTTTTATAGAAATATGTAATCGCTCTTGCGGTATTTTTTCTATAATTGTAAACTGGCTACCTCCTGGCTGCCATGTAAACTTATGTAATCCAGATTCTTTTTCATACCCCTCTAAATTTCCACGCTTATTCCACTTAAATTCGTATAATTCCGGATCATATCGAATTGTATCAAATTCAAATATGAGGTAATCCTTATAATCTTTTGATTTGACCAAAACAACCGTTCTCACAAATTTAAAAATCTGACGTACTGCCGACACTCTTTCATTCCAAATTTGCAAAACCATCTTTCCCAACTCATTTGGATCAACCTCTGAATAATTGTCTACTCCAAAGCTATATGTAACAGCATTTCTACCACATATTAATCTAACCTTATCTTGATGTTCAATATCAGTTTGTCCAAAGACAGTTTTCGCACCCCAGCAACAATTGTCCAAAATAACATCATCAAGTCCTACATTTGACGGTTTCCACTCTGCTCCTACACATTCTGCAAATATCTGCTCCCATTCATTTCCTTCTAATGACATACTCTGTTTAGTAGCCATCATATATACAATATTTTGAGCTAATGTTTCCACAAATGATGACGGAAACTTATTTACTGCAAACGGGGCAACTGCCTTATTCACTGTTCTTAATCTTGGCTCAGCCATGTGCCGCATTCCTCCAAACATTAAATATATGAAGTAATTTTAACACAATTATGCTTAAAATGCCATTGGAATAAATCTTTCAATTACCATTTTTACCATATCTACTGGTATTGCATTTCCCGCCTGTTTTCTAGTTTGGCAATCTGATACAACTATTTTAAAATCATCGGGAAATCCTTGCAATCTTAACATTTCTCTTGGAGTTAATCTTCTTTCACCATTTACCAATAAATAATTATAACTAGCACCTGCACGCAGTGCACAACTATATGGATACGAAGAAATATTTCCTGATTTATTCTCATGCCATATCGATGGAAAAACTTTTGCCGTATGCATTGCTTTTCTTTTTGCAACAATTTCTGGTGAAGCATAATGTTTAGAATCAACTTTCTTTTCTAAAATATCATTTAATGTTTTTTTATTTTTTATTTCAAAATTCCAGTCCATCTTAAATGGTTTTTTTGATCCCACAATAATTATTCGCTCTCGTTTTTGAGGCAAGCCGAAATCAAGAGCATTTAACAAATGATAATCGACATGATAACCTAATTCATCTCTTAATGTTTCTAATATTGTTTGAAGTGTCTTACCTCCATCGTGGCTTGCCAAATTCTTTACATTTTCCAATACAAAAGCTTGCGGTTGTTTTTCTTTTATAATTCTTGCTATATCAAAAAATAATGTTCCTCTTGTTTTATCTTCAAATCCTTTCATTAAACCACAAATTGAAAATGCCTGACATGGAAATCCTCCAAACAACAAATCAAAATCAGGTATACTTTCTGCATCAACTTTCGTTATATCCCCAACAGGCTTCTCACCAAAGTTGGCTTCATAGGCCTGTTGTGCATATTTATCAATATCACTGCTAAACACACACTTACCATTTATCCCAAGCTTATCAAAAGCCCCCTTACTGGCGTATCTAAATCCTCCGATTCCGCAGAATAAATCAATATATCTCAACGGTTTTGGATATACTGTTATATTTGATTTAGGTACATCAAAAAATATCTTATCAATATCAACACTTAATGCTGTAGATATTCGAAATGCAACATCTACAGAAGGATTTGCAAGCTGATTTTCTACATTTGAAAGATATTTTCTACTAATGCCAGCATATTTGGCTAATTGTACCTGTGTAATATTTCTCTCTTTTCTAATTTCCTGCACCCTATTCATTTAAGCGTTTCCTCCGTTTTTGTGAACTATCATACTCAAAATATTATATTATGCTCACTATTATTTGTCCATCATTTTATAAAATTGTTTTTCATTTATGATAATTCTTCTATAATCAGTTTTATTAACTTCTTTAACTTCATTCCGTCTTTTAAGCCTAACCGATAAAAGAATTCCTCTGTTTCTGCCCCGCTGTTAAATATCGCATCACAATATTTTGTAATAATTTCTTCTTGCTCTGCCGGAAGTGTCTCAATCACTTTTTTGTACTCTTCCTCAATTTCATCTGGTTCTGTCACAGATGACTGGCTCAACTTCCAATCTGCATATGATTTTCCCATGTGTTCCGTTATTGTCAGATTGATAAATTCTTCAATTTCTTTTGTCATTTTCATTTGTAAATCCCATTCCTTTCTCCGGTACCCTACTCCATCAATGTGTCTAGTATAGTTTGGATAGCTTCTCTCAGCTTTAGCCCATCTCTCAATCCCATACGGTAATAGAACTCATTCAGGTCACTGTTATTATTTGAGGTTTCTGTCATATAGTCAAAAATGACTTTTCCTTGTTTTGGCGGTAACTTCCGAATTACCTTTTGCACTTTCAGTTCCAGTTCTTCATTGAATGGATCATACTGCTCTCCATCATTTTCCTGATAAACCTGTTCCATTCTTTTTCCGATCAGATCATTCAGGAACTCTTCCATATTTTCCGTTAATTCCATCTTTTTAATCTCCCATCAATCTGATTTTGATTGTTTCCAGCCACATCACCGCCCAACCAGAAAGTACAGGCAGGATATAAAGTATAAAACCTATCAAAAGCATTTTGCCCACTTCTGTGCCTGTTTCCTGTCTGAATCCATAGCCTAAGATTGCTGTAATGCAGATGATTCCCGACAGGGCATGAAATACAGTTGCAGACAGCCATGTGCTGAACATAAGTATCAGTTGTATCAACGTCAGGCATATCCGCACTGGCAATAACAAAATCCTTATAATTATTTTTATAACTACCATGACTGCCTATCCCTTTCACTGTTTTAAATATCTTCGGTAACTATCCAGAACTGAATCTGTAACACCGCTTTTATAGATTTTACGAATATCAACAATCTTTTCATCTTTCAGCAGTTTCATCCAATCCAGTAAATCTTTTCTACTGTTTGCGAAATTGCAGCATCTTCCATCTGCATATTCAATCCTGTATCTCATACGTTCCTCCTATACATATACCAATTCACTCAACACAATTTCCTGCACACGATTCCTGATGTTATTACACTGTCGCACCCACTCCATAGGATTCTGTACTTTCAATTCCTCGGTAACTCCCTCTGCACTTCGCATTTGTGCCTCAATCACTTCATACCGTTCCTGTGCCTGTTCATTCAGATCTGCCAGGTAGCTGTCCAATTTTCCAGTCAACAGAAGATAAGAATACATGCCTGATTTATAGTTTTTCATATATTCTTTCCGAAGCATTCCCCAGTAACCAATCGGTCTGGTTTCCTCTGGCAAGTCCATCATTGGCAGATAATAATCTCCTACCACCACATAATCTAATCCATTACTATCATCATGTAGTATATTTTTCTGATCGCTCATGTCCTTCTCCTCCATCAAATCTTTCTCTGCTCTCGCAGATATGCTTCAAATATACTTCTCCGAATCAGCACTTTCTTCCCGATTTTATATACTGCCCCAGCTTCATGTGCCATACGGACTACTGGTTTGATTCCCAGCTTGTAATATTCACATGCCATATTGTAGGTCACATAGTCATGGCTCATAAATTCCAGATCTTCGTCGTCAATCTCATTTGAAAACATCCATACATTACCGCTCATCCTCCATTTCCTCCTTACCTTTTCCTGTCGCTGGTTCATGGAATCGTTCCAGGTAGGCATCAAAAATATCCCGGTTGATCAATACGGTTCCATCAATTCTGTAAAGCGCACCTGCATCACTGGCAAGTTCAAATAGCTTCTTATGAGAAATGCTGTAAATAATCTCTGCCTGCTGATACCGCAGATACTGTCGGCGTAATTTTCTAAGCTGCTCCGGTACTTCCTTCATACTTGTGATTGGTTTATAATTTTTATCCATGATGCTTTCCTCCAAAATTAAATTCACTGTTTTACAGAAGTTGACTGCCGGGATATATTTTTGAGTACGAAAAAAGCACCTCTCAGATTAACTCTAAGAAGTGCTCTTGTTGTCATGCATATCAATCATTGATCCAGTGAATCAATTTTGATTTCATTCTCAAACCTGTGTCCTTTCACCTGAAATTCGTCATGCTTCATAACGATTCATTATTATCCCAAATTTTGTTGTCAAATTGTTGTCAACTGTGGTCTGACATCATGGTTTTAGAGATTTTATATTTAATTTTAGTACAGCTTTGCACCTGCCGGAATATGGTTATCAACCATCAGAAGATGAAGTTTTTCTTCGCCCTCTTCCTCATGGATTGCACTAAGTAACATTCCACAAGAATCAATTCCCATCATGGCTCTTGGTGGCAGATTTGTGATTGCAATCAGTGTCTTTCCAACTAACTCTTCTGGCTCATAATAAGCGTGAATACCGCTTAAAATGGTTCTGTCTGTGCCTGTTCCGTCATCAAGAGTAAACTGTAACAGCTTCTTTGACTTCGGTACTGCAACGCACTCTTTAACCTTTACTGCACGGAAATCTGACTTGCTGAATGTATCAAAATCAACCATTTCTTCAAACAATGGCTCGACTTTTACCTTAGAAAAATCAATCTTTTCAACCGGTTTTTCAGCCTCTGCAGGAGCTGCTTCGGAAGTCTTATTTGCCTTCTTGTCAGCGTCCAGGGACTTCATTGTCGGGAACAGTAACACGTCTCTGATTGCTGCGCTGTCTGTCAACAGCATACACATTCTGTCGATTCCGAATCCGATACCTCCTGTTGGCGGCATACCGATTTCAAGTGCGTTCAAGAAATCTTCGTCTGTTGTGTTCGCTTCTTCATCACCTTGTGCAAGCAATTCTTCCTGTGCTTTGAAACGTTCTCTCTGGTCGATTGGGTCATTCAGCTCTGAGTACGCATTTGCCATTTCCCATCCATTCATAAAGAACTCGAAACGTTCTGTGTATTCTGGATTCTCTGGTTTTTTCTTTGTAAGTGGAGAAATCTCGATTGGATGATCCATTACAAATGTTGGCTGAATCAAGTGCTCCTCTGCAAATTCTTCGAAGAATAACGCAAGAATATCACCTTTTTTGTGACGTTCTTCAAATTCTACGTGGTGTTCTTTTGCAGCTGCTCTTGCTTCTTCCAGTGTGTGAATCTCATCAAAATCAACACCTGCATATTTCTTTACAGCGTCTACCATTGTGATTCTCTCAAATGGTTTTCCAAGATCCATCTCTACCCCATTGTAAGTGATTGTTGTTGTTCCAAGCACTTCCTGTGCCACATAACGGTACAAGTTCTCTGTCAGATCCATCATTCCGTTGTAATCTGTATATGCCTGATATAATTCCATCAATGTAAATTCCGGATTATGTCTTGTATCCAAACCTTCGTTACGGAATACTCGTCCAATTTCATAAACGCGTTCCAATCCGCCGACAATCAATCTCTTCAAATACAATTCCAAAGAAATACGAAGTTTGAGAGCTTCATTTAAAGCATTGAAATGTGTCTCAAACGGTCTTGCTGCTGCACCACCAGCATTTGCTACCAGCATCGGTGTCTCAACTTCCATAAATCCCTGTCCGTCTAAATATCTTCTGATAGAAGCCAAAATTTTAGAACGTTTAACAAATGTATCTTTTACATCCGGATTCATGATCAAATCCACATATCTCTGACGGTAACGTAAATCCGTGTTTGTCAATCCGTGGAATTTCTCCGGAAGAATCTGCAAGCTCTTTGCAAGCAATGTTACTTCCTCTGCATGGATCGAAATCTCACCCATTTTTGTGCGGAATACCTCACCTTTGATTCCCACGATATCACCGATATCCATCTTCTTAAAGTCTTTATAAGCTTCCTCACCTACACAGTCTCTTGCAACATAAGACTGAATATTTCCCTGTAAATCCTGCACATTACAGAATGAAGCTTTTCCCATCACACGCTTAGACATAATACGTCCTGCGATAGACACTTTCTTTCCTTCCATTGTCTCAAAGTTATCTTTGATCTCCTGGCTGTGCGCATCTGCATCATATTTTGTAATCTGGAATGGATCTTTTCCATTTGTCTGCAAATCTGCAAATTTCTCACGGCGCACTTTTCTCAATTGATTAATATCTTGTTCTTGTACATTCTTTTGTTCAGCCATGTCTCTTCTCTCCTATTCTTATACGCTTCTGTCGATTTTCAGCACTTCGTACTCGATGATACCAGCCTGAGCTTCTACCTCTACTTTATCTCCCACTTTTTTTCCAATCAGTGCTTTTCCAAGCGGAGACTCATTCGAAATCTTACCTGCAAGGCTGTTTGCCTCCGTAGAACCTACGATTTTGTATTCTACTTCTTCTTCAAATTCTACGTCATATAATGAAACAGTGCAGCCTACGTTGATTTTGTCAAAGTCTACTTCATCTTCTACAACAACCTCTGCATTTTTCAAGATTTTCTCAATCTCTTCAATACGTGCTTCAATATCACGCTGTTCATCTTTTGCTGCATCGTATTCTGCGTTTTCTGATAAGTCGCCCTGCTCTCTTGCTTCTTTAATCTTTGCAGCCACTTCTTTACGTCTTACCACCTTTAAATTTTCCAACTCTTCTTCCAGCGCTTTTAATCCTGCATAAGTGAGTAATGTTTTCTTTTCTGCCATTTTTATACTTCCTTTCTTACCCCTTTACGCCCCTTTTTGGAGCATGTCTATTTTGAAAATTCTGCCTTAAAAATTCTGATAAATAATTTTATTTTCACAATTTCAATATTATACATGATACATCCTCTAATGTCAAGAATTCCGCTGGTTTTCCACACGACAAACGCATGCAACCCAATTACATAACGTTTTTTCTTAATCTTTTCCTTTTCTAACAATTCTTGCATAAAGAAACACCCCTTTTTCTTTGGTTTATCAGAAAAAAGGGTGTTCACAATTTATTTACTCATGCGTTTGTCGTGGAAAAGCCGTGTACTTGCTATTGACTGGATTGGTTAGGTTTGCTGATTCGCTCAACGCTCCATTAAACGGGAAGTTATTCACACAATTCCTTGCGAAGATTTTCACAATCTTGTGCCATTTCTTGCATATCTTCATCAGGAAGCATCTCGTGAAGGTCATAAGCCAGCGGTTCTTTCACAAAGTCAGCCAGCGCTTTGTTCATAGCATTTTTTCTTCTTCTGTAAAAGTTATGCGAACAGTATCTTTTTCCTCGTCATCCACTAATTCCCTTAAGGACACACTACCGTCTACAGAACCGATATATTTCAGATTGGATGAAGTACGGAAATTCCAATTCAGATTATTCAGTCCGCTATCTGCAAATATTTCGCTTAACGTAATCTCTGGTTTCTGCTTATCAAGCAAATAATCCAACAGGGTCAAGCTGTCATCTGTACCACCAATGCAATTACCCCAATACTTTTTAATATGCTTCAAGCATTTCTTCTGGAATTTCCTTAATATTCTTTTCCAATACAGAAAGCAGGGTTTCGGCAAAATTCCATTTTTCATCGGATGGCCCGCAAAAGTCAATTTCTTCGTCAGCATCAACAATATCAACAAGTGGCTGATATGAGAAATCTGGATAACTTGCATTTTCCCACTCAAAATACTCATCTATGTCAGTGTTGTAATCCCACGACATATAAAAACCGTAAAAGTCGTCGTTAGTAATAAAACTAATGGCACAGGCTTTTTCCCCTTTAATTTGTGTCAATTGCTTTCATTGCTTTCTCCTTTGAAACTTCCGATTTGTCGACTTGTTTATAATCATATCTTACCATATAGCCCAAAAAAATCTACTTATTTTGCCCTAAATTTTAGGGTTTGAAAATCTATACATTCACTGCCGATATTTTTACTTTTTTCAATGCCTTTGACACTGCTGGAATAGAGATTATAATAACTGTAATCACCGCTTCAGCAAATATGTAGCATCCGTTATATACCAAGGAGTATGGAAGCGCTCCCCATCCGTCCCAGGCATATTCTCCAAAGAAAATCCATCCGGAAATGACTGCAAATACATATCTTCCAAACACACCGAGCAGATAGCCTTTTACTAGTCCATGCTTGGACTCCGCAAATACTCCGGACAATCCAAGTGCCCCGAATGCGAGCGGATAGTCAACCAATACCTGCAGTGGAAAATAGATATACGGCTCAATAATAAATTGCAGTACACCATATGCAGCGCCTGTCAAAATTCCTGTTGCCGGACCATACACATAGCCTACAAAGCAGATGAATAACATGCTGAACAATGTAATAGAACCGCCGAATGGGAAAGAATAAACCTTTAACATAGATGTCACCATCGCAAGTGCCACTGCCATCGCACAAAACACAAGCTGCTTTGTCCCCATTTTCTTCTTTTCCTTTTTCTCTTTCTTTGCCAGAACTGTCGCAAGCACAATCAACGCAATTAAAATCACTGCCGCTGCAACATATCCCGCTGTCATGAGTTGATACCCACTCTCTGTTGTTGATACAAAAAATGACATAAAAAAACCTCCTAAAATAATTTTTTTACAGGAGGAACCACTTCGGTACTGCTTCCTTCCGCCGGTACTAACCGGTTCAAGTGATGAGGGTCAACACACATCTGTGTGATTCTCAGCTCATGGCTCCCCTAGCAAATTGCTATATGAAATTTGTCATTTCTAATCTATTGTACTGTACCCCACTGTCTTTTGTCAAATTTTTATCTTGATGTTAGCAAAAGGGACACCGTTTCCGACATCCCTTTTCCTTTCAATTCACTCTATTATATTTTATTTTCCAAATCTTCTGCGAATAACTTCAACCGCTGCGCCAAGGCATCCTGCCATTCCTAACATAAATGGCACTGCTGAATCTGCATCACCTGTTTTTGCCGGCTTATTCTGTTCATTCTTATTGCCCTCTGGTTTTGTAACATTAGAAACCTTTTTCAGATTTTGTGCCGCATCTTTAATTGCTGTAATAGAAGCTTTTACATCTTGCTCTGTAGCATCTTCATCTTCTAATACAGCTTTTGCGTTAGCTATTGCCGCCTGATATCCTTTCCAGCTGTCAGCTGTGTAATCAGCCTCTTTGTAATATGCCAAACATTCATTGTAATATTTCTCTAATGCTGATTTATCTACCTCTTCTGGTGCAACCGGAAGTTTCGGAATTTCTCTTGTCTCTTTCACATCACAGCCTTCTCGCTTACAAGTACGAACTTCCAAGCCTGTTTCTGTCTCAGTTGCCTCTTTTTCTACTGTCCAATCGCCAAACTGATGTCCAAATGCGTCAATCACTTTTCCCTCTTCCACAACTGTGTCACACACTTTACATACTTTGTCGCCTGTGTAACCTGCCTCTGTACATGTTGCTTCTTTCGCATTTTTCAGCTCTACATCATGTTTTCCTGTTGCCGGAATTTCCTCTTTCTCTACTGCACCACATTTTGTACAAGTTCTTGTCTTCTCACCTTTTTCTATACATGTTGGCTCTTTTGTTACTTCCCAACCACCAAATGTATGCTCACAAGGTTTCTCATCCTCTGCAACAGTAATCTTGTAAGTTGTTCCTTCTGTAACTAAAGTTACCTCTCCTGCTGCTTGTGCTGTAATCACATTTCCTGAAGACGCTTTGTAGAACGACCATGCATTGTCATCACTTGCATAAGCAGCCACTTTATTGTTTGAGCCTGACCAGTTATTCAAATAGTTAGAATCACTTGACACTGCAAATCCACCATGTTTGCTGTCTCCAATTGTCAGTGTCTGTGCTGTGTCTTTCAGCTCTACATTTTGTCCCGAAATGTTTACATATTTTCCATTCACAGCCTGCATCGTGTAACCGTTTCCGGATTTCTTAAGCGTCCACATAGACTCTCTATATTCACCTGTGTTAAAGTCTGCAGATAACATTCCAAGACCTTTTGGATTTCCCGCTACTGTACTTGGCAAATTTAGCATAATATGTGTTCCATTACCAAACAGATAAGTACCTTCTTCTATTTTTGTGACTTCACTGTAAGGAGGCATATCATCACGAGCTTCTTTTTTGATGCTGTTTGTGTCTCCTTCTTCTTTCACAATTTTTCCAGGCACATTATATGTGTCGCCTACTTTTAATGTCACTTCTTTCACATCATTTTTTACGACAATATAATATGTGGTATCTCCAATTGTCACAGATGTCTGACCTTCTGCCTTTCCTGTAATTGTGATTTCTGTCTTTGCCGTTGTGGTCTCACCCTCGTACATCTCATCTGTCACTTTAGCAACATAACCGTACTTTTCTGCTCCCTGTGCCGGATTTAATAAATAATACTTTCCATCACTTGCTTTTGCGGCAATCAAATATTGCCCATCATCTTTGATATCTGCGAATGCTACTTTTTCATATCCTGCAATATCACTGTTTTCCGCAGTTTCTGATAGTTTGAATAATTCAAACTCACAATTCTCATCTGGATTTGCTTGTCTGTCATAATATAACTTATTTACATCTCTATGGAAATATAAAGTTCCTCCAGCGCCACTATTTCCTTCTTGTTTGAAGCTTACTTTATCATTTTTTCTATCGATTACATTGATTGATGCCGAAGTCGTAGTAAGGGGTCTGTTTGCTTGTTCAGCTGTCTTTGGAGTTAAGTATACTTTCTGACCATCAGCTGTTGCGGAAGAAACAATATATTTTCCGTCTTCCTGTTCATCAAATGTAAATAAGCAACTGCTGATTTTCTGTTTTTCTCCATTAAACTGTGCATCTGTGCCAAGCTGTACTGCCACTTCCGGTGTTACTTCCACTTCCTCTTTGATCACTTTCACTACATGCTCATAATTTTTAGCGCTGGAAGCTGGATTCGCCACATAATAATTTCCGTCAGTTGATTCTGCTGCAATCAAATACTGTCCACCATTTGTAATCTGAGCAATCTCTGTCACTTTTTCATATCCCGGAAGTTCTGATTCTTCACTTGCTTTTCCTGCTTTTTTCCACAGTTCTAATTGACAGTTTGCATCAGCACTGCTATTTCTGTCAAAATGCAACTTAGAATTGTCTGCCTTCCAAAAATACAGATATAAACCAGTCGCTCCGGAAGATAAATCTTTCAATGCAACCGTTCCATCTGCCTTTTGTTCTAATAAAACTTCTGTTTCTGTTGTCGTACATACACATTTAGAAGGTGCTGTTTTATGATTTGCATATACTTTGGCATCCCTTGCCTGTGCTGAAATCTGATATGTATTTTCTTTTCCATCCACTTTGTCAAATGTAAACAAGCGCTTATCTAATGATTTTTTTTCGCCATCAAATTTTGCCTGTGCAGTTGCATTCTGTGCTTTTACCTGTGTTTCTACTGTCTGTGGATCTTCCCCTTTCAGTTCCACTTCTGCAACATTTTGATCCAGTCCTTCTAAACTACTGTCAGTGTAGTTTCCGGTCTTATCTACGTAAGTTTTTGTATCTCCGATTCTAAGATCCACAATCTCATAGTTTTCAGAATCTGTCACAGTCACTCTGATTTTTGTAGATGCATTGCCGGATTTCAATGTCACAACGGCTCTCTCCAGACCTTTCACGTCTTTTGAAGTCACTGCAAGTTTTCCGTCTGCATATGAAGCTTCAACAACTCCTTTGTCATCTGAAGATACAGTTACCTCTGCGCCGTCTTTCATACCGTTTACTGTAAATTCTTTGCTCTCACCGGATTTCATTGTGACATCTGCCACTGTTTTTCCCTCTCTATCTGTACACCAGATATTTCCGATTGCCGCACCCTTCGCAATATCATTGATATCTAAATTCTTATATGTCATTTGTGTATCTGCATTTTCGTAGAGAAGTCCAACTGTTCCGTCTGCCAATACAGTCAGGCAAGAATATGCGTAGTATGCAGTTCCGTTAATGCTGTAGTCATATTCCCACTTGATAGAACCGTCTTCCTGCACAAGCCCTACAAAAATCTTTCCTGCTGAACGACTTCCTGTATTAGATGGTGCCGCAAATAAAATTGCTGTCTTTCCGTCAATTTTCTCTGGATAAGTAACCGCTGTCAGCTGACAGTTCAAATTGTAGGAAATACCCATATCTTTCTTAGGAGACCATGTCTCTCCAAAATTGTCAGATACATAGTATCCTCCATGGCGGGTAAACATGTATAGCTTACCGTCTGCCTCTGTCGCAACTGCCTCTGAACTCCAATCAGATACAGATGCGCCTCGTTTCCACGTCTTCCCTTTGTCATCTGAATAAATTACAGCGCTGTTCTTATCTCCACTTGTAAATTCATATGCTGTAAATACAAGTCTTCCTGTTGATGTAACCATTCCGCGTCCAGGTCCGACTAATAAAGTTTGTTCCGTATCTTTTTTCGCATTGATAATAGAAGGTTCTAACCATGTCTTTCCACCATCCGCTGAAGAAGTCAGATACAGATAATCTGTCGACCATACCTGAAACGGTGACTCTGCCTCAAAAAGATTGGTATCTACACCATTTCCTTCCACATTAAAATATGCATCTACAGTATATCCATCTACAGTATTTCCGTCTGCATCTTTAATCAAATACGCAGACTCTGCATCTTTTGCTGTATTTTTTCCAAATGATATGTATATTTTGTAGCATCTGTACGCTCACTTACCCATTCATTGTCCCATTCTCTTGCATCTGCCAAAAGAATATTTCCGTCTTTATCGTGGCTCTTTCCAACGACAGGCGCATGGTTTGCTCCATTTAAAGCACATCCTGCTGGAAAAAGATCTGCAATCATATAGATATTTTCTCCGTCTGTTGCCATAGCAGGGGCGATAAATGCAGTAGATGCACTATTCCACACATTTCCATTATCTCCTAAATAGTTTGCAAATGTGTAATTCCAGTTGTCTCCCTTATCCTTGGAATAAGATACAATCGTATCTAATCCGCCTCCGTCTGCTCCACCATTCCATCTTGCGTCACAACCGGCTACCAAAGTTCCATCATCCAATGCCACTAGACAAGGAATACGGAATTTTTCACTTCCACCTGTTCCTGGCCAAAACGGCTGCTCTTTCGTTGTACTGTCTGCTGGCTTTGATTTCTCCTGTGCCATCACTGTCCCCGGTACGCTTCCCAATACCAAGGTTGCCACAAGCAATAGCGCCAAAGCTCTCCCTCTTTTTTTCATGTTTTCCTCCTACTCTACTTCAAATATTCGTAAAGCAAACTCGGATTGTACAAAATGTATAAATTCTTTCCAATTTTGCCTTATTTTATATTATAATTGCCTTAATTCTATTTTTCCACTAAAAAATCACAAAAAAAACATCCAAAATAAGTTCTTTTGACCTCATTTTCAGGATGTTTTTATGCACTTTCTATATCCGATTCAAACGTGCGCATTCAGCCTTTCATGCAGCAGCTCTTCCAACTCTGTATAACTCTCCACTCTATTAATCTCATCTCGCAGTTTTGCTGAGTTTGGGAGTCCACTTGTATACCACGATACATGTTTTCGCATCTCACGGATTCCGAGATATTCTCCCTTGTATTGCATCTGAAGCTGCGCGTGACGCAGCATCATATTCTTAATTACTTCCATATTCGGGCGTGGCGGCATCTTCCCCGTCTTTTCATACTCCAAAAGTTCTGAAAAAATCCAAGGATTCCCCTGCGCTCCTCTTCCAATCATCACACCATCGCAGCCTGTCTCTTTTTGAATTGCAATTGCACTTTCTCCCGATACAACATCTCCATTTCCGATAACCGGAATGGATACCGCCTCTTTTACCTGACGGATAATATCCCAGTCTGCTTTTCCGGAATAATACTGTTCTCTCGTTCTTCCATGAACTGCCACCGCTTTTCCTCCGGCATCCTCAATAATTTTCGCAATCTCTACCGCGTTGATGCAAGTATCATCAAATCCCTTTCGGATTTTCACTGTGACCGGCTTTTGAATTGCCCTTGCCGTCTTTCTGACAATCTCATACACCAGTTTCGGATTTTTCATCAATGCGGAACCTTCTCCATTCCTTACAATCTTCGGAACCGGACACCCCATATTGATATCCAGTATGGAAAATGGAAGTTCCTCTATTCGTTTTGCAATCTCACTGATCACATCCGGATCAGATCCAAATAACTGGAGAGATACCGGCAATTCTTCCGGATGAATCTCCAACAATGCCTTTGTATTCTTATTGTTATACCGTATCGCCTTTGCGCTTACCATCTCCATGCACAAAAGCCCCGCTCCCTGTTCTTTGCACAGCAGACGAAAAGGCAGGTCTGTCACCCCTGCCATCGGTGCTAAAATATATGGATTTTCTAATTCTACCGTCCCAATTTTTAACGTTTTCATTCTAATTTAACCCTTTGTTTTTTTCGTAAATAATGCGTAACCCTTCCAGCGTTAATTCCGGGTCATAGATATCCACAACATCTGTCTCAGATACAATAATATTCCCCAGTCCGCCTGTGGCTACAACCTTTGCATTTGCAAATCCAGCCTTTTTGATTTTGTTGACAATATATTCTGTCTGTCCGATATAGCCGAACACAAGCCCCCCCTGCATACTGGATACAGTCTCTTTTGCAAGAATAGACTCCGGCTTTTTTATCTCAATCTCCGGAAGCATAGATGCTCCGCCCCACAATGCTCTCGCTGATGTGCGGATTCCCGGAGAAATCACACCACCTTCAAAGACTCCCTTTTCACTTACCACATCATAGGTCGTCGCAGTTCCAAAATCAATGACTATGACCGGACCGCCATATTTTTCATAAGCAGCAACCGCATCTACAATTCGATCAGGTCCCGTATCCTTCGGATTTTCTGTGTTTATCTGAAGTCCGGTCTCCAAATTGGGCGATACGATGAGCGGCTTTATATGAAAATACTTAATGATCGCGCTCCCAAGAGAGTGCATAATGTCCGGCACAACCGACGACACGATCACCGCATCAATCTCTTCGATATCAAATCCTCTGTGTTCCAATAACGTACAGAGCTTGATTCCATATTCATCCGAAGTTCTTGGTTGTTTCGCCGTCATGCGAAATGTCGCCTCTAATTTTTCTTTTTCAAATACTCCCAGAGTGATATTTGTATTTCCCACATCAATTACCAGCAGCATCATACTTCCTCCCCTAAAAAGAAGACTCTATAATACAACTGCAAAGACTCCAGCAGTTCTTTTTTGGTTCTCTGAAGTTCTTTAATCTTCAGATGACTTCCGATTTCATCAAAAAGCAGATCATTGTCCTCTGTCGTAACCTCAAACATAAGCTCTCCATCTTCTTCAAATACCAATGTCAGAATCCCTCCGACGTCCTCCGTGTACAATACACACATGATCTTCAGTTCATCTTTGATGCTGTCTGGAAGTGCCTCAAAATCCGGATTCAGATAAAACTTTCTATCATATGAATTCGCACCACACAGTACAATTTTTTCTTCGTACATACATTCCTCCTAAATATACCCGTAGATTCCGCGCACAGAGACTTCTCCCGCAAAAACCGTCTCCTCTTCGCCATCTTCTTTTCTCACAAGCAGTTCACCTGTCTCGTTGATGCCCAATGCATAGGCGTTATATTCGCCTCCAGGCTCCAGAACTCTCACTTCTTTTTCTTTGCTTACTAGAAGACGATTGTAATCCTCCTGCAAAAATTTTAAATTCTGTTCTTTTGCAAACCGCTCATAGTTTTCCTCAAACTTTTTCATGATACATGCAATCAATGCAGAACGTTTTATCGGGCTTTCCTTTTCCACACGCAATGAGGTCGCCTTTTCACACAGTTCTTCCGGAAAAGACTGCATATTCACATTGATTCCGACTCCAATTACAACATAGTTGATATAATCAATCTCGGCACTCATCTCCGTTAGAATTCCACATATTTTCTTCGTTCCAATCACAAGATCATTCGGCCATTTAATTCCGACTTCAAGTCCTTCCTGCTCTCGGATCGCCATCGCCGCACTATACGCCATCACCAATGTCAGCATAGGGGCTTTGGATGGCTCCATCGTCGGTCTTAAAAGCAGAGACATATAGATATTTTTACCCTGCGGAGATTCCCAAGCTCTGCCACGCCTTCCTTTTCCGGAATTCTGACGGTCAGCGACCGCTAACGTGCCATGCTCTTTTCCCTGTTCCGCCAGATGTTTGATCCTTGTATTCGTCGAGTCTGTCTCTTCATAATAAATGACATGCCTTCCCATACACTCTGTCTGCATCAGGCTTTCTATCTCCTCTTGCGAAAGCACGTCCGGACATTCCACAATTCGATATCCTCTGTTTCTTACGGCCTCAATCTGATACCCTTCATTCTCCAACTGCTTGATCACTTTCCACACTGCTGTTCTCGATACCTGAAGCCGTTCACACAACTGCTGCCCCGACACATATTCTTTACTTTCCCGAAGCATTTTCAAAATCTCTGCCTTCACAACTCGTCCTCTTTCTCTGCTTATTCTCCAAGTGTTGCGACCATAACCGCCTTGATTGTATGAAGACGGTTCTCCGCTTCATCAAATACTACTGATGCCTTTCCTTCAAATACATCTTCCGTCACCTCTTTGCCTTTCACCGCAGGAAGGCAGTGCATGAAGATTGTCCCCTCTTTTCCGGTCTTGTCCATCAGTTCCTGATTGATCTGATAAGGACTTAAAAGCGCAATTCGCTCAGCCGCTTTATCTTCCTCACCCATAGAGCACCATACATCCGTATACAACACATCCGCGCCCTCAACTGCATCGATGCAATCTGTCACACAGACCGAGGAACCGGCTTCTTTTGCATACCCTTCACACAGCGTAACAAGTTCTTGTCCCGGCCACAGTTTTTTTGGCGCAATGATAACAAAATCAACACCTACTTTCGAACATCCGATCATAAGACTGTTCGCCATATTGTTTCTCCCATCTCCAAGATATACGAATTTCAGTCCTTTTACATACCCAAAATATTCTTTCATCGTCAAAAGGTCTGCAAGAATCTGTGTTGGATGATACTCATCTGTCAAGCCATTCCACACCGGAACTCCGCTGTATTTTGCAAGCGCTTCCACATGCTCATGCTTGAAGCCGCGGAATTCAATCCCGTCAAACATACGCCCGAGAACACGAGCCGTATCCTGAATGCTCTCCTTGTGTCCCAGCTGAATATCATGCTCTGATAAATAAGTCGGAATACCGCCCTCATCACACGCACCCACAGTAAATGCACACCGAGTTCTTGTAGACGGTTTTTCAAAAATCAATGCAATGTTCTTCCCTTTCAGAGAATTTCCGGTAATTCCCTGTTTTTTCTTTTCTTTCAGATCTGCTGCCAGATCAACCAGATACATAATCTCATCTGGAGTAAAGTCTTTCAGTGTCAAAAAATTACGTCCTTTTAAATTCATTTTACTATCCTTTCTGATTTCCATGAACACATGTACAAATCTTGGTAAATTAATCTGATCTCTGAGACGCTCATATCTTCGATATACTGCCTCTTCTAATGCCTGTACCGTATAAATCTGATACTTTGGCACATGAAGTAATTTTGCACTCGCCTCAAGCATTGCCATATAGAGTGTTTCATCGGAGAATCCATGAGACAATTTCAGCACAAACGCAATCTCTGCCTTCTCAATCTCACTCAAACCACTTAATATTTTTTCATAATACCACTCTTTTCGTGTTTGTTCAATATAGTAAATCATTCCGGCAAGTCCATAAATCATCCGTTTCGCATCGTAATAGCCAATTTTCAGATTCTGTCTGCTGCGTTTTCCGTAAAATTCAATGATGCTTCCAAGTTTCACCCGCGGCGCAATCTCATACATCGTCGTATCCTCTGACAGCTTCACTCGCGCTTCTCTTCCCGGACCATAGATGCGAATCTGTATCAGGTTCTTATATCCCCTTTTCGCAAGTGAGCCTGTCGGCACATTGTTGATGACTCCACCATCCACATATGTTCTTCCGTGCAGTTTTTCATTCTTAAATCCAATCAGGTATGCACTTGCAAGCAGAAAATCCTCCAAAAGCCCTTCTGGAATATCATGAATACTAAGATCCAGCTCCTTCATATCCGATACGGAAAACGTAAGCAGGCAAAATTCCATTCCAGACTCCCTTATCTTCTTCTCGTCCACCATCTCATGGATCAGATTCTTAAGCGGAGTGATATCAACCCCACCGTCTGACAGTCTCTTTTTCATCTCTGAAATCACTTCACCGAGTGTATTTTCTTTGTTGAACAACCGTTCCATCCATGCGTCATCTACGTCCATCACACGCGAAAATGTCATCTCACTCCAGATCTTTTCCGCCTGCTTTACATCTCCCATGCAGATCAATGCTCCATTTAATGCACCAACCGAGGTCCCGGCTACCGCATTCACTTTCACACCTGCCTCCACAAGCGCCTTCCACGCACCAATCTGATAAGCTCCCCTTGCACCTCCGCCATCTAAAATCAGTCCATACTCTTTCGTCAAGTCTATCTTCGCCTTCACGTTTTCTTCCCTCCTGATACCACAAAAGGGGCATGCTCTCGCACACCCCTCAACATCTAACCGTCTTTTTCCGCTCCGACCTCTACCAAGGATTTCACAAGTCCTGCAACTCCCTGAATCTCAGATGGAATAATAATCTTCGTCGCCTTGCCGTCAGCCGCCTTTGCAAATGCCTCCAAACTCTTCATCGTAAGAACCGCCTCATCGGCACCAGCTTCTTTCAGGAAACGGATACCATCGGCATTCGCCTGCTGCACTTTTAAGATTGCCTCAGCTTCACCTTCAGCTTCTCTGATCATCTTTTCTTTTTCAGCTTCCGCACGGAGAATTGCCGCCTGTTTTTCTGCCTCTGCATCAAGGATTGCAGATTCTTTATTACCTTCTGCTACAAGAATTGTAGATTTCTTTTCTCCTTCTGCACGAAGAATCGCTTCACGTCTTTCACGTTCTGCTTTCATCTGTTTCTCCATCGCATCCTGAATCGCTGCAGGCGGAATAATATTTTTCAATTCCACACGATTAACCTTGATTCCCCAAGGATCTGTGGCCACATCAAGAGATGCTCTCATCTTTGTGTTGATTGTCTCTCTGGATGTCAATGTCTGGTCTAATTCCAAATCACCGATAATATTACGCAGTGTAGTCGCTGTCAGATTCTCAATTGCCATGATCGGATTGGCAACTCCGTAACAGAACATCTTTGGATCTGTAATCTGATAAAATACAACCGTGTCAATCCGCATTGTTACGTTATCTTTTGTGATAACCGGCTGTGGTGCAAAATCTACAACCTGCTCTTTGAGATCCACACGTCTTGCCACTCTTTCGATAATCGGGATCTTAAAATGCAAACCAACTGCCCATGTCGCCTGATATGCTCCCAGTCTCTCCACAACAAGAGCCTGCGCCTGTGGAACAATCTTTACACATGATATCAAAAGACCTACTATAATGACTATGATAGCCACTAACACAACACTTGTAATGATACTTCCTACATTCCCTGCATCCATAATTTTACGCCTCCTTTAGTCTTACAATGAGTTTCACTCCTTGTATCCCTTCAATAGATACAACCGCGTCCTTCTCAATCACTTCGTGCGGTTCATCCGTCTTTGCAGACCACTCCTGTCCGTTTACTTCCACTCTTCCGACATTATGAAGTGTATCTACTGTCTCAATGACAACCGCCTTCTGTCCGATCAGGCTCTCTGCGTTCGTAAGCTTTCGTTCCTGATTAAAATATTTTATTGCGATTGGTCTTGTCAGGACGAGCAGTAAGATAGAAGATACGAGGAATGCCACAATCTGTACCGGTAAGCTAAATCCTACTATCGCCAAAATAAAGGCAACAATGGAACCCCCGGCAAACCATATCGTGGTCAGTCCAAGCGTAGCAATCTCAATCACTACAAGCACTACGAACAAAATAAGCCAGAAAATTGTTTGCATTACGAATCGCCTCTTTCCTTATTATTTCCATTAGTGTTTCTATTTTTTTATCTTACTATACTTTCCCCAATATTACAACTAAATTCAGCGTCCATAAGATTACAATATCATTACAGAGTCATTAACAAAAATCACAGAAAAACACTCTTAATTGGCTACATACATCTGTCGATACAGATTTTTGCTGTCCCATGTTACGACCGTAAACGGCGCCCCCAAAACTGTTTCGATATCATATCCGATAGTATAAATATACTTTTTTCCACTTGCTTATCAAGCTGATTTTTTTCAAAAAAAGATTGACAAATATTTTTTTCAGGTGTATAGTGCAATTCGTAAAGACAAAGGCGTTTTTGAGTGAAAGCACTCAGAGACGCTTTTTTGTTTTTCAATCTTAATTAAATCCTACTTGTTTGATAAGGGAAAAGGCGTCTTAAATGTGAAAAACATTGAGGGCGCCTTTCCTGTTATTTAATGTAAACTCACTGGAGGCGCGAGTTCCTTTCGGAGATCTTGATTTTGTGAAATATGTCATGGCATTAGATCCATCGTTCAAACAAAATATCTACGGAAAAAGAAACCTTCTGCCAGAGTTCTTGCAAACTACGGGGACAGCGGAAAATAAGCCAAAATAATTATAAAACCTTTCAAAGACTAGTTGACAATAATCCGAAAAAAGAGTATCATATCGGCTGGAAAGGCAATGGCGTCTTTAATGTTTACACATTAAGGCATCATTGCCTTTTTTATTGCAAACAGTAATGAAAATGGAGGTACATAAGTCATGCAAAAAGCAGAACAACTTTACGAAGGAAAAGCAAAGAAAGTGTTTAAAACAGAGGAGCCAGAGGTTTTGATCGTCTCTTACAAAGATGACGCGACTGCATTTAACGGTCTCAAAAAAGGAACCATTGTCGGCAAAGGAGTTATCAACAACAAAATGAGTAACTTACTCATGCAGCGTCTCGAAAAAGCGGGAATCCCAACTCATTTTATTGAAGAAATCAACGACCGCGAAACTCTTGTCAAAAAAGTCTCTATTGTTCCCCTGGAAGTAATCATAAGAAACATTGCTGCAGGCTCATTTTCTAAACGCTATGGTGTAGAAGAAGGGCTTGTCTTCGAATCACCTACCATCGAATTTTCATATAAAAATGACGATCTCGGCGACCCACTGCTAAATACATATCACGCACTCGCAATGAAACTTGCAACCAAAGAAGAAATCGAAACAATTGAAAAATATGCTTTTGGTGTCAATGAACAGTTAAAAGCTTTCTGGAAAGAATGTGGTGTCACACTCGTCGACTTTAAGCTGGAATTCGGAAGACTTTCCGACGGTACAATTGTGCTTGCCGATGAAATCAGTCCGGATACATGTCGTCTTTGGGATTCTAAAACAGGAGAAAAACTTGATAAAGACAGATTCCGTCGCGACCTTGGCGGTGTGGAAGACGCTTATCAGGAAATTATGAAACGATTAAACGAACATATCTAAGCTATTTAACGGAGGATATTATGACGAAATATATATTTGTAACAGGAGGTGTTGTGTCCGGTCTCGGAAAAGGCATCACCGCCGCATCGCTCGGTCGCCTTCTGAAGGCAAGAGGACTTAAAGTTGCGGCTCAGAAACTTGATCCCTACATCAATGTCGATCCGGGCACAATGAGCCCTTATCAGCACGGCGAAGTCTACGTTACAGAAGACGGCGCCGAGACAGATCTTGACCTTGGACATTATGAACGCTTTATCGACGAAGATCTGAATAAATATTCGAACCTTACTACCGGTAAGGTTTACTGGAATGTGCTGAATAAAGAACGCCGTGGCGAATACTTAGGCTCTACAGTACAGGTCATTCCTCATATTACAAACGAAATCAAAGAATTTGTTTACAGTGTTGGGAAGAAAACCAATGCCGATGTGGTGATCACCGAGATTGGCGGCACAATTGGCGATATTGAATCCCAGCCTTTTTTGGAAGCAGTACGTCAGATTTCTTTGGAAGTTGGCAGTAAGAACAGTTTGTTCATTCATGTCACACTCGTACCTTTCCTCCGTGGCTCAGATGAACATAAGTCAAAACCAACTCAGCATTCCGTAAAAGAACTGCGAGGAATGGGAATCAATCCAAACATTGTCGTCCTACGCTGTGACGAACCTTTAGAAGAATCCATTTTCCAGAAAATATCTTTATTCTGCAACGTAAAGCCGGACTGTGTCATCGAAAACATTACACTTCCGAGTCTCTACGAAGCTCCACTTATGCTCGAAAAAGCAAATTTCTCATCTGTTGTCTGCCGTGAACTTGGTATTGAGACACAAGAGCCTGATCTGAGCGAATGGACAGAGATGGTAGAACATATCAAAAATCATACCGGCAATGTCACAATTGGTCTTGTCGGAAAATATGTGGGACTGCACGATGCCTACCTTTCTGTAGCAGAATCGCTTCGACATGCCGGATATTTTCATAATACAGCCATAGAGATTCGCTGGATTGACTCAGAGGATCTGACAGACTTTAACATAGAAGAAACTCTCTCTGATCTGGACGGTATCCTCATTCCGGGAGGCTTTGGCAACCGCGGAATTGAGGGCATGATCTTGGCTGCAAAATACGCAAGAGAACGCCAGATTCCATACTTTGGAATCTGCCTCGGAATGCAGATTGCCGTAATCGAATATGCAAGAAATGTTGTCGGAATCAAAGATGCAAATTCCGGTGAATTTGACGAGCAGTGCAAGCATAAAGTGATCAACTTTATGCCCGGACAAAATGACAACATCGACAAAGGCGGCACATTAAGGCTTGGCGCTTATCCATGTAACATCCAGGCAGGAACAACTATGCATCGCTGCTACGATGTTGACACAATCAGCGAACGTCATAGACACCGCTATGAATTTAACAATGACTATCGAGAACAGATCACTCTTTCCGGTCTGACAGTCAGCGGTACTTCGCCTGATGGAAGACTTGTTGAGACCGTTGAAATTACTGACCGACCATTCCATGTCGGTGTTCAATATCACCCGGAATTCAAAAGCCGCCCGAACAGACCACATCCTCTCTTCAAAGGATTTATTCAGGCAGCTCTCTCACATCAAAGCGGAGGTAATTTATGAGTATACACGAAGAATGCGGGGTATTCGGCGTCATCTCACCAAAACCTGTAGACGTCGCTAATATTTCTTATTACGGGCTATACGCCCTGCAACACAGGGGACAAGAAAGCTGTGGAATCGTTGTGAACGATGACGGCGTATTTGTCTCCCACAAAGACCTGGGGCTGGTCGGCGATGTTTTTTCAAATGATATCCTGTCATCGCTCCCATCCGGCACCATGGCAGTCGGTCATGTCCGCTATGGCACAACCGGCGGAACAAACCGAAATAACTGTCAACCGATTGAAGTCAACCACCAGAAAGGACGGATGGCGCTTGCGCACAACGGTAATCTGTCAAATGCCGCCAAACTCAGAAATGAACTGGAATTATCCGGTGCCATTTTCCACACTACGAGCGATACGGAAACAATCGCCTACATCGTCACCCGCGAACGGCTGAATGCACCTTCCATCGAAGATGCACTCAGCCGCGCGATGAATACGTTGGACGGAGCCTACTCTCTCGTACTGATGTCACCACAAAAATTAATCTGTGCAAGAGATCCTTATGGTTTTCGACCGCTCTGCTATGGGCAGACTCCTGACGGCACATATATCGTCGCTTCTGAATCCTGCGCGATCAAAGCAGTGGGCGGAGAAGTCATTCGGGATGTGGAACCGGGTGAAATCTTAGTCTTTTCCAAACATGGTGTAGTTTCCCGCAAAGAACATTGTAATCAAAAAGAAAAACGACTCTGTATTTTTGAATACATTTATTTTGCACGCCCGGATTCGGTCATTGACGGTATTTCCGTTCATGCTTCCCGTGTACTTGCCGGAAAAATTTTGGCGCAGACACACCCAATCGACGCAGACATCGTCATTGGTGCGCCCGATTCCGGACTGGATGCCGCCCTTGGATTTAGTCAGGAATCTAAAATTCCATACGGTATCGGTCTGATCAAAAACAAATATATCGGCAGAACTTTCATCTCTCCCGGACAGGGAGCAAGGCTTGACAGTGTAAAAATCAAACTCTCTGCCGTGGAGGAAAGTATCCGCGGGAAGCGTGTCGTGCTAATTGACGATTCCATTGTCCGCGGAAACACAATCGGGCGTGTTGTCCAACTGTTGCGCAATGCAGGTGCAAAGGAAGTACACATCCGTATTTCTTCTCCGATGTTTTTACATCCTTGTTATTATGGCACAGATATTGATTCAGAAGATCATCTGATTGCCTGCAAACATACGGTTTCCGAGATTGCTGAGATTATCGGTACAGACTCTCTTGGATATTTTCCATTAGAAAAACTTAGAGAGCTTACGTCTCACTGCAGCTTTTGCAGCGCCTGCTTTGACGGCTGTTATCCTACCGCCATCCCAGATGACACACGAAAAGACCGTTTTGAAAAACGTTTATCAGATATAAAGGAGTCCTCAAAATGATCATGAAATATAACAGAAAACTAATTTTAGAGGACGGACAGGAATATTATGGATATGCCTTTGGCGACACTGCCGACAGCGTGTGTGAAATTGTCTTCAACACCTCAATGGTCGGCTATCAGGAAATCCTGTCTGATCCGTCCTACACCGGACAGGCTGTCGTAATGACTTATCCACTGATAGGAAATTACGGAATGGCAGAAGATGATTATGAGACCATCACACCGACCATCGGTGCTCTCATTGTAAGAGAATATAACGACGTTCCCTCTAACTTTCGAAGTGAATCAACACTTGGGAAAGTTATGAGCACCTATAAGATCCCCGGTATTTACGGTATCGACACCCGCAGACTGACCCGCTCTATACGCGATCACGGCTCGCAAAAGGTTCTGTTGACAGACGTAAAAACACCTGTTGAGAAAGGGCTGAACATCTTAGCCGCTACAGCGCTTGCACATGATTCAGTCGCTCGCGTAAGCTGTCAGCAAACGCTGGTCTATCCAGCAGATACCGAAAAGTTCCATATTGTTGCAATCGACTGTGGTATCAAAATGAATATCATTCGTTCTCTCAATGCACGTGGCTGCAAAGTGACATGCGTTCCGTGGAACACGCCTGCAGAAGTGATTGAAACGCTCTCTCCTGACGGCATCTTTATCTCTAATGGACCCGGGGATCCAACCGACGTACCACAGACGATTACAGCTATAAAAAAATTAATCGGTAAATATCCGATTTTCGGAATCTGCCTCGGACATCAGATTATTTCACTTGCCTATGGTGCCAAAACTTATAAATTAAAGTTTGGACATCGCGGCGGGAATCATCCGGTAAAAAATTTAAAAACGAATAAAATTGAGATTACATCGCAGAATCACTCCTATGCGGTTGATGCAGACAGTCTCTTAGAGACACCGCTTTCTGTGACACACATCAATCTGCTCGACCAGACAGTAGAAGGTGTAGTATGCGAAAGAGATCGTGTATTCAGCGTTCAATATCATCCGGAAAGTGCTCCTGGTCCACAGGACAGCACCTATTTGTTTGATCAATTTATCACACTTATCAAGGAGGGATGCCAACATGCCGAAAAGAACAGATCTTAAAAAAATACTTGTCATTGGTTCCGGTCCGATTGTCATCGGTCAGGCGGCGGAGTTTGACTACGCAGGAACACAGGCATGCCTCGCTCTCAAAGAAGAAGGATACGAGGTTGTTCTCTGCAATTCCAATCCTGCCACAATTATGACAGATACTTCCATCGCCGATAAGGTTTACATGGAACCTCTCACACTGGAATATGTGGCAAAAATCGTTCGCTACGAACGCCCAGACGCCATCTTGCCTGGTATTGGAGGGCAGACCGGACTCAACCTTGCCATGCAGCTTGAAAAAAAGGGAATTCTGGCGGAATGTCGCACAGAACTTCTTGGAACAAAAATCAGCAGTATCGAACGTGCCGAAGACAGGGAGCTCTTCAAAGAGCTCTGTGAAGAACTCGGAGAGCCCGTACTTCCATCCGACATTGCAAGTTCTATCGAGGAGGGATTGAAGGTAGCAGAAAAAATCGGATACCCCCTTGTTCTTCGCCCTGCCTTCACACTTGGCGGTACCGGCGGCGGTTTTGCAGATAACGAGGAGGAACTCGTGGCACTGATGAAAAATGCCTTATCTCTATCGCCGGTTCATCAAGTTCTTATCGAAAAAAGTATCAAAGGGTATAAAGAGATTGAATATGAAGTGATGCGCGACAGCAATGACACTGCCATCACAATCTGTAACATGGAAAATCTAGACCCGGTTGGTATCCATACCGGTGACTCTATTGTAGTCTGCCCTTCGCAGACACTTACGAACAAAGAATACCAAATGCTGCGCTACAGCGCCTTAAAAATTATTCGGGCGCTTGGCATCGAGGGCGGATGCAACGTACAATTTGCACTGGATCCACATTCTTTCCAATACTATTTGATTGAAGTAAATCCACGTGTATCCCGTTCCTCTGCGCTTGCCTCAAAAGCGAGTGGATACCCAATTGCCCGCGTTTCGGCTAAAATCGGTATTGGCATGACATTAGATGAGATACCGCTTGCAAACACACCGGCTTCTTTTGAGCCTGCTTTAGACTATGTCGTGACAAAAATGCCACGTTTTCCATTTGACAAATTCGCCGATGCAGACAACTCACTCTCTACCCAGATGAAAGCAACCGGCGAAGTCATGAGCATCGGAAGAACTGTAGAAGAAAGCCTTCTGAAAGCTGTTCGTTCGCTTGAGATCGGACTTTTTCACCTGTATGACGCAAAATTCGATGATATGACGGAAACCCAATTGCTCGATTATATTCAGATTGGCACTGATGACCGTATCTATGCCATCGCCCAACTGCTTCGCCTTGGCTGTGATATTGACCGCATTCACTCTGTTTCTGCCATTGATGCGTTCTTTCTTCAAAAGCTTTCTCATATCGTTCAGATGGAGCAGCTTCTTCAGGAACATCCTGGCGACAGCAAGTTTTTGAAAATGGCAAAACAAACCGGATTTTCTGATAAAGAGATTGGTCTGCTTTGGCAAATGGACGAGAAGGATATCTTTCATATCAGAAAGCAGCACGGCATCCTTCCTGTCTATAAAATGATTGACAGCTGTGCCTCTGAATTTGACAGTTATATTCCTTATTTTTACTCTACCTACGAAAAGGAAAACGAGTCCATTGTATCAGACAAGCACAAGATCATCGTACTTGGCTCCGGTCCGGTTCGTATCGGACAAGGTGTAGAATTTGATTATTCCACAGTACATGCTGTTCAGACGATTCAGTCTGCCGGCTATGAGGCAATTATTATTAACAATAACCCTGAAACCGTCTCCACTGACTACACCTGCTCAGATAAGCTTTATTTTGAACCGCTCTGTGTGGAAGATGTCATGAATATCATTGAGCTTGAACAGCCAGACGGCGTGATCGCCACCCTCGGCGGACAGACGGCGATCAACCTTGCAGAGCCGCTCCGGGCAAGAGGGGTAAATATTATCGGAACTGACTGCGATGCAATTGAGCGTGCTGAAAACCGTGATTCCTTTGAAAAGCTCCTCGCCTCTTTACATATTCCACAGCCAAAGGGACAGGCAGTCACAAGTATCGAAGACGGCGTAAGAGCCGCAAACGAGATTGGTTATCCGGTACTTGTGCGCCCAAGCTTTGTACTCGGAGGAAGAGCGATGCAGATTGTCGCAAAAGAAGAGGCTCTTCGGAATTATTTAAAAACTGCAGTAGAGATCAACGAGGAAAAACCAGTACTTGTAGATAAATACATCCGTGGAAAAGAAGTGGAAGTAGATGCTGTCTGCGATGGGAAAAATGTGTTTGTACCGGGTATTATGGAGCTGGTGGAACGTACCGGAGTCCATTCCGGAGACTCTATCAGCATTTATCCGACGCACAGTATTTCCGAGAAAGTAAAAGAAACGATTCTTGACTACACACAAAAACTGGGACTTGGCATCGGAATCATCGGACTGTTCAATATCCAGTTTATTGTCGATGAATTCGAAAACGTCTATATTATAGAAGTGAACCCAAGATCCTCCAGAACGGTACCATTTTTATCGAAAGCAAGCGGATACAGCCTTGCAGATATCGCGACCCTTGCAATACTTGGCAAAAGTCTTCCGGAACAAGGTATTCATACTCTCTACCCAAAAGAGAAAGAACGTTTTTATGTAAAAGCACCTGCGTTCTCTTTCTCAAAATTACACGGTATGGATGCCTATCTGTCACCGGAGATGAAATCAACCGGAGAGGCAATTGGATACGACAACAAACTGCACCGTGCAATGTATAAGGCAATGATTGCTTCCGGAATCAAAGTACAAAACTACGGTACTGTCGTTGTGACACTCGCCGACGAAGACAAAGAGGAGGCTCTGCCACTGGTAAGGCGTTTCTACGATATGGGATTTAATATCGAAGCAACTGTCGGCACTGCACTCTTTTTGAAAGAGCAGGGTATTCGAACCCGTATCCTGCGCAAGCCATCTGAGGGCAGCGAAGAAGTACTTGATTCTATTCGCGCCGGATATGTCAGCTACGTCATCTGTACACGTGCCATCCTTTCCGGTATCCACTATGAAGATGGTGTTGCAATTCGTCGATGTGCCTCCGAAAACAATATTACCATGCTCACCTCACTTGACACCGTGCGCGTACTGCTCGATGTCCTGGAGGAAGTAACTATCGGTATCTCGACAATTTAGAACAAATAAGACAGTGACCGAAAGGTGATAAAAGCCCTTCGGTCACTGTCTTTCTATTTAAAAATACTCCCTCTAGTGGAAATAGTGATCTCCAATCAACTGACCATAATTTCCATTTCCGAAATATAATGCATCTCCAATTGGGTTATATCCTGCAAGTGCATCAGCTGCTGCCTGATAACATTCTGCCGGGATATTGCCACTTGCCAATACTCTGTCAAGCTTTCCTGTGATTGCCGGACCAAACTGTCCTGCCTGATAAATAACCTCTCTGATTGAGTTCGGGAAAGACCCGCTTCTTACACGGTTCAAAATAACCGCCCCAACCCCTACTTTTCCATCGTGTGGCTGGTTCCCTGCCTCACAGTAAATAATTGCTGCCAATAATGTCTGGTCGTCTGCGGACGCTGACATTGCCTCATCATATCTTACACTGCTTCCTGACTGTCTTGCAGCTTCTTCTGCAGCCTTTCTGGCAGCTTCTTCCTCTGCCGCTTTCTTTGCTGCTTCCTCGGCAGCAATCTCTTCCAACGTCTTTGCATCCTGCGGATTTGTCATATCAATCGCTGCTGCTCTTGCTACTGCGTCTGACCCAAATGCAAGCATTTCATTTTTTACATATCCTACAACCGAACCTGAAGAAACCTTTGACCATACATCTCCTCTTTCTTCCACAGTCAAGATTGTATTTGTATACATCTTTCCGACTACTTCACCGCCATCAACTGCCTCCGCAAGCACATCCGCTTCTGACTCTACATTTGCCAGCGCTTTTCCATGCCACACCTGTGTAGCCTCCGCAACTGCTGCTGTCTCTGGAATTTCATTCCATGTCTCCGCTAATGGTGAAATTGTCGTTTCGTGATTTATTGTTTCGATTGGCTGAGCATCAGATTGTGTATCAGCTGCCAAACTGCCGAACTCTGTGGTAAACACCATACAAGCTGTCAGCGCGAAGCTTATAATCACTCTCTTTTTCTCTCGTCTCATAAATTACCTCCTGGTTTGTTGCAATAACCTTACTGACTATTACAATAGTATACGTATTTAATTCATTTTTATTACAAATGTTACGTATTTGTTACATCTTTCAAACACAAGTGATATCCTAACATCTATTTGCCAACCTGTCAACCCCTAAAAAGAAAAAAAGGTTTATCGCCTTTGGCGATAAACCTCAAACATCAATATTGATGCGGCAATTGCCGCATTGAGCGATTCTACTTTTCCCTGCATCGGAATCTGAACCCAGACATCCGCTTTTTCTGCCACTTCATCTCTCAGTCCATTTCCCTCATTTCCAATGAGAATTGCTGTCCCTGACTGATAATTCTCCTTGTCATAAGTATTTTTTCCCTTAAGATGCGCCGCATAAGTTGTGACCTTTTTCTTTTGAAATTTATCCAAAAGCGCCAACAGATCATCCACATACACAAACGGCACACGATAAATCGATCCCATTGTAGAGCGAATTGTCTTCGGATTATAAATATCCACACAGTCATTGCTCATAAAAACGGCCGTCACTCCGGCTCCTTCCGCTGTCCTGACAATCGTCCCTAAATTCCCCGGATCCTGTAGGTTATCCAGCACGATAAAGTGCGGATTTTCCTTGGAAATCAGATCCTCTATCTCGTATTTTCGCTGCTTTACAACACATAATATCCCCTGCGGTGTCTTTGTGTCAGACACATGTTGAAATACCTTGTCCGCTAACACTTCCACTGGGAATCTCTCCAAATGTAATTCTTCTTTCTTCTTATTATAAAGTGATTCAGAAACATATACTTTTTTTACTTGATCTTGCGGCACTTCCATGAACATCCGAAGTCCTTCTACAATAAATACCTGTTCCTCATTTCTCACCTTACTTTTCTTTTGTAACTGCAATAAATTTTTTACTTGTGGATTGCTTGTACTTGTAATCATATTCCCTATTCCTTTTTCAACTTTTGTAACGCTTCATTCGAACCGATCAATATCACGATTAGATTCTTATTAAACGGCCGCTGCGGATTAATTGTAACATCTACAACACCATTTTCAATAGTTCCTACTACATTAATTCCGTATTTTTCACGAATTTGAAGGTCAACAAGCCTTTTCCCAATCCATTCATCCGGAATTTCTATTTCCACCAGACTGTAATCCGGCGACAGCTCTATCCAGTCAGCAAAATTACCTGACACCATCGTTCTTGCAATACGGCGCCCCATCTCCTTTTCCGGATGGACGACAGCATCTGCTCCCACTTTTTTTAATACGGTCGCATGAAGGCTGCTCTGTGCTTTTGCAAGTACATATGGTATTCCAATCTCCTTTGCCATGATCGTAGCCATAATACTTGTTCCAAAGTTTTCAGAGATTGCAATCACTGCGCCATCCAAATTTCTTGCTCCCAGTGATTTTATCACTTCCGGGTCCTCAATATTGGCGCACATTGCATATGATACCTTGTCTGCGATTTCCTGAATTTTTTCCATGGAATTGTCCACCACAATCACTTCACATCCCAGATTTTCCAATCCGAGCGCAAGATGCTTCCCAAAATTTCCCAAACCAAATACTGCATATTGTTTTCTCATATTCTGCTCCTATCCAACCATGATTCTCTTTTCCGGTAATTCTCTTGTGAACTCTTTCGGGTTTTTCTTTCCCCCAAATACCAATGCAATTGTAATCGGACCGATACGTCCCACATACATTAAACTCATCACCACAAGTTTACTCCCAAATCCAAGACTTGGTGTAAGATTTGCCGAAAGCCCCACTGTACCAATTGCTGATACTGCCTCATATAACAGATCCAAGAAATCCTTCCCCGGTTCAAATATCGTAAGCATTGTCACTCCCGCCGTCAGAAACAGAAGTGCAAGCATTACCACTGCAAAGCCCGTCCTAAAATTCTCCACCGGAATTCTTCTGCCAAAACACTCTGTATCACGTCTCCCATAGACAACCGTCATACATGTCAAAATGAGCATTGCCGCAGTCGTAGTCTTGATACCGCCGGCCGTTCCTGCAGGAGATCCTCCAATGAACATTAAAATACACGACAAGAACTTACTTCCTGCCGTCAATCCATCCTGACTTACCGTTGCAAATCCCGCTGTCCTCGTGGATACCGAATGAAATGCCGATGCCATGATCTTTTCTCCGAATGATAGATTCCCTATCGTCTTCGCATTGTCATATTCCAATGCAAACACAAACACGGTTCCTGTTATAATCAGCAAAACTGTCATCGTAATCGCCAGCTTCGAATGAAGAGATAATCTGGTAAAAAATTTACTCCACACAAGTTTTTTCGCTTTTACTTTCTTAAAATTTCCAATCAGGTCATTCCATACTGTAAAACCGATTCCTCCGGCTATAATCAACATCATTGTCGTCAGATTGATAACCGGATTACGAACATACTGCGTAAAGCTTCCATCTCCTAAAATATCAATTCCTGCATTACAAAACGCCGAGACAGAATGAAATATTGCATATGCAATCCCCTTCAGCGCTCCAAATTCAGGTACAAACACAACTGCAAAAAGAAGCGCGCCGATTCCTTCTACTAAAAAAGTACCTTTGATAATCTTTAGTACAAACGCCACAATTCCGGACAGTGTATTCAGATTATAGCTCTCCTGAATAATCACCCGCTCCCGCACTGTGATTTTTCTTTTTAAGATAATAAAAAAACCAGTCACACACGCGATTACACCCAGTCCACCGATTTGAATCAAAATCAAAAGAATGACTTTTCCAAATACCGTAAACTGTACCGCCGGCACAACTGTTACAAGTCCGGTTACACAGACTGCGCTTGTTGCCGTAAAAAGCGCATCTATAAAACGAATCGGCTGTGTATTAGAAATCGGCAATGTTAATAAAATCCCCCCAAGGAAAATGGTCGCGATAAATCCCATTGCCAATAACTGCATCGTGCTGAACCTGATTTTTTTAAGCGATGAATATTCCATAGCGTTCCCTTCTTAATTATACTTTAAATCGGTATCCAACGCCCCATATAGTCTCGATATACTGTGGTTTCGACGTATCAAATTCTATCTTCTCACGGATCTTTTTAATGTGAACCGTAACTGTTGCAATGTCTCCAATCGATTCCATATCCCATATCTCGCTGAATAATTCATCTTTTGTATATACATGATTTGGGTGTGAAGCCAAAAATGTAAGCAGATCAAATTCTTTTGTCGTAAAAGGCTTCTCCTCACCATTCACCCACACACGTCTCGCCGTCGTATCAATCTTCAGTCCACGAATCTCGATCACCTTGTTTTCTTCTGCTGCGCTTCCAATCAAACGGTCATAACGTGCCATATGCGCCTTCACACGGGCAACTAACTCACTAGGGCTAAACGGCTTTGTGATATAATCGTCTGCTCCAAGACCAAGTCCTCGGATTTTGTCAATGTCATCCTTTTTTGCCGAAACCATAATAATCGGCGTATTTTTTTCATCTCGAACCTGTCTGCAGATCTCAAATCCATCTACTCCCGGAAGCATCAAATCCAAAATAAACAGATCATAATCATTTTCCAATGCTTTCTTTAAACCTGTCTCTCCATCATTTGCAACCTCAACTTCAAAACCACTCAACTCTAAATAATCTTTTTCTAAGTCAGCAATTGCCTCCTCATCTTCTACAATCAATATTTTACTCATTTACTGGTACCTCCTGATATTTTCTAATAACAAAGTACATTACGGTTCCGGTGCCTTCCTTGCTCGTAGCCCAGATTTTTCCGCCATGCTCTTCCACAATTTTTTTCACAATCGAAAGACCGATTCCACTTCCTCCCTTAGAGGAATTTCTAGATGCATCTGTCCGATAAAACCGGTCAAAAATATGCGGCAGCTCTTTTGCCCCAATTCCTTTTCCGTTATCTTCCAGCTCAATCTGAACGAAATCTCCCACATCTTTCACGCGAAGATTGATCTTTCCATGTTCTTTATCCATATATTTTTCTGAATTGGACACAATATTATTAATGACACGCTTTAACTGCTCCACATCCGCAATGATCTTTACATCACTTTCCACATAATTAAAATAGCCAAACTCAATGCCCCTTGCCTCTAGTTCCATAGCAAGATCTTCTGCACAATCATCAAAATAATCATTTACAAGAACTGTGCTGAAATTGTAAGGTATACGGTTAGAGTCAATCTTCGAGTACAACGTCAGCTCATTGATCAAAAGATCCATCTCATTTGCCTTGTTATAAATCGTCTTAATATAGCGATCCATCTTCTCCGGCGTATCTGCCACACCGTCCATGATTCCTTCTACATAACCTTTAATCGCTGTGATTGGGGTCTTCAAATCATGGGAAATGTTGCTGATAAGTTCCTTACTTTTCCTGTCATACTCTACTTTTTCTTCCGCCGTATCTTTCAGACGTTTTCTCATCTCTTCAAAATCACGGCAAAGTTGTCCAATCTCGTCATCTGCCTCAATCTCCAGCTCAAAATCTAAATTTCCATCCTTGATATTTTGCGTGGCAATCTTCATTCTTCCAAGCGGTATCACAATTCCACGATAAATCCAAAGAATCAAAAACAATGCTGTGAACATCAGGATAAATACAACCGCAATCACCATGTCAGTTATAAGCTGTTTCACTTCAGGCACAGAATCACTCACATCCGTCACAATAAAGGCACTTCCCTGTGCCCCATCCTGATACTCAAAATCAATCTGCTTTACAAGTACCTGAAGGTCACCTCCAAGATAGACGCCGCTCTCCGAAGATGAATCATAGTCTCCATATGCCGGAAGCTCTTGTAAAAGCTCTGTCTCTGCCTCTGCTCCTATATAGACCACTTTGTCATCGCGCCTTACAACCAAATACGAGTTTTTCTTTGTCAGTTCTTCATTGATTTTTTCCAAATATGTGATATCTGTCAGTGTCTCCGGCGCTGTCTTTGCCGTTTTTACTAACTTGTGAAATGTCGCTGACGTGACTTTATTTAACATATTGACCGGATTTGAAAAGCTCTTATATGTCGTTCCTGTAATATTATAATTCTTCTCGATCATCGATATCTGATACTGACTGAAACCAGTAATGACAGCAAGGGACAATCCCATCGGCAATACTATAATGATTAAAAATGCTATCACCAATCTCGTTTTTAACTTCAATAAACACACATCCTTTTCTACAATTAGTAGTATTATACCATGTGACAAAATGTAATACACCAAAGAACCACTAAATATTTATAAATTTTTTGTAAATTTATACAAAAAAATCAGATGCACACTCATTTTAAGTATTTGCATCTGACTTTTTCTTATTTTTTGAAATCTTTCTACAAGTAAGCTTTCAAAGTTTCTACTTTATCTAATTTTTCCCAAGGTAAATCCAGATCATGACGTCCAAAATGTCCGTAAGCTGCTGTCTGCTTGTAAATCGGGCGACGGAGGTCTAACATCTTGATAATGCCAGCCGGTCTTAAATCAAAGTTCTCTCTTACGATATCTACTAATTTTTCCTCTGAAAGTTTTCCTGTTCCAAATGTATCAATCATAATTGATGTCGGCTGAGCCACACCGATTGCGTATGACAGCTGAATTTCACACTTGTCTGCCAAACCTGCTGCAACGATATTCTTTGCTACATAACGTGCCGCATATGCCGCAGAACGGTCAACTTTTGTGCAGTCTTTTCCAGAGAATGCTCCGCCACCATGACGAGCCATTCCGCCGTATGTGTCAACAATAATCTTACGACCTGTGACACCGCTGTCTCCGTTTGGTCCACCGATTACAAAACGTCCTGTTGGATTGATAAAGAATTTTGTATTCTCATCTACCATTTCTGCAGGTAAAATCTCGTCAAAAATATATTTTTTCACGTCTGCATGAATCTGCTCCTGTGTCACTTCCGGATCATGCTGTGTCGATAACACAACTGCATCCAGTCTGGCAGGAACACCATTTTCATCATATTCCACTGTTACCTGTGTCTTTCCATCCGGGCGAAGATAAGGAAGTGTTCCATCTTTACGCACTTTTGTAAGTCTCAGTGCAAGCTTGTGTGCCAATGCGATCGGATATGGCATAAATTCCTCTGTCTCATTGGATGCATATCCAAACATCATTCCCTGATCTCCGGCACCGATTGCCTCAATTTCTTCATCTGACATCTTATTTTCTTTTGCTTCCAAAGCCTTGTCTACACCAAGTGCAATATCAGCTGACTGCTCGTCAATCGCAGTTACCACACCACATGTATGTGCATCAAATCCGTATTTTGCTCTGTTGTATCCAATCTCATCGATTGTCTCTCTTACTAATTTTTGAATATCCACATATGCATTTGTTGTGATCTCTCCCATAACCAACACAAGACCTGTTGTAATTGCTGTCTCACAAGCTACACGGCTCATCGGATCCTGCTCTAACAGTGCGTCTAAGACTGCATCTGAAATCTGGTCACAAATCTTATCCGGATGTCCTTCTGTTACTGATTCTGATGTAAATAATAATCTTTCCATTCGTTCTTTCCTTTCTTTATTTCTTTCTCTCTCTTTAAGGATTGTCCTGCTTCTTCCCTAATTAACTAAAAACAGCCCGACAAAATCGGACTGTTTTATATTCTCATAAACCAATCCTCTTATTGTTCGATTACTCGCTCAGGTTGGCACCTTCCGTTCCCGGGGTTGCCGTGGCTTCATAGATCCTTTTACCTCCACCACTCTGAATAAGAGAAAGTTCGCATTATTTAATTTGTTCCGTTGATGATAATAACACTTCTAAATACTGCCGTCAAGCACTTTTTCTATTTACCTCAAGCCAAACGCATGAATGTGCTCCTCAACCACACCATATACTAAATTCAAAAATTATAAAGACATAATCTTCTCTAAATGCTTTTCTGGATTTGTTCCAATCACATAC
>OBWT01000095.1_pt1 | contig 48550 bp, 41 predicted proteins | sample 1476541 | NCBI WGS metagenome assembly OBWT01 (sample SAMEA2580134, study PRJEB22360) | human gut metagenome | biome: human gut; feature: human-associated habitat; material: faeces | place: Denmark | collected 2008/2010 | reverse complement strand
CCTCCGGGATGACCGGTTTTATCGCCTGGCTGGGGATTGCCATTAGCCACTATCGCTTCCGTCGCGGCTACGTGCTGCAGGGGAACGATCTCAACGATTTGCCGTATCGTTCCGGCTTTTTCCCGCTGGGGCCGATCTTCGCTTTCGTGCTGTGCCTGATCATTACCCTGGGCCAGAATTACGAAGCGTTCCTCAAAGATACCATCGACTGGGGCGGTGTGGCGGCAACTTATATCGGCATTCCGCTGTTCCTGGTGATCTGGTTCGGTTACAAGCTGGCGAAAGGCACGCGTTTTGTGCGCTACAGCGAAATGAAGTTCCCGGAGCGTTTTAAAAGCTAAGGTCAGCTGACACCGTAAGATAAAACCCTCTCATCGAGAGGGTTTTTTTATGTCTGCGATTCTTACACGTTGATACAGTTATTCATAATTTTATTGATAATTGTAATCATTATCTTTATCATTTCCGCCAAATTCAGGATGAAGCCAATCCCCGTATCTTGCAGAGGGTCAGACTGACAAGGGGCGACCAGCCACATCTACTGTAAAAAATTGCGCGCATACGCCGTTAGAGCGCTATGCCGACAGTACCTGTGAGCAGAACCTTTTTTGTTTGTTTTGTTGTACACCTCATGGAGATATGGAATGTTCAGGCTAAACCCTTTTGTCCGGGCCGGATTATGCGCGTCCGTCGTATCCCTGGCGTTTCCGGCGCTCGCCGACGTTAACGAAGAAACGCTGGTTGTCACCGCTGCGGCAACTGAACAGAGCGTCAAAGATGCGCCCGCCAGTATTAGCGTTATCACCCAACAGGATCTGCAGCGTAGACCGGTACAAAACCTGAAGGATGTACTGCGGGAAGTGCCGGGCGTGCAGCTCACCAACGAAGGGGATAACCGCAAAGGGGTGAGCATTCGCGGCCTCAGCAGCGGCTATACGCTGATCCTCGTTGACGGCAAACGCGTTAACTCGCGCAACGCCGTCTTCCGCCACAACGATTTTGATCTCAACTGGATCCCGGTTGATGCCATTGAGCGTATCGAAGTGGTGCGCGGGCCGATGTCTTCCCTCTATGGTTCCGATGCCCTCGGCGGCGTGGTCAATATCATCACCAAAAAAGTCGGTCAGCAGTGGACGGGCACCCTCAGCGCGGATACCACCATTCAGGAACACCGCGATCGCGGCGATACGTACAACGGTCAGTTCTTTACCAGCGGCCCGCTGATTGACGGCGTGCTGGGGATGAAAGCCTACGGCAGCCTGGCGAAGCGCGCCAAGGACGATCAGCAGGCTTCCAACAACGCAGCGGGCGAAACGCCGCGTATTGAAGGCTTCACCAGCCGCGACGGCAACGTCGAATTCGCCTGGACGCCAACCGATAATCAGGACATGACCGCAGGCTACGGGTTTGATCGCCAGGATCGGGATTCCGACTCTCTTGACCGCAACCGCCTCGAGCGCCAGAACTACTCCCTGAGCCACAACGGCCGCTGGGATGTCGGCAATAGCGAGCTGAAATTCTACGGCGAGAAAGTGGATAATAAAAATCCGGGTCAGGCCGGGACCATCACCTCTGAGAGTAACTCGGTGGACGGCAAATACGTTCTGCCGCTGGGCATGATCAACCAACTGCTGACCTTCGGCGGCGAATGGCGTCACGATAAACTGAAAGACCCGGTCAATCTGAGCAGCGGCAGCCAATCCACTTCCGCCAGCCAGTACGCGCTGTTCCTCGAAGATGAATGGCGGATCATCGAACCTCTGGCCTTGACCACTGGCATTCGTATGGACGATCACCAGACCTATGGCGATCACTGGAGCCCGCGCGCTTATCTGGTGTATAACGCCACCGATGCCGTGACCGTGAAGGGCGGCTGGGCGACGGCATTTAAAGCGCCATCCCTGCTGCAGCTGAACCCGGACTGGACCACAAACTCCTGCCGCGGCTCGTGCAGTATTATCGGTAACCCGGATCTGAAACCGGAAACCAGCGAAAGCTTCGAGCTGGGTCTGTACTATCGCGGCGAAGAGGGCTGGCTTGAAGGTGTGGAAGGAAGCGTCACCACCTTCCAGAACAACGTTGACGATATGATCGATATCCTGCGTACCTCCAGCGCCAGTGAAGCGCCGGGCTACCCGAACTTTGTCGGCTGGAAAACGGTGAACGGTAAACGCGTGCCGATCTTCCGCTACTTCAACGTCAATAAGGCGCGTATCAAAGGGGTAGAAACGGAATTGAAGGTGCCGTTCGGTGACGAATGGAAGCTGACGGTTAACTACACCTATAACGATGGCCGCGACCTGAGCAACGGCGGCGATAAACCGCTGCAAACGCTGCCGTTCCATACCGCTAACGGTACCCTCGACTGGAAACCGCTGGACGACTGGTCCTTCTACGTCACCGCCAACTATACCGGCGAACAGCGTTCGGTCAGCGCGACGGGCAAAACGCCCGGCGGCTACACCATGTTTGATATCGGCGCGGCCTGGAACGTCACCAAAAACGTCAAGCTGCGCTCCGGGGTACTCAACGTTGGCGATAAGGATCTGAGCCGCGACGACTATAGCTATACAGAAGAAGGCCGCCGCTACTTTATGGCCATCGATTACCGCTTCTAACCGGGCGATAAAAGAGGGCTGGCAGATTTCCGTGCCAGCCCTCGCTAAAGGCGCTCAGGGTGAAGCCAGACGGAAAAGCGGCGGGCGAACCCACCGCTCCAGGTTGCTACTTACCGGATTCGTAAGCCATAAAAGCAGCCACCTCCCTGTTCGTATCGCGGTAGCGAATTTCGCAAAGCGATTTTCTTACCAGCAGGGTGAACGCTAATAGCGTGATACACACGATGAGCAGACACCAGATCGGGGCGGTAGGCGGTACCTTCATGGTTTGTTCTCCTTGCCTTTCGGCGGGTAAGAGACTAACCTGATGTTGTCTAAGCATGCAGATAGCCTCGTGGTGTACTGACCCCCAAAAGTTGGACATAATAAACGAGGCTTCGCCGTAAAAAGTTCGCAAATATGCGGACTTTTTTGTTTTTAGATTCAGCTAAATTAACTATCCGACAATCGAATAATCCATATTCCTGCTTTACGGTTATACTCGCCCACCGGCTTCATCATTAGCTTGTTCTGTTAACAGTATTAGTATCTCTGAAAGTAGTTTGCCCACTATTTCTCGCTCAGACGCCTGCACTGCTGCCTCATTCCATCAAAAACACTCTCAGCAAGTTCTTGTGGGAAGTGAGCTGGAAGTTGTGCATAGACGCGTTCAATAACCTCTGGCGTCACGGTTACAATGTCATCAATCATCATCTCGATCTGCTGCCTGCTAAGACCAGTCATCTCACCATGTTTGATCCAGTGGCGTCTTAATATTCTGTAAATCTGGTAATAGTTACTGCTGCCACGGATTGCCATCGCCAGTTTGCATTTCTGCCAGGAAATCTGTGCATTTCCGTTGCCAATAATTGGCCATGCCGATAAAACATCATAGAGCGGAGTAAGATGATACTGCCCGCGAGGCTCTATCGCGATACTGAAATTTTTGGCGTGGCCATCTGTAGCGGCCATAAGCCAGAAAAGAATCTGAGCCCTGAAGAACTGTATTCTGTCATGTTCAGCCCGGTCTGAATGACTCAGAACACCCATAATGTCAGAGATCCCTGGTCCGCCATCGGCCTGGTATTTCCGTAATGGTGATACCGCGAGAGCCTGGCACATATCCTCCTGGGGTAAGCGAATGATCCACTGCTGGTCTCCCGACCATCTTCGATCAAAACGTTCCACCACCAGAGCCTTCTGATCTTCAAATTGAGCAATCCGGGTTTTGGCGACAGGGACCCCGTATTGCTCAAGAAGCAGCGAACAGAGCCATTCATTTTCTACTGACGTACTCATATCTGCTTTCATATTCCCGACCAGCCCGAGCGGTAACTTGAAAATATGAGTCGTCGGTGTATGACCCAGAGGCAGACACCAACTGCCGTCATGCCACAGTAAAGCTGTTTTTTCCTGCGCACCGGCAATCGATAATCGTAAGTCATCATTATCGACATGCCTGCCGGGTAGTAACGCTTCCGTCGTATTTCGTAATGTTGACGCGATTTCTGATTCAGAAAGAGGACGATATTTTACTGAATATAAATCAGTGGGTTCCTCTTCATCACTCAGTAGCTGTATTGCCCCCACGCAGTCTTTTCCCAACTCTTTCAACAAGTCGAAAGGTTCGAGACTGTCTGCCTGATAGCGCATTGCCAGACGCCTGCGGATCCCTTCACTATCCGGCAGTAAATTATCAAAATAATCACGTACTACGTTACCGTGCAAAATTTGGTTGCCGGGTGTGAAAGGCAGGGACAGAGACAATGGCCGACCTTGTTCGTCAGCAACCCATTCAGGGAGATAGCGTAACGAATCATCGCCTTTACTCTTTTCCCAGAACCCGACCTGAATGCCGTTCATCCATATCGCTAAACGTTGCTGTTTCCTGACCATTTCGTCACCATTTCTCTCGTCTGGCGGGCAAACTTTCCAAAGATTCATTTTCGCCCGACAGCATCATTTCTGATGAACCTTTCACCGAGGAAAGGCTGATTTCCACTCCCAGCACGGAAAACACTTTGAACAGGCGTTCAATACTCGCACTGGCTGGATTGGCCTCCAGGCGAGCGTAAGTCTGCTGGGTTACGCCTAACCGCTCAGAAACGTCTTTTTGAGTCAGTCCATTCGCTTTGCGAAATCCAAGCAGCAATGGACGCAACTGGTTGAGTGTTTTTATTGGAAAAACATTTTTCATCATGGGTAGGCCGCTATATGGTTTGAAACACCCTGTAAGCTGTACTCACAAAAATACACCTTAAAAGCTGTTAAATCAAGATTACAGCTTAAAAGCTGTTTAAAGGTCATAACAGCCTGTTGGCTGTTAAAATGGACAGGAAGAAAACGGAGCACGGGCAGACGTAAACCAGGCCTGGATTGATAACGGCCACTGCTGTTTATTGTTGAATCCGCCTAACCTAATTCCAGTTCAACTATTGAAATCAGACCAGCATAGCGGATACATTACGCACGTTGTTACCTTGTATCATCAGGATGCCGTTGACTGTGTTTTTTAGCCGTGAAGTCATTTCCAGAATCGTGCTTATCATCATGGCTGTTGCCGTGCTGAGCAGTTCGCTTATGGCAAAACCACAGGCTATGTACAACGTTCAGGATACAACGTCTGTCAGTGATCATCAGCACGACAGCGATGAACCGCTGAATGAGCACGATCCGCTGCTGTTCCACTCGCACGGTAATGTGCATCACCTCAATGCCGATCATTCCCACGATCTGAACAAACTCTTCACTCTGACTGCTTTGCAGGCCTGGAATGCAGGCATGCGGGCGACGTTTGCGCTAAGTTCAGAACAAATTCTGCGAATGCCACAGGCCACCCCCGAACGCCCTCCGAGATCCCTGATTGCGTAATAACTTCCATTAATTCGTTATTATTCAATTTGTAAGGGTTTTTATGAATACCAGCCTTGATATGCAGGGCCGGTTGAACGCTGGCCTGTTTTCAACTCAGGTGCGTTCGACTTGTCTGTTTTTCTTGTTGTTATTGCTTTTCTACAGCCAGGGCGCGTCTGCCCACGGCGTGGCGGAAGGCGACAAAGGGTACATCCAGGAAATCACCGGGATTAACATCATCCCGTTTATCTACCTTGGCGCGAAGCACATGGTGACCGGCTACGATCATCTGCTGTTTCTCTTTGGCGTGATTTTCTTTCTCTACAAAATGCGCGATATCGGGCTGTACGTCAGTCTGTTCGCTGTCGGCCACTCCACAACGCTGCTCATTGGGACGTTCTTTGATATCAGCGTCAGCGCCTATCTCATTGATGCCATTATCGGTTTGTCAGTGGTCTATAAAGCGCTGGATAACCTTGGAGCCTTCCAGCGCTGGTTTGGTTTTCAGCCCAACACGAAACTTGCGACGCTCATCTTTGGCTTCTTCCACGGCTTTGGCCTGGCGACCAAAATCAAGGAGTTCGAAATTTCTCCCGATGGCCTGTTCGTCAACCTGATTGCCTTCAATGTCGGGGTGGAGATAGGCCAGCTGCTGGCGCTGAGCGCCATCCTCATCATCATGAGCTACTGGCGGCAGACGGCGAGCTTTTTCCGCCATGCCTACACCGCCAACGTGGTGATGATGAGCGCCGGTTTCCTGTTAATGAGTTACCAGATTTGTGGCTACATTTTAGCCTGAGGGAGAAAAGAGAATGTATAACACCGATTTACCGACCCGCGCAGAGCTGCCGTCTGCGATGAAGCTGATGCAGTCCACTATTCTGGCGGCTATCGTCGCTTTGACGTTGCTGATAACCATCGTGATGCCTTCAGAATACGGTATCGATCCAACGGGCGTTGGCCGCCTGCTGGGCCTTAAACAGATGGGCGAAATCAAAACGCAGCTGGCGGAGGAAGCCGCCACGGACAAACAGGCGAGTACGAGCCAGTGGGGACAGTCAACCACTCAGGTGAATGAACGCCCGGTGCCAGATAACCCGCCGACAATCACGCAAAACAACTATCCGGAGCTGAGCGTTCCGGCGACAACTCGTGCGCCAGAAGCCCCAACTGCCAGTTCTCAGCGCAATCAGCTGTTAATTACTCTAAAACCGAATGAAGCGGCGGAAGTGAAAATGGAAATGCGTAAGGATGCGCGAGTGGCTTACCAGTGGATGAGCTCTGGCCCAGTGAACGTCGATGCGCACGGCGATCCGGTTAACGCCCCGAAAGGGTTTTACCACGGCTATGGCAAGGACCGGCAGATAACCTCAGGCGATGGTGTGTTGCAGGCCGCCTTTGACGGTAAGCACGGCTGGTTCTGGCGAAATCGTGGTTCACAGACAATTACTATCCAGTTGGACACTAACGGCGAATACACAAGCATTAAACGCGTAATCTAATACATTGGGCCCGTATGATGCGGGCCCTTTTTAATCCCTCAAACAATACAAGACTTTACACTTTCGCCCCTTACATCCTCCCCGGGGGGATGCTAATCTTTTCACTATGTTATGAAGACTGCCTGAGAGAAACGCCAGCGATGTACCTGATGTTTAAACGTTCACCCCGTTATATTCTGATGATTGTCATCATGGCCGTTGGCATGATGATGTCGTCGATGGGCACGTTTGCGTCACACGGTACCAACGGCCTGACAGGCTACGAGATGAATCTGCATGATGCAGAAGTCACCATGACAGTGCAGGATCACTCCCACGACTCGGATATCCCTCAGTCTGGTCACGCAGGCCATCATCAGACCGACCATTTCCATGAAACCCCTCAGCAGCCGCCCTCTGTGGAGATCTCCCTCTCTCCTGTAGCAGACAGATGGTTGCTGCTTGCCGATCTTCGCAGCCCGGTTAAGGCCACGGGCATCATTTACCGCCCTCCAAGCACCCGCCAGATCTGATCGCTGTTGCCGGTAGCAGTTCGCTGCCTGGCGTTTACCAACTTCAGATTTAGCGGAGAGGCTATGTACACAGACTCCATACAGGCGCGTCGCGAGATTGCGCGTAATTTTACTGAACTTAATTATCGTATTAACCCTCTGCACTGGCAGACACTGTGCATGGGCGTGAATCGCGATCTCCAGGCCAAAAAACTGCGTCCGAACGTCCCGGTTCCTTCACGACGTAAGGTCATTCCGTTCCTGAAAATGATGCACAAAGAAACGGGTTCGATGTTGAAAGCTATTCTTGCTTTTGGTTTCGATGGTCCCTGGACCTCCAGCGGTGGTTCGTTTCGTCTTGCGCGAGAAATTGGGTTCGACATTGCCCACCATGCGAAAAACATTCATCACAAAAACGGTACCGTCACCTTCCTTGAAATTGGTGCTGCCTGGGCAGGTTTTCGTGCCGAAGAAGCGACCAGCCATCAGGCGGCAATTTCCGGGCTTGCCCAGAGCTTCAGTGAGCAGCTCGGGGAGAGTGCATTCCTGCATTTCACCAATCTCACGCCATGGCACGAATCGCTGCCAAAGGGGGTGACTGAGCATCCCTACGTGACGGCTGCCGGGCTGTGTGTACTGGAGAAGCAGGGAGTTCGGGCCGGTGAGGTCGATATTATTTACTCTCAGGCCGCAGCCTATTTCGAACAGGATTACACGGCATTCCTTCGCAGCGCAGCCCGTCTGCTGAAAGGGGATGGCGTCTTAATCTTCAACCATGATCCTGTTCTGGCAAGTGCGATGGATGAAGTGGCCTGGGAGCACGGGCTGCGTCTGGTCAGACGCAAGCAGATGGGCGGAATGAATGGCGCGATTGCCCGTTATCACCGGTTTCGTTCGTCCCCGATGAGCCAGATGGACTTCCCTGGCGTAAACCGGGAGCAGGACGATGAAGTGGTCTGTGAATCACTGGTTATGTCGGCACTTCGTCGCAGCGTGGAGGTGTAACGCCCGATATGTTGACGCGCAGACATTTTCTCACCACCACAGGAGCGTTGCTGATGACAACATTACTGCCGGGGGAAACCCTGGCAGCCTCTCTGGCTGAAAAAGTCAGTGAAACATGGCAAAAAATAAACACCCGCCGCAATCAACAAGAGGCGATAACGCCGGGCTGGGTTTTGCAGTCGCTCGGGCTTAAACCTGGCTCAACTGAACTGCGAAGAGCCATTTTTGAGCTGGTCAGGCGGATACCCTATCAGCTCGGTGCATGGAATGGCGAAAGCATGAGTCTGTTTCAGCAGGGCTTTGGCGACTGCCGTCATAAAGCCGCTGCTGCCGAACGACTGCTGACCGATGGTGGCATTACGGCAAAGCGAAAGCTGGTGCGGTTTGACTGGGCTGATTTGCCTGTACCTGCGGATATTCTGGCAATTTTGCCGCAAACACAGGGATTTCATGACACTGTGGCTTTTGAGCTACAGGGCAAAACATACCTGTTTGATGCCACCTGGGATATGGCCTTGCGCGGAGCGGGTTTCCCGGTGATGCCTTCCTGGGATGGCAACTCTGATACCTGGCCGGTGACTTCCCGGATGTCGACGCAGCAAACCGTACTAATGCCGCAGCCAGGGCAGGACATTTACAGCACTAACCAGATGAGCTGGCCGCAGCGCGAGAAAACCATGGCGTTTAATCAGGCACTGAATAACTGGCTGGAGGTCATTCGGGCTAACCGTGATGACTGGTGCACCATTATCCATAGTGATATTGAAGCCACCCGGTTGAGCCTGAAAACCTGTCTGGGACAACTGAGTTAATTCCCTTCTCGTCAGGAGGGGCTGCGCAGGGAAGCGGCGATAACACCTTCGACACTTTTTATGCTGCTTCAGGTATAACGCTGGGATACCTGAAGCTTTTTTATTTAACATCCAAGATAACAGACGAATCAGTATCCTCCTCACCCGGATAAAGCTTGTCATTTTTTTCAGGTCCCTCTATGCTTTGAATATCCCCCTGGGGGGGATGTGATTTCAAACCAAGAGATTTCCTGATGCTCAACATTCTTTCTAATCGTACCTATCGCCACCTGTTTATGGCACAGGTTATCGCCCTTATTGGCACCGGTCTGGCGACCGTTGCGTTAGGGTTACTGGCCTACGATCTCGCAGGTGACAGAGCCGGGGCAGTGCTGGGTACCGCGCTGGCTATCAAAATGAGCGCCTATATTCTTGTTGCGCCCGTGGCGGCGGCTTTTGCCGATAAATTCCCGCGTCGCACCATGCTGGTAACACTGGACCTGGTTCGCGCTCTCGTGGCTATCACGCTGCCTTTTGTCACCCAGATATGGGAAATCTACATCCTGATCTTCATTCTTCAGGCTGCCTCGGCGGCGTTTACGCCTACTTTCCAGGCAACTATCCCGGATATTCTTCCTGACGAACGTGAATATACCCGGGCGCTGTCTCTGTCACGTCTGGCCTACGATCTTGAAAGCGTCATCAGCCCTATGCTGGCGGCTGCACTGCTGACGGTCATGAGTTTCCACAACCTGTTTGCCGGTACGGCAGTCGGGTTCCTTGCTTCAGCAGCTCTGGTTGTTTCCGTGACACTGCCGAAGATGAAAGCGTTAACGGTCAAACGCAGCATCTATGACAAAACTACACGAGGTATGCGCATCTTCCTGAAAACGCCCAGACTGCGCGGCCTGCTGGCACTCAACATGGCCGTAGCGGCAGCGAGTGCAATGGTTATCGTCAACACCGTCGTTCTGGTTCAGGCGGACTTTGGTTTCTCACAGCGGTCTACCGCTATTGCGCTGGCCTTCTTCGGCGTGGGGTCCATGGTATCGGCCCTGGTTCTCCCCAGACTCCTCGACAACATGAGCGACCGTATGCCGATGCTTGCAGGTACGGCGCTTTTAGTCATTGGCCTGGGGTCAGGCATTTTCCTGAAGGATTACATCACGCTGGTTGTGCTCTGGGCACTGCTGGGGGTGGGCTATTCACTTTCTCAGACACCGGGTGGTCGCCTGCTGCGCCGTTCGTCAACAGCGGAAGACAGACCGGCGCTGTTTGCCGCCCAGTTTGCACTGTCACATTCATGCTGGCTGGTGACTTATCCGCTGGCCGGATGGGTTGGTGCGGCATGGGGGACACAGGCTTCATTCATCGCCCTGACTGTTGTGGCAACATTGTCGCTGGTCACCGCCGTACTTATCTGGCGTCCTGAGCATGAAGTGTACGCTCAGGTTCACAGCCACAAAGACCCGGAAACAAACAACGAATCGACCCATGAGCATGATTTCGTCATTGACGATGAACATCCGTCCTGGCCGAAGAAAGAGAAGTAATTTCCCAAAAAAAGACAACGTATCAGGAGAGGATAAGCCGATAAAAAGTGTGACCATGGCGTTGATACACATTATCTTATCCCTTCCACCTGGAGAGGATAAACCATGACCGTTCATGCATCACACCCTGACATTATTAAAAGACTTAAACGTGCCGCAGGGCACCTGAAAAGTACCATCCAGATGCTCGAAGATGAGAAAGCATGTCTGGATATCGCCCAGCAACTGCACGCTGTGGAAAAGGCGATAACGAATGCGAAGCGTACCTTAATTCATGACCATCTGGATCACTGCCTGGAGGATGCCCTTCATGCTGACCACACGGAGTCTGATAAGACGCTTAGCGAATTTAAAGAGATAACTAAATATCTTTAAGGCAAGCGAAACATGACTGATTTTTCCACTCTTTTACAGCAAGGCGTGGCCAATGCCTGGCTGTTCATCCCCAGCGCTATTTTGCTCGGTGCGCTTCACGGACTGGAGCCAGGGCATTCCAAAACGATGATGGCCGCCTTTATTGTGGCCATCCGGGGAACGGTCAAGCAAGCGGTATTACTGGGGCTTGCCGCGACAATTTCTCATACGTCTGTTGTCTGGCTCATTGCGTTCGGCGGAATGTATATCAGTCAGAAATTCACTGCTGAATCAGCCGAACCCTGGTTTCAGCTGATTTCCGCCGTCATCATTCTCGGTACGGCGGCATGGATGTTCTGGCGAACCTGGCGCGGCGAAAAGCTGTGGAAGATGGAGCAGGAAGAGGAACACAGCCACGGTCATCACGATCATGACGAAACCCGCATCATCGATACGGGCCATGGCAGCGTTGAACTCTCGATTTTCGAAGAAGGACAACCCCCTCACTGGCGTTTACGCTCGCTCAGCGGCAAGAAATGGGAAGCTCGCGACATTTCTCTGGTGACCAACCGTGGTCCAGGGACATTTTCACAGGTATTTGATTTCGTCGAAAAAGACGGGTTTATGGAATCGGCCCTGGCGATCCCGGAGCCACACAGCTTTGATGTTCGCCTGTCTTTAGGCCATCGCGGCCATGTGCATGATTATGATGTGGAATTCCGTGAACATGAACACGACCACGATCATTCCTCGCTGGAAGGTCTGGATGTTAATTCTCGCGAATATCAGGATGCTCACGAAAAAGCGCATGCGAACGACATCAAAAAACGTTTTGCGAATCGCAGCGTAACCACCGGACAAATAATCCTGTTCGGCCTGACCGGCGGCCTTATTCCTTGCCCGGCAGCCATTACCGTTTTGCTGCTCTGCATCCAGGTGAAGGAATTTACGCTCGGTGCCGCGCTGGTACTGTGTTTCAGCATCGGTTTAGCGATCACGCTGGTTTCAGTGGGCGCAGCGGCGGCTTTCAGCGTTCGTCAGGCAACCAAACGCTGGAGTGGCCTGGATACGCTGGCGCGTCGGGCACCGTACTTCTCAAGCGTACTGATTGCCCTGGTCGGCATCTACATGGGTTATCACGGCTGGATCGGCGTGACTCGCTGATTTCGCCTTACGAGACTCATCTCTGAACCCACCCATCGGTGGGTTTTTTATCTCTGAGGCCCGTCACATTTTTATCCCCCTACCGGGGATAGCAATTGAGCTTTCACAGGCGCTCATTTATCATCGAAATATCCTCCCTGGGAGGATGTAAAATCATAAATGGAACCTGCTATGCAAAAACAATACTTCAGTCAGTTCATCAACGTCACCGGCGTGTTGCTCACTTCATTCATCGCCATTCCAGCCCTTGCGGCTCAAGGCGGTTTCTCCGCAGAGAAAGAGCCAGTCGCCACTGAGCGCATGTATGCCGGACATAAAGTACAGCAGGAGAATGGTCAAAGCCGTATTCAGGCCGTCTCGTCAATGCACGAAGGGGCATGGATCACGCTGGAAGGCAATGTTATCAGCCAGCAGCAGGATGAGTGGTACACCTTCCGTGACCCAACCGGCACCATCAAAGTGCGCATTGCACAGAAAGTCTGGAACGGGCAGCATTTCGATGCTCAGGACTTAGTGCGGGTTAGCGGACAGATAAGTCATAAAAATGGTGTTTCAACTTTAGACGTAGAAATCATCAGCAAACCCTAAAGCACAATTCTGGCGAACTACACTTTCCGGGCATGAGTAGTTCGTCAATTTAGCATGCGCCGATTGCTCAGGCAGGCATTGCCTCTCCATTGGCATGGAGTAAGCTAATATGGAGGCATCATGCAGCAGACTAATAAAGTTTTAAATTCTGAGGGGGTGACCACAGACCTTCAATCGGTACTCTACCGGGCTCAGCCCTTTCAATCGAAGGCTAATTCGTCGGTTATTGTAATAGCGAATGTAATCTTCTATTGCGACTTTCAAATCATCTATGTCGCTGAATGTATTAGGATGAAAACATTCTGATTTTAGAGTGCTAAAAAAGCATTCTGCACAGGCATTATCCAGGCAGTTACCTCTGCGCGACATACTCTGCAAGACGCCAAATTGCTTCAACTGATACTGATACCATCGGTGCCGGTATTGCCACCCCTGATCCGAGTGTAGGACTGGCCTGTTACCAGGCTCTAGCCTGGCAAATGCTTTAATCAGCATCTCATCAACCATGTCCATAGCAGGACGTTCTGAAACGCTGTAGGAAATAACTTCGTTATTGAAGAGATCGATGATTGGTGACAAATAAAGCTTTCTGCCATTAACAGCAAATTCAGTGACATCCGTAACCCATTTTTCATTGGGCTGGTCAGCTTTGAAGTTTCGTTGAAGGATATTGTCCTTGCTTTCGCCATGATCCCCGCGCCAGGAGCTGTATCGCTTAACCCGGATAGCAGCTTTAAGACTAAGTCGATTCATTAGCCGTTGAATCACTTTATGATTGATCGCACCGACCTCTTTTCTGAGAGCAAGTGTGATTCGGCGATAACCGTAGCGACCGCAATTATCGTCATATATCTCTTTGATCCTGCATTTTATTTCATCATATTTATCCGGCGATTTCAGCGCTTTCAGATGATAGTAAAATGTGCTCCTGGGGATCTGTGATATACGGAGCAGCTGCTCAAAGGAATGATGCTGCCTTAGCTCGTCAATTACCCGAACACGTTCTCTTATCGAACTAAGGCTTTCAGCTTTTGGAGATAAAGTATCCGCAGCTCAAGGAACTTAACTTTTCTTTCCAACTCTTGAATCTGTCGCTCCTTCGAACGTTCCAGTGCGGCCTCAACAGCTTCAGGGTTATCAGCCATTTTAATAGACCTATTTTTTCCAACTTTAAGTGAGCGAAGCCCTTCCTCTCCATGCTCATGGAACACCTTCAACCATCTGGCAATTGTTGCGGGACCGGCGATTTTAAATTTGGTAGTTGCCTGATTTTGTGAGAGCTGACCTGAAAGCACAGCATGCACGGCTTCAATCCTGATATCTGGGTCGATTGATACGCCCTTGTACCGGGGCCTCAATGCTTCTTCACCATATGCATGATAGGCTGCTGTCCACATTTTCACCTGGGTGATGGGGATGTTAAAGCGGACTGAAGTCATACGATAGCCATCGTCGCTAGCAAAATAGTGCATAACCACTTCGAGGCGTTGTTCAAAGGTGTACTTACGTCTGGACATGAGACTCTCCAATTAGAGAGTCCAACAAAATGGGTGCAGTACATGGGTGATTACATTACCTTCGGGGCTTTCTTCTTTCTGCCTCAGCACAACGGTAAAACTCAATCCTGCCCTGAGGCGAAAGCCTCAAGCGCCGCCAAAAATCATACCCGCCGACAACGGAAAATACACTATCTCTCTGTATATATTACTTTTTATGACTATTGGATGCTGAGGCATTTTGCGTATCAATGCGCCGGGAAGGTGATTCACGACGCATTGAAAGGATCAGGAGAAGAGGTGCCGGGCATGGAAACGCAGGTGGTCCTCAATAAATGAGGCGATAAAGTAGTAGCTGTGATCGTAATCGGGCTGAATACGCAGGGTTAACGGCCAGCTTTTCTGACGCGCGGTTTCCGCCAGCACCGCCGGCTGCAGCTGTTCGGCGAGGAATGTATCGCTGTCGCCCTGGTCAATCAGGGTTGGAATCGCATCTGACTCGCTGCTGGCCTGCATTAACGCGCAGCTGTCCCAGGCCTGCCAGGCCGCTTCATCCGCTCCTAGATAGGCGGTAAACGCTTTTTTGCCCCAGGGAACCTGGGTCGGATTAACGATAGGCGCGAACGCGGAAACGCTGACGAAGCGGCCCGGATTCTTCAGCGCCATCACCAGCGCGCCGTGGCCGCCCATGGAATGCCCGCTGATGGCGCAGCGGCCGCTGAGATTAAACTCGCGGGCAATCAGCTGCGGTAGCTCGTCGCGAAGGTAATCGTACATGCGGAAATGCGCGGACCACGGCGCCTGGGTGGCATTGAGATAAAAGCCAGCGCCTTTCCCCAGATCGTAAGCGCTATCGTCGGCAACGTTATCACCGCGCGGACTGGTGTCCGGCATCACCAGCGCAATGCCCAGTTCGGCGGCGACGCGCTGTGCGCCCGCTTTGGTGGTGAAGTTTTCATCATTGCAGGTCAGGCCGGAGAGCCAGTAGAGAACCGGCGGCGGCGCGTCCGCGTTGGTGGGCGGTAAAAAGATGCTGAAGGTCATTGCGCAGTTCAGCGTTGCGGAGTCGTGCCGCCAGCGTTGCTGCCGACCTTCAAAACAGCGGTGCTCTTCGAGCAGTTCCATGCAGGGCTCCTTAAGTGTCTCAGGCGTAATTTTCCATAATACAGATATTTCATGGCCTCGTGAGTAACTTTCACTTCCTCCTTTTCGGAACGTATTGCATCATTAATGCAACTTTTAACCAACATGCTGACCTTGCCGCAGCGGCAGGCGTCGCGCTATGGGTCGGCGATTGGCTTGGTTGCGGCAAGGTGAGCAGGGCGTTGCGTAACGCATCGTAGTGCGCTGGTCTGGCGGCGTGGAACGAGAGGTGACGCCAATTTCAACAATTATCGATGCGGCTACTGGATTCTGTGCGTCACCTCACGCACAATGAATACAAACTTTGCCCTCAGAAGAGCAAAGAGCGCCACACCTGCAGGAGAACAAAAATGTCATCACTGAGTAAAGAAGCCATACTCGTTCATGAAGCGCTGGTCGCTCGTGGGCTGGAGACGCCGCTGCGTCCGCCAGTACAAGAAATTGATAATGAAACTCGCAAGCGTCTGATCGCCGGACACATGACCGAGATTATGCAGCTGTTAAACCTTGATCTAAGTGATGACAGCCTGATGGAGACCCCCCATCGCATCGCCAAAATGTACGTCGATGAGATCTTCTCCGGACTGGACTACGCACGTTTCCCAAAAATCACCGTCATCGAAAATAAGATGCAGGTTGATGAAATGGTGACCGTGCGCGATATCACCCTGACCAGCACCTGTGAACACCATTTTGTGACCATTGACGGCAAAGCCACGGTGGCCTATATCCCGAAAGATTCGGTTATTGGCCTGTCGAAAATTAACCGTATCGTGCAGTTCTTCTCCCAGCGTCCGCAGGTGCAGGAGCGTCTGACGCAGCAGATCCTCACCGCGCTGCAAACGCTGCTGGGGACCAGCAACGTCGCGGTTTCCATCGATGCGGTGCACTACTGCGTGAAAGCGCGCGGCATTCGCGATGCGACCAGCGCCACCACCACCACGTCGCTGGGCGGCCTGTTTAAATCCAGCCAGAATACCCGCCAGGAGTTCCTGCGCGCCGTACGTCACCACAACTAAAACGGAGCAGGGTACATGGAGAGAAATGTCACGCTGGACTTTGTCCGCGGCGTCGCCATCCTCGGTATCCTGCTACTGAATATCAGCGCCTTCGGTTTACCGAAGGCCGCTTACCTCAACCCGGCATGGTCCGGGAACATTTCCGCCAGCGACGCCTGGACCTGGGCGATTCTCGATCTGCTGGCGCAGGTCAAATTCCTGACCCTCTTCGCCCTGCTGTTTGGCGCCGGACTTCAGCTTCTGCTGCCGCGCGGCAAGCGCTGGATCCAGTCGCGCCTGACGCTGCTGGCGCTGCTTGGCTTTATTCACGGACTGTTTTTCTGGGACGGCGATATTCTGCTGGCCTATGCGCTGGTCGGGCTGGTGGGCTGGCGGATGGTGCGCGACGCGCACGATGTCAAATCGCTGTTTAATACCGGCGTGGTGCTGTACGTTATCGGCGTGGCGGTACTGCTATTGCTGGGATTGATTTCCGGCAATACGCCCAATCGCTCGTGGCTGCCGGACGCGGCAAATTTGCAGTACGAGCAGTACTGGAAGCTAAAAGGCGGCTTTGAAGCGGTGAGCAATCGTGCGGATATGCTGTCGGATAACCTGCTGGCGCTGGGCGCGCAGTACGGCTGGCAGCTGGCCGGCATGATGCTGATGGGCGCCGCGCTGATGCGCAGCGGCTGGCTCAAAGGGCAGTTCAGCCTTCGCCACTATCGGCGTACCGGCGGGCTGCTGATTGCCGCCGGATTGGCGGTCAACTTGCCCTCGATTATTGCCCAGTGGCATCTTGGCTGGGACTATCGCTGGTGCGCATTCTTGCTTCAGGCGCCGCGGGAGCTGGGCGCGCCGCTGCAAACCATCGGCTACGCGGCGCTGGCCTGGGGCTTCTGGCCGCAGCTATGTCAGAGTCGTCTGGTGGGGGCGATTGCCTGCGTCGGGCGCATGGCGCTAACCAACTATCTACTGCAGACCCTGATTTGTACCACCCTGTTCTACCGCTTCGACCTGTTTATGAAGTATGACCGCTTACAGCTGTTAGCCTTCGTACCGGCCGTGTGGACGGTTAATCTTCTCTTCTCGTGGTTTTGGCTACGTCATTTCCGCCAGGGGCCCGTTGAGTGGCTATGGCGTCAATTCACCCTGCGTGCGTCGGGGACATCATTAAAAGATACATCCAGATAACGATCTGGATCACAATCATTAACAAAATGGATGTAACCGTTTCCATCCCTGTGACCTCACTCACGTAGCATACGGCACGTCGCTGCCAGAATAGTCTCCTTGCTGAACACAGGAGGTGAGTGTGACGTACTGCAATGCTCTACAGGTCGGTGAGTATGATCACCATTCGTGATGTCGCCCGCCAGGCGGGTGTTTCCGTCGCGACGGTTTCGCGCGTGCTGAATAACAGCGCGCTGGTGAGCCCGGATACGCGAGAAGCGGTAATGAAGGCGGTAACGCTGTTGGGCTATCGGCCGAACGCCAACGCGCAGGCGCTGGCGACGCAGGTCAGCGATACCATCGGCGTGGTCGTGATGGACGTGTCGGACGCCTTTTTTGGCGCGCTGGTCAAAGCGGTTGATACCGTCGCCCAGCAGCATCAGAAATATGTGCTTATCGGCAATAGCTATCATGAAGCGGAAAAAGAGCGTAACGCCATTGAGGTGCTGATTCGCCAGCGCTGTTCAGCGCTGATCGTCCATTCCAAGGCGCTGAGCGACGCGGAGCTGGGGGATTTTATGGAGCATATGCCGGGAATGGTGCTGATTAACCGCATCGTGCCGGGGTACGCCCACCGCTGCGTTGGACTGGATAACGTCAGCGGCGCGCTGATGGCGACCCGCATGCTGCTCAATCATGGTCACCAGCGCATCGGCTACCTCTCTTCCAATCACGGCATCGAAGATGATGAATTACGGCGGGAAGGGTGGTTCAGGGCATTACATGAACACGGCATTGTCGCTCCCGAAAGCTGGGTGGGGTCCGGGTCGCCTGATATGCAGGGCGGCGAGGCGGCGATGGTCGAACTACTGGGGCGCAACCTCGGTCTGACCGCGATCTTCGCCTATAACGACAGCATGGCGGCCGGCGCGCTCACGACGCTTAAAGATAACGGCATTGCCGTACCGCAGCATCTTTCGCTGATCGGTTTTGATGATATCCCCATTTCCCGTTACACCGACCCGCAGCTGACGACGGTGCGCTACCCGATTATGTCGATGGCGAAACTGGCGACCGAGCTGGCGCTACAGGGCGCGGGGGGGACGCTGGATCGTGAGGCCAGCCACTGCTTTATGCCGACGCTGGTGCGCCGACATTCGGTGGCGCAGAGGCAAATTGTGGGGCCGATCACTAACTAATTATCTGCCTGATGTAACCGCTTTCAATATGTGAGTGATTTCACAGTTTGTTAACATTAAGCTGGCTATGATTGCTGCGTTTACAAGTCTGAACATACTATGTCACGGTGATTAATCACTTTTACAGCAGTAATCGGCGTTAAACGATGAATAAAGCCGTTTTTCAGGAGCGTTACCCTACACGGAAGACAGAATTACAGTCGTGAATGTCGCTGTGCAGTAACATAAATGTAACGCTCGCCAGCCATTTTCACACCAAAGACCCTGCATAATAAAACCGGAGATTCCATGAATAAGAAGGTGTTAACCCTGTCTGCTGTAATGGCCAGCATGTTATTCGGCGCCGCGGCGCACGCAGCAGATACCCGTATCGGCGTGACGATTTATAAGTACGACGACAACTTTATGTCGGTGGTGCGTAAGGCAATTGAAAAAGATGGCAAATCAGCGCCGGATGTTCAGCTGCTGATGAATGACTCGCAAAACGACCAGTCCAAGCAGAACGATCAGATTGACGTACTGCTGGCAAAAGGCGTGAAGGCGCTGGCGATTAACCTGGTTGACCCGGCGGCGGCGGGGACGGTCATCGATAAAGCCCGTGGCCAGAACGTGCCGGTGGTGTTCTTTAACAAAGAGCCATCCCGTAAGGCGCTGGATAGTTACGATAAAGCGTACTACGTCGGTACCGATTCAAAAGAGTCCGGCGTGATTCAGGGTGACCTGATTGCCAAGCACTGGAAAGCGAACCCGAACTGGGATCTGAATAAAGACGGCCAGATTCAGTTTGTTCTGCTGAAAGGCGAGCCGGGCCATCCGGATGCGGAAGCGCGTACTACCTACGTCATTAAAGAGCTGAATGATAAGGGCTTCAAAACCCAGCAGCTGGCGTTAGACACCGCCATGTGGGACACCGCTCAGGCGAAAGATAAGATGGATGCCTGGCTGTCTGGCCCGAATGCCAACAAAATTGAAGTCGTTATCGCTAACAACGATGCGATGGCCATGGGCGCGGTAGAAGCGCTGAAGGCCCACAATAAGAGCAGCATCCCGGTATTCGGCGTCGATGCGCTGCCGGAAGCGTTAGCGTTGGTTAAATCCGGCGCTATGGCGGGTACCGTACTGAACGATGCCAACAACCAGGCGAAAGCCACCTTCGATCTGGCGAAAAATCTCGCCGATGGCAAAGAACCGGCTGCCGGCACTAACTGGAAAATTGAAAATAAGATTGTCCGCGTACCGTACGTGGGCGTTGATAAAGACAATCTGAGCGAATTTATCGGTAAGTAATCGCTTAATAAGCTGCGGGCGTGCGCGCTTGTACGCCCGATTATTCCTGATACAGAACCCGTCCCTGTTCGTCGTTAATTCGTCGGCTGGGGTATGCACGCACGCAGCCAGGTATAACTATGGTCAGCAATAATAGCGAACGGTCAGGCGAATATTTGTTGGAAATGAGCAATATCAACAAATCGTTTCCTGGCGTCAAGGCTCTCGATAATGTGAACCTCAAGGTTCGTCCCCACTCTATTCACGCGTTAATGGGGGAGAACGGCGCGGGCAAATCAACATTATTAAAATGCCTATTTGGGATCTATCAAAAAGATTCCGGCAGTATTCTTTTTCAGGGACAAGAGATCGATTTCCATTCGGCTAAAGAAGCCCTGGAAAACGGTATTTCAATGGTTCATCAGGAATTAAACCTGGTCTTACAACGTTCGGTGATGGACAACATGTGGTTGGGCCGTTATCCCACCAAAGGCGTGTTTGTCGATCAGGACAAAATGTATCGTGATACCAAAGCGATTTTCGATGAGCTGGACATTGATATCGACCCGCGCGCTCGCGTCGGCACGCTATCGGTATCGCAAATGCAGATGATTGAAATTGCGAAGGCATTTTCCTATAACGCCAAAATTGTGATTATGGATGAGCCGACTTCTTCGTTAACCGAAAAAGAGGTCAACCATCTGTTTAAAATTATCCGCAAGCTGAAAGAGCGCGGCTGCGGCATAGTCTATATTTCCCACAAAATGGAAGAGATCTTCCAGCTGTGCGATGAAATTACCATCCTGCGCGACGGCCAGTGGATCGCCACCCAGCCGCTGGAAGGGCTGGATATGGATAAGATCATCGCGATGATGGTCGGTCGCTCCCTCAATCAGCGCTTTCCGAACAAGGAAAATAAGCCGGGTGAGGTGATTCTCGAGGTGCGCAATTTAACCTCATTGCGCCAGCCGTCGATTCGCGATGTCTCTTTCGATCTGCACAAAGGCGAAATCCTGGGGATTGCCGGACTGGTTGGCGCGAAACGTACCGATATCGTTGAGACGTTATTTGGTATTCGCGAGAAGGCCGGTGGGACGATCAGGTTGCACGGTAAGAAGATTAATAACCATAGCGCCAATGAAGCCATCAACCACGGCTTTGCGCTGGTGACCGAAGAGCGACGCTCGACGGGAATTTATGCCTACCTGGATATCGGTTTTAACTCGCTGATTTCCAATATTAAGAAATACAAGAATAAGGTCGGATTACTGGATAATTCACGCATGAAAAGCGATACCCAATGGGTAATTGATTCGATGCGCGTGAAAACCCCAGGGCAGCACACGCAAATTGGTTCGTTGTCCGGTGGTAACCAACAAAAAGTGATTATCGGTCGCTGGCTATTAACCCAGCCGGAAATTCTGATGCTCGATGAACCCACGCGTGGGATTGACGTTGGGGCGAAGTTCGAAATTTATCAGCTGATCGCCGAGCTGGCAAAAAAAGACAAAGGGATCATTATTATTTCCTCCGAGATGCCGGAGTTGCTGGGTATTACTGACCGTATTCTGGTAATGAGCAATGGTCTTGTTGCCGGAATTGTTGAGACTAAAACCACCACGCAAAACGAAATTCTCCGTCTTGCGTCGTTGCACCTTTAAGATCAGGGGCTCCTCATGAGTGCGTTAAATAAAAAGAGTTTTCTCACCTATTTGAAAGAAGGTGGGATTTACGTGGTTCTTTTAGTATTGCTGGCCATTATTATTTTCCAGGATCCGACTTTCTTAAGTTTGCTGAACTTAAGTAATATTCTGACCCAGTCTTCGGTGCGTATTATTATCGCTCTCGGCGTGGCCGGTCTTATTGTCACCCAGGGAACCGACCTTTCAGCCGGACGCCAGGTCGGCCTGGCGGCGGTTATTGCCGCCACGATGCTCCAGGCGGTGGACAATGCCAATAAGGTGTTCCCGGAGATGGCTACGATGCCGATCCCGCTGGTTATCCTGCTGGTATGTGCGATCGGCGCGGTTATTGGTCTTATCAACGGTATTATCATCGCTTACCTGAACGTGACGCCGTTTATCACCACCCTCGGCACGATGATCATCGTTTACGGTATCAACTCCCTGTATTACGACTTTGTTGGCGCGTCGCCGATTTCCGGCTTCGATAGCCACTTCTCGCAGTTTGCCCAGGGGTTTATCGCGCTGGGCTCATTCCGCCTGTCGTATATTACCTTCTATGCGCTGATTGCGGTGTTCTTCGTATGGATCCTGTGGAACAAAACCCGCTTTGGTAAAAACATTTTTGCTATCGGCGGTAATCCGGAAGCGGCTAAGGTTTCCGGCGTCAACGTCGCTCTGAACCTGCTGATGATTTATGCGCTCTCCGGCGTGTTCTACGCCTTCGGCGGCCTGCTGGAAGCCGGACGCATCGGTTCGGCGACCAACAACCTTGGCTTTATGTATGAACTGGATGCGATTGCCGCCTGCGTGGTCGGCGGCGTATCGTTCAGCGGCGGCGTCGGCACCGTGTTCGGCGTGGTGACCGGGGTGATTATCTTCACCGTCATCAACTACGGTCTGACCTATATCGGCGTGAACCCGTACTGGCAGTACATTATCAAAGGGGCGATTATCATCTTCGCCGTGGCGCTGGATTCGCTGAAGTATGCGCGGAAGAAGTAACGATTGTTGAATGAAGGCAGGCGTCAGTTAAGGCGTCTGCCTTTTGCTTTTTCTGGATGACAATTTACCGCCTTCCTGCAACTCGAATTATTCAGGTTATATATCCTCAATATCCAGATACTCAACAGCATAATCAGAAAAGTATTCCAGCTTGGTGAGACGTCAGTTATTACGCTCACTTTATGGAGGCTTTACTTCTCTTTTTTCTGCAGCTCCAGCAGCTGCTGCGGCGTTACCGCTGGATAGGACTGCGCGCCGTCGGGAACTTCCTGCAGCGCGGGAATCGGGATCAGCGGGCCTAAAAAGCGCGGTTCACGTTTAAAAATATAGAGATCCGCCAGCGCGCCGAAGCGGGCGCCGAACTCGCGCAGGCGAACGCTCCACATATCCTTCGGCGACGGCACCGCGTAGCACTGCGCCTGAATCCCCATATGCAGGGCAATAAACAGCGCACGCTCGCAGTGAAAGCGTTGGGTAATAATAATAAAGTCGTTAGTATCGAAGACCTTACGGGTGCGGACAATCGAATCGAGCGTACGGAAACCCGCATAGTCCAGCACAATATCCGCAGGATCGACGCCAGCTTTAATCAAATCGCGGCGCATGGTCATCGGCTCGTTATAGCTTTGCAGCGCGTTATCGCCGCTGAGCAGCAAGTAGTTCACCTTACCGCTGTTGTAGGCGTTCAGCGCGCCCTGAATCCGGTAACGATAATATTGGTTGATAACCCCGGTACGGTAGTACTTCGCGGTACCGAGCACGACGCCGACCTGGCGGTAGGGCAGGTCCTGTAGCTCATCGTAAATATAGGGAGAGGTTTTCCAGCTCATCCAGCGGTCGAGACCCAGCACGGTTAACAGCAGCAAGCCGAACAGGACTAACAGGCTGTACAACACACGCTTTAACATGAACCTGGCTCAATAGTGGATGAAGGAAGCTTCAGGCTACTTTACCCGTCGGGCAAGCGCAAGAAACCGTCGTTTAATTGCGGGGATTTTCAACAGCGCGGGCCGTCTGGCCCGCAGAATGTGACTAACCTAACAGTACGCGATCGATATTATGGCAGCCCAGCGCCTTCAGCGTCGCCGCGGTGGCGTCCCACTGGATAAGCGCCGCATCGGCCTTCTCGGCCAGGATCGCGCGCTGGATATCCGGGTAATCGTATCCGTTGAGGCTCAGCAGATTCAGCGCACCCTGCAGCGGGGGCAGCGTCGGGTTAAAGGCGGCGTTTTCGGCATAGCTACCGGCGAAAAGGGTACCGTCTTTCAGCTCCAGCGCAACGCCGGATGGTGAGTTGCTGTAAGGCATATGGCAACGGTTGGCCGCCTGAATCGCCGCCTGAGCCAGCGCGTCGCCGCTGAGCGGGAAGCCGTGGTCCTGCTCATCCATCAGCAGGGTTTTAATGTCCAGATCTTTCGGGCCGAAAGCGTCCGGCAAATAGTGCTGCAGCGAATGCGCTTCGCGCCCGGGGAGGTGGATGCGCAGCGACAGGCCGCTGTTCAGTTCGTTCATAAACTGACGACAGTGGCCGCAGGGTGTGTAGTTCACGGTAATCGCCCGCAGGGATTTTTCGCCGCGCAGCCAGGCGTGGCTGATGGCGCTTTGTTCGGCGTGCACGGTTTGCTGCATGGTGGCGCCGAGAAATTCCATATTACCGCCAAAGTACCAGGTACCGCTGATGCCGCGGGCAATCGCGCCAACGTTAAAATGCGACAGATCGGCCCGCGCGCAGGCCGCCGCCAGCGGCAGCAAAGCAAAGGCCAGCGCGTCTTCATCCAGCCCCGTCGCGCTTTGCAGCGCTGCCACCTGGTCTGCATTCAGCAGGGCCGGGAAATGCGGGTCGACCAGCATCGGGGCGATGGCCGCTTGCAGGTCCGCCGCCAGTTGGGGAAGAACAGCTTGAAAACGTGGGTGCATGGCTTTGCCTCATAACAATGTAATGGAAATCTAGTGTACGGGTGGTTACAACCTGTATATGTGATAAACATCCCATTGTCATTGCAACTAATTCGTGTTGCATTTAAAAATGTGATTCAAGTCACATTTAACCCGCCACAGCTAAAATGAGCGGAAACAAAAACGGCGCGACCAGCGAGGTAATAATCCCGCAAAGCACCAGCGCCAGCGAGCTGAACGCTCCTTCCTGATAGTCGAGCTCAGCGCAGCGGGCGGTCCCCAGGGCGTGGGATGCGGTACCCATCGACAGCCCGCGCGAGGCCTTGGTGCGGATGCGCATCACATTCAGCAGGGTGTGGCCAAAGACCGCGCCGAGTATGCCGACGAAAATAACGCATACCGCGCTGATCGCCGGGATCCCGCCAATGCTGCTGCTCACCGCCATGGCGATCGGCGTCGTCACCGATTTCGGCAAAATAGAGGCGGCAATCTGCGGGGTTGCGCCCATCATCAGGGCAACGGTAGTGCCGGTGACCATCGCCACCACGCTGCCGATAAAGCAGATGGTGATGATTGACTTCCAGCGGGCACGGATTTGGTGCAGCTGCTCATACAAAGGAAAGGCCAACGCCACCACCGCCGGCTGCAGCAGGTCGTTAAGAATTTTGCTGCCCTGGAAATAGCGCTCGTAGGAGATGCCGGTAATCAGCAGAAAAGGTATCAGCACCACCATCGCCACCAGCAGCGGGTTGAGCAGCGGAAATTTAAACCGTGCCGCCAGCCTGCGGGCAAGGAAAAAGACGGCCAGGGTTAACGGCAGCGACCACCAGATTTCATGGATCATTTTTCACTTCCTTTTTGCCCAACCACTTTGCGCTCACCGTGAACCAGATGTGAACTCCAGCTGACCACTAAAAAGACCACCAGCGTGCTTATCGCGCAGGAGACCACCACCGGGCCAAACTGCGCGCGCAGTAAATCCCAGTACTGCATGACGCCGACGCCGATAGGTACAAACAGTAGCGCCATATAGCGAATCAGGATGTTGCAGCCGGGGTTGACCCACTGAGCAGGCAAGATTTGCAGCGCCAGCAGAAAAAACAGAATCAGCATGCCAATAATGCTGCCGGGAATCGCGATCGGCAGGAGCGAAGAGAGAAAAATGCCCGCATACAGGCAGGCGTAGATGAGCACGAAAGCGCGCAGATACTGCCAGATAATAATCAGTGTTTTACTCATGGTAATAACCCTTGATGAACCGCATTCATCATACAATTAAAGCCAAAAATGTGCTACCGATCACATCATGAATTCTGCGCATACCTGCGATAGAGACCGTGAACACCGGACCGGGCGGCGGTCAGAGTGAAGATTGCAGGGACAGGCAATGGAGAAATCGGCTCAGCGCCAGCGACGGCGCTTCACTTTTTCGCCAGAACACCCCAACGCTACCTTTTTGTTCAATGCGCGGCAAATTAAGAATCGCTAGCTGGTGCTGGGCCGCGTAGCGCTGCGCCAGGCGCAATGAGAGAATCGAGACCATATCGCTGCTCTGCAGCAGATTGCTGGTGACGTTCATCGAGGCGGACTCAATGGTGTTTTCCGGCAGCATCACGCCGTTATCCACCAGCGCGTTGTCGATGCTCAGGCGAATTGGCGTGCCGGTGGGCCAGACGATCCAGCGCCACGGAGAGAGGTCGGCCCAGCTTAATCGCGATTTCTGGGCCAGCGGGTGATCGGGGCGGGCGACAAAACAGACCGGTTCGGTGTAGAGCACCCGGTAGCTCAGCGGCAGCTCCAGCGCCCGTCCGCCGACGCGTCCGACGACGACATCCACCACGCCGGCGAGCAGGTCGTTAAGCAGCGGCGTCATGACCTTTTCTTCGATATTCAGGTGCAGGGTCGGCATCTCTTTCAGCAGTTCGAGAATTGCCTGTGAGACGCAGTCGGTCGCCACCGGCGAACAGCCGATCATCAGGCTGCCCACCTGTCCGCCCTGTTTAAAACGCTCGATTTCATACTGCGAACGCGACATATCGTTAATCAGCCGCTGGGCGTGCTGAAGCAGCAGCTTTCCGCCTTCGGTCGGGCGCAGGCCTTTGCTGTGGCGTTCGAACAAAACCATGCCGACTTCGTCTTCAAACTGGCTGAGCCATTTGGAGAGCGCCGGCTGAGTAATGTTCATCATTTTCGCCACCTGCGTGAGATTGCCTTGCTCCCCCAGCGCCACCAGCATCTGTAAATGGTGCAGCTTCAGTTTCTGCGTCCAGTCTGCCATCAGCGATAACCTCCAGGTTATGTCTATGCCCGAAATACCATTGTACATTTCATCGCCAGAGTTACAAACTCGCAACATAAAAGAAATAAATACAACATCTACCCCTACCTGCTCTGAGGCATCATCATGACTCAACGACTTGAACTACAAAAACTCCTCAACGCTGCGCCGGTCGGCGCCCGGCAGTGGCGCGTGATTATCTGCTGTTTCCTGGTGGTGATGCTTGATGGTTTCGATACGGCGGCGATTGGTTTCATCGCCCCGGATATCCGTAGTCATTGGCAGCTCACCGCCGGCGACCTCGCGCCGCTATTTGGCGCAGGGCTGCTGGGCCTGACCGCCGGGGCGCTGCTCTGCGGTCCGCTCTCAGACCGCTTTGGCCGCAAACGGGTGATTGAATTCTGCGTCGCGCTGTTCGGCCTGTTCAGCCTGCTTTCCGCGTTTGCCCCCGATCTACAGATGCTGGTGTTTCTGCGTTTTCTGACCGGTCTCGGCCTCGGCGGCGCGATGCCTAATACCATTACCATGACCTCGGAATATCTGCCTGCCCGGCGGCGCGGGGCGCTGGTGACCCTGATGTTTTGTGGATTCACCCTCGGCTCGGCCTTCGGCGGCGTGGTCAGCGCGCAGCTGGTCCCGCTGATTGGCTGGCACGGTATTCTGGTGCTGGGCGGCGTTTTGCCGCTGCTGCTGGCGGTGGCGCTGATACCGCTGCTTCCCGAATCTCCGCGCTGGCAGATCCGTCGCCAGCTCCCGCAAGCGGTGATTGCCAAAAACGTTAGTGCCATAACCGGCGAACGCTATACCGATACCCATTTCTGGCTTGATGAGCCTGCCGCAGGGGCGAAGGGCAGCATCAGCCAGCTGTTCGCCGGTCGCCAGCTGGCCATCACCTTAATGCTATGGGTGGTGTTCTTTATGAGCCTGCTGATTATCTATCTGCTCTCCAGCTGGATGCCGACGCTGCTTAACCACCGCGGGATTGATTTACAGCACGCTTCGTGGGTCACCGCCGCCTTCCAGATTGGCGGCACCTTTGGCGCGCTGCTGCTCGGCGCGCTGATGGATCGCTACAACCCGTATCGGGTGCTGGCGCTGAGCTACGGCCTGGGGGCGGTCTGTATCGTCATGATTGGCCTGAGCGAGAACGGCCTGTGGCTGATGGCGCTGGCGATTTTCGGCACCGGGATTGGCATCAGCGGCTCGCAGGTGGGGCTGAATGCGCTAACCGCTACGCTGTATCCCACCCAAAGCCGCGCGACCGGGGTGAGCTGGTCAAACGCGGTCGGCCGCTGCGGCGCCATCGTCGGCTCGCTCTCCGGCGGCGTGATGATGGCGATGAATTTCTCTTTTGACACCCTGTTTTTTGTTATCGCAGTACCGGCCGTCGTTAGCGCCGTGATGCTTGTCCTGCTGACGCTTGCCGTCCGCAACCCAACATCTGTACCTGCCGCGTTGCCTTCTGCTGGCATCGTGAATAAATAAGGAGAACGCTCATGACTCAATCTTCAATGGAAATCAATAAAGACCGTCAGCAGTACTATCAGCATATTTCCGGACAAAACCTGACGCCGCTTTGGGAATCCCTGCACCACCTGGTGCCGAAAACGCCGAACGCCACCTGCGCCCCGGCCTACTGGAATTATCAGGAGATTCGTCCGCTGCTGATGAAAAGCGGCGAGCTGATTGGCGCGAAAGAGGCGATACGCCGCGTGCTGGTGCTGGAGAACCCGGCGCTGCGCGGACAGTCATCAATTACCTCATCGCTGTACGCCGGATTACAGCTGATTATGCCCGGCGAGGTGGCGCCGAGCCATCGTCATAACCAGTCGGCGCTGCGCTTTGTCGTGGAAGGCGAGGGGGCGTTTACCGCCGTCGACGGCGAACGCACCGCCATGCGCGCCGGCGACTTTATTCTGACGCCGCAGTGGCGCTGGCACGATCACGGCAATCCCGGCAATGAGCCGGTGGTCTGGCTCGACGGCCTCGACCTGCCGCTGGTGAACTATCTGGGCTGCGCTTTTGCTGAGGATTACCCGGAAGATCAGCAGCCGGTGACCCGCAAAGAGGGAGACTACCTGCCGCGCTACGCCGCCAATATGCTGCCGCTGCGCCATCAGGTTGGTAACTCTTCGCCCATTTTTAACTATCGTTACGACCGCAGCCGCGAAGCGCTGCACGACCTGACGCGTATGGGCGATGCCGACGAGTGGGACGGCTATAAGATGCGCTACGTCAACCCGGTTCCCGGCGCTTATCCGATGCCGTCGATGGGCGCCTTCCTGCAGCTGTTACCGCAAGGGTTTACCTCACGCGCGGCGAAAACCACCGACAGCACTATCTATCACGTGGTGGAAGGCAGCGGCCAGGTCACCATTGGCGAACAGACCTTCACTTTCCAGGCAAAAGATATCTTCGTGGTGCCGACCTGGCACGCCGTCTCTTTTAACTCTGCCGAAGATACCGTGTTATTCAGCTTTTCGGACCGTCCCGTGCAGGAAGCGCTCGGCCTGTTCCGCGAAGCGCGTTATTAAAAATGAAGAATAAGGAATCCATCATGACTCAATACGTTTTTGCACCCCAGGCCCCGATTAGCGTTCCGGTTGTCGGCAGCGATGAGCAGTTCCCGGTACGCCGCGTTTACTGCGTGGGCCGCAACTACGCCGCCCACGCGCGTGAAATGGGCTTTGACCCGGATCGCGAACCGCCGTTTTTCTTCTGTAAGCCAGCCGATGCGGTGGTGCCCGTCGCTGCGGGAGAGACGCTGGAGTTACCGTATCCGACGCAAACCGACAACTATCACTACGAAATTGAACTGGTGGTGGCAATTGGCAAGCGGGGAAGCGATATCCCGCTGGCGCAGGCCCATGAGTATATCTGGGGCTATGCCACGGGGCTGGATATGACCCGCCGCGATCGCCAGATGGAGATGCGTCAGATGGGCCGTCCGTGGGAGATTGGCAAAGCTTTTGACCTTTCCGCGCCGATTGCGCCGCTGCATAAAGCGGATACGGCGGAGGTGAACCAGGCCGGAATTTGGCTGCAGGTAAACGGGGAAGATCATCAGCGCAGCGATATTCGCCACCTGATCTGGTCGGTCAATGAAACCATCAGCTATCTTTCCGGCTTCTTTGAGCTGCAGCCCGGCGATCTGATTTTTACCGGCACGCCGGAAGGCGTCGGCGCGGTGGTGAAAGGCGATGTCATCAACGGCAACGTAGATGGACTGACGCCAATCGCCGTGCGCGTGGTGTGAGGTGAATGATGAAGCTGTACAGTTTTTTCAATAGCTCAGCCTCCTACCGCGTGCGCATCGCGCTGGCGCTGAAAGGCATCGACTACCAGAGCGTGGGCGTCAACATCCGCATTGGTCAGCAGCACGCGCTGGAATACCGGCGGCTGAATCCGGTTGGCCTGGTGCCAACGTTGATTACTGATGATGGTGAATCTCTCGGCCAGTCGCTGGCGATTGCCGACTGGCTGGATCGGCACTATCCGCAGCCGATGCTGCTTCCCCAGGAGGACAGCGCCCGGATGCGGGTCCTGGAGATTGTTTACGCCATCGCCTGCGATATTCACCCAATAAATAACATGCGCGTTTTACGCTACCTTGGCGACGAACTGAAGGTAAGCGAAGAGGAGAAAAAGCGCTGGTATGCGCACTGGATCCAGCAGGGATTCAGCGCCGTCGAGCAGCTATTGCGCCACGCGAAATCCGGCGATTTTTGCGTGGGCGATGCGCCCACTCTGGCAGACTGCTGTCTGGTACCGCAGTGGGCCAACGCGCTGAGAATGGGCTGCGATCTCAGCCACTATCCGCGCTGCCAGGCGGTCTATGACGCCTGCACCCGGCTACCGGCGTTTATCGCCGCCGCGCCGGAAAACCAACAAGATAAGATCCCGGCTTAGGAGGCAACATGGCAAAAGTGATGCGAGCAATTATTGTCGGCGGTGGTATTGGCGGAGCGGCCACGGCGCTCTCTCTGGCGCGCCAGGGCATCAAAGTGATGCTGCTGGAAAAGGCGCATGAAATCGGCGAAATCGGCGCGGGGATCCAGCTTGGCCCTAACGCGTTCTCGGCCCTCGACAGCCTCGGCGTCGGCGAAGTCGCCCGCCAGCGGGCGGTGTTTACCGACCATATCACCATGATGGATGCGGTCAACGGCGAAGAGGTGGTGCATATTGAGACCGGACAGGCGTTCCGCGACCATTTTGGCGGGCCGTATGCGGTGATCCACCGGGTAGACATCCACGCCACCGTCTGGGAAGCGGCACTGACCCATCCGGCCGTGGAGTATCGCACCTCGACCCAGGTGGTGGATATCCGCCAGACCGCCGATGACGTGACGGTTTTCGATGACAAAGGCAACAGCTGGACGGCGGATATCCTGATCGGTTGCGATGGCGGTAAGTCGGTGGTACGCCAGAGCCTGCTGGGGGATTCGCCGCGGGTGACCGGCCATGTGGTCTATCGCGCGGTGGTCGACGCCGCCGATATGCCGGACGATTTGCGCATTAACGCGCCGGTGCTGTGGGCGGGTCCGCACTGCCACCTGGTGCATTATCCGCTGCGCGGCGGTAAGCAGTACAATCTGGTGGTGACCTTCCACAGCCGGGAGAAAGAAGAGTGGGGCGTGCGCGATGGCAGTAAAGAAGAGGTGCTCTCCTACTTTAAAGGCATTCACCCGCGTCCCCGGCAGATGCTGGATAAGCCGACCTCCTGGCGGCGCTGGTCTACCGCCGACCGCGAGCCGGTAGAGAAATGGGGCAACGACCGCATCACGCTGGTTGGCGATGCCGCTCACCCGGTGGCGCAGTATATGGCCCAGGGGGCCTGTATGGCGCTGGAAGACGCGGTGACGCTGGGTAAAGCGCTGGCGCAGTGCAACGGCGACGCTGCCCGCGCTTTCGCGCTGTATGAGTCGGTACGTATTCCGCGTACCGCGCGGATCGTCTGGTCGACGCGTGAAATGGGGCGGGTCTATCACGCTGCCGGCGTTGAGCGCCAGGTACGCAACCTGCTGTGGAAAGGCAAGACCCAGAGCGAGTTTTATCGCGGCATCGAGTGGCTGTACGGCTGGAAAGAGGATAACTGCCTGGAAGCACGTTAAGCGGCTGTGCATTTCCCGGGTCGCAGACAAAGGTGACCTTGTAGCCCGGCTAAGCGCAGCGCAAGCCGGGAAGCAGCAGCGCCGCCGGGAAAACCGATCTCGGCCCCTTTCAACCCGCATCCAGAGGCGCTAACATAGCGCCTCTTTTTTCCGGGCAATGAAAAAACAATATGCGTGTATTACTGGCGCCGATGGAAGGCGTGCTCGATTCGCTGGTGCGCGAGCTGCTGACCGAAGTGAATGATTACGATCTCTGCATCACCGAATTCTTGCGCGTGGTGGATCAGCTCCTGCCGGTAAAATCGTTCTACAGGCTGTGTCCGGAACTGCATAACAACAGCCTGACGCCGTCCGGCACCCGCGTGCGCGTACAGCTGCTCGGGCAGTATCCGCAGTGGCTGGCGGAAAACGCCGCTCGCGCGGTCGAACTCGGTTCCTGGGGCGTTGACCTTAACTGCGGCTGCCCGTCAAAACTGGTGAACGGCAGCGGCGGCGGGGCGACGCTGCTCAAAGATCCCGAGCTTATCTATCGCGGTGCCAAAGCGATGCGCGAGGCGGTTCCCGTCCATCTGCCGGTCACGGTAAAAGTTCGGCTTGGCTGGGACAGCGGCGAGCGGCGGTTTGAAATTGCCGATGCGGTCCAGCAGGCGGGCGCCAGCGAGCTGGTGGTTCACGGCCGCACCAAAGAGGATGGCTATAAAGCGGAGCGCATTGACTGGCAGGCTATTGGCGAAATCCGTCAGCGCCTGACTATCCCGGTGGTGGCCAACGGTGAAATCTGGGACTGGCAAAGCGCCCAGGATTGCCTGGCCGCGACCGGCTGCGATGCGGTGATGATTGGCCGCGGCGCGCTGAACGTTCCAAACCTGAGCCGGGTGATAAAATATAACGAACCGCGTATGCCCTGGCCGCAGGTGGTCGAGCTGCTGCAAAAATACACCCGTCTGGAAAAGCAGGGCGACACCGGTCTTTATCACGTCGCGCGGATAAAACAGTGGCTGAGCTATTTGCGTAAAGAGTACCTGGAAGCGGCTGACCTGTTCAGCGCGGTACGCACCCTACAGGATTCAACCAGCATAGCGCGCACGATTAACGACTGGCGTAGCTAAACTATCTGACCGGCATCACATTTTTTAGCTTGTCCCATTGAGATTACCCGGCGGACAGTGAAATACTCACTACCGATTGTTACTGCTCCGGCAGGCAAAACCTGATTTCCTGGCATCCGTCGGGGTCAGGTTTTTTTGTTTTTGGGGTTCATATGCAAATCGCCAAAGTACTTAATAATAATGTAGTGGTGGTTGTTGATGAGCAGCAGCGCGAACAGGTGGTCATGGGCCGAGGACTTGCCTTTCAGAAACGCGTTGGTGACTCTCTTGATGAAAGTAAAATTGAAAAGGTCTTCGCGCTGCAGAGCGATGAACTGGTTGGCCGTTTAGGTGAATTACTCAGTCAGATACCGTTAGAAGTGATGACGACCTGCGATCGGATCATCGATCTGGCGCGCGGTCGTCTCGGTAAGTTACAGGATAGTTTGTACATTACCCTGACCGACCACTGCCACTTTGCGATTGAGCGGCAGAAGAAGGGCATCGCCATTCGTAATGTGCTGCTGTGGGAAATAAAGCGGCTGTATCCGAAGGAATTTGAGTTAGGGCAGGAGGCGCGGGCGATCGTCAGCAAACGGCTCGGGGTTGAACTGGCCGAAGATGAAGCGGGTTTTATCGCCCTGCATCTGGTCACGGCGCAGCTCAACAGCGAAATGCCGGAAGTGATGCACGTCACCCGGGTCATGCAGGAGATCCTGCAGCTGGTGAAGTATCAACTGACGCTGAACTACGATGAAGAGTCGCTGAGCTACCAGCGCTTTGTCACCCATCTCAAGTTTTTCGCCCAGCGTATGCTGACGCGAACGGTGGTCGAAGATGATGATGTGACGCTGCACAGCGCGGTAAAGGATAACTACCCTAAAGCGTGGAAGTGTGCGGAAACCGTCGCCCGGCACCTGCAAAAGAGCTACCAGCGGCCGCTGACGACGGAAGAAATTATGTTTCTCGCTATTCATATTGAGCGGGTGAGAAAAGAGGGACGCTAAGCGCCGATCGGGCCTGGCGCATAGCTCCCGCGCTACAACTGGATTGTTACTGCATTACGCAGGCAAAACCTGAGCGCAACGTCTACACGGCGTTGTTCTCGGGTTTTTTTATTTTTAATACTCAGTTAACGATGCCTGCGGGCAGCGGAAGTAAGGAAAAACAGCATGGAATATAAAGCACTCGCGCAGGATATTCTCAGCCGGGTTGGTGGCAAAGAGAATATTGTGAGTCTGGTTCACTGCGCAACGCGGCTGCGTTTTAAGCTCAAAGATAGCAAGAAGGCGGATGCCGAAGGACTGAAGGCGAATCCTGGCATCATCATGGTGGTGGAAAGCGGCGGCCAGTTTCAGGTGGTCATCGGTAATCACGTGCACGATGTCTGGCTGGCGGTGCGCGGCGAAGCCGGCCTGACGGATGACAGCGAGCCGGTGGCGGTAAAAGGCGAAAAAGTGTCGATTATCGGCCAGCTTATCGACATTGTTTCCGGTATTTTCACTCCGTTTATCGGCGTCCTGGCGGCCTCGGGGATCCTCAAAGGCTTGCTGGCGCTGGCGGTGGTCTGCGGCTGGTTAACGACGCAGCAGGCAACCTACAAGATCTGGTTTGCCGCCAGCGATGCGCTGTTCTTCTTTTTCCCGCTGTTTCTCGGCTATACCGCCGGTAAGAAATTTGGCGGCAACCCCTTTATTACCATGGTGATCGGCGGCGCGTTAACTCATCCGCTGATGATTCAAGCATTTGACGCCAGCATGGCGCCCGGCGCCGCGACGGAGTATTTTCTCGGCATTCCCGTGACCTTTATCAATTACAGCTCCTCGGTCATTCCGATTATCCTCGCTTCGTGGGTCAGCTGCTGGATTGAAAAACGCAGCAACGCGATACTGCCTTCCTCAATGAAGAATTTCTTCACGCCGGCGATTTGCCTGGCCGTCGTCGTACCGCTCACGTTTCTGATTATCGGCCCCGTAGCCACCTGGCTGAGCCAGCTGCTGGCCAATGGTTATCAGCTTATCTATCAGGTCGCGCCCTGGCTTGCCGGCGCGGCGATGGGGGCGCTGTGGCAGGTGTGCGTCATCTTTGGGCTGCACTGGGGCCTGATACCGTTAATGATTAACAACCTTGCCGTGCTGGGCCATGATTCGATGATGCCGATGCTGCTGCCGGCGGTGATGGGACAGGTTGGCGCCGCGCTGGGGATTTTCCTGCGCACCCGCGATGCGCGGCAAAAAGTGCTGGCGGGCTCGGCGGTATCCGCGGGGATCTTCGGCGTGACCGAGCCGGCGATTTATGGTCTGAACCTGCCTTTACGCCGTCCCTTTATCTTCGGCTGCGTCGCTGGCGCTATCGGCGGCGCGATTGTCGGCTTTAGCGACAGCCACGTCTATTCTTTCGGTTTCGGTAACATTTTCACCCTGGCGCAGATGATCCCGCCGGAGGGCATTGACGCTACGGTGTGGGGCGGCGCGGCGGGGATGTTTGCCTCGTTAATCATCGCCTGCGTACTTACCCTCGTCGCCGGGCTGCCGCGCAGCAGCGCTGAGCAGGCTGCGGTTGCGGTGGCTCCGGCCTCGGAAAACGACATCCTGGCGCCGATGACCGGCAGCGTACTGGCGCTGGATCAGGTTCCCGATAGCACCTTCGCCAGCGGTTTACTTGGCCAGGGCGTGGCGATTATCCCCTCAGTGGGCAAAGTTATTGCGCCGTTCTCAGGCGAGGTCGCCTCGATTTTTCAGACGAAACATGCCATCGGTCTGCTGAGCGACAGCGGCATTGAGCTGCTCATCCACGTTGGCATCGACACCGTTAAGCTCGATGGCGTGCCGTTTACCGCCCATGTAAAAGAGGGCGACAAAATTAAAGCGGGCGACCTGCTGCTGGAGTTTGACCGCCAGGCGATCCTGGACGCTGGCTATGATCTGGCGACGCCCATTATTATCAGCAACAGCGATGATTATCGTGCTCTCGACATCGTATCCGCCAGCGCGGTGGATGCCGGTCAGCCGCTGTTGTCCGTAAGCCGTTAATCACAGGAGAGAGATGAATGAAGACATTCCCACAGGCGTTTTTATGGGGCGGCGCGACCGCGGCAAACCAGGTTGAAGGCGCTTATCTGGAAGACGGGAAGGGATTAACCACTTCTGACGTCCAGCCGCGCGGCGTATTTGGCGATGTGGTAGAGCGCGTACCCGGCGATAGCGGTATAAAAGATGTTGCCATCGATTTTTACCACCGTTATCCGGAAGATATCAGCCTCTTTGCCGAAATGGGCTTTAACTGCCTGCGCGTATCCATTGCCTGGGCGCGTATTTTCCCTGAGGGCGATGAGGCGCAGCCAAACGAAGCCGGACTGGCCTTTTACGATAAGCTGTTTGATGAAATGGCGAAGCACAATATTACTCCGCTGGTAACCCTGTCCCACTATGAGATGCCGTGGGCGCTGGTGAAAAACTACGGCGGCTGGGGCAATCGCAAAGTCATTGGCTTCTTCGAACGCTACGCCCGTACGGTGTTTGCGCGCTACCAGGCGAAGGTCAAACTGTGGCTGACCTTTAATGAAATCAATATGTCCCTGCACGCGCCGATGACCGGCGTCGGTCTGCCGGCCGACAGCAGCAAAGCGGAAGTCTACCAGGCTATTCACCATCAGCTGGTGGCGAGCGCCCTGGCGGCAAAGGCCTGCCATGACATCGTGCCTGAGGGCAAAATCGGCAATATGCTGCTCGGCGGCCTGATGTATCCGCTCAGCTGCAAACCGGACGATATTTTTGAAACCCTGCAGCAGAACCGCAGCTGGCAGTTCTTTGGCGATGTCCAGTGCCGCGGCGCTTACCCGGGCTATATGCTGCGCTATTTCCGCGACAACGGCATTAGCCTTGAGATTACCGATGCCGATCGCGAAGCCCTGAAAGAGACCGTCGATTTTATCTCCTTCAGCTACTATATGACCGGCTGCGTGACCGCCGACGAAGAGCTGAACAAAAAGTCGCGCGGCAATATTCTCAGCATGGTGCCGAACCCGCACCTGGCAAGCTCGGAGTGGGGCTGGCAGATTGACCCCCTCGGCCTGCGCACGCTGCTGAACGTGCTGTGGGATCGCTATCAGAAGCCGCTGTTTATCGTGGAAAACGGCCTGGGCGCCAAGGATAAGGTGGAAGCCGACGGCAGCATCAACGACGATTACCGGATCAGCTACCTTAACGACCATCTGGTGCAGGCTCGTGAGGCAATAGAGGACGGCGTTGAGCTAATGGGCTACACCAGCTGGGGGCCTATCGACCTGGTGAGCGCGTCGAAGGCGGAGATGTCCAAACGCTATGGCTTTATCTACGTCGATCGCGACGATGAAGGCAACGGCACCCTGGCGCGGAGCCGCAAGAAGAGCTTCTGGTGGTATAAGGAGGTAATCGCCACCAACGGCGGCAGCTTAAAAGAGTAATGCCCTGAGCACGAAGCTAAGATCATCCTTATGGCCCGGATAACTTCCGGGCCTTTTCGCGTATTACGCCGGCTTGCGCGCGCGCAGGAGAAAAATCATCGGCCGCTCTTTTTCTTCATCCAGCGCCGGCTGAGCGGCGATTTGCTCCGCCGTCGGTCCCCACTCGTCCAGATGCTCGATGATAAAACCGGCGGCGATCAGTTGGTTTATCCAGCTGGACAGCTTGCGGTGCTGTTTTTTCACCCCGTCGGCAAACCAGTTGCTGATGCGCTCGCCCTCCTGCTGGTAGTGGCTAACCGGCCAACTTTTCTGCCCGTTCTCATCTTCCAGCCAGCCCTGACGCGGCGGGGCGGTATAGATGGGATGCTCGGCGGAGAACAGCAGCGTACCGCCGGGCGTCAGCGCCTGGTAAACGGTGGCGAACAGCGGCGCCACGTCGGGCAGATAGTGCAGCGCCAGCGAGCTATAGACCAGCTCGCAGCTGTCGGCGGGCAGGGTAAGCGTCTGGAGATCTTCGCAGCGATAGCGGATACCTTCGCCGCGGGTCATTTCGCGGGCGCGATCCAGCATACGGCTGGAGAGATCCAGCCCGTCCACCCGTGCGGCGCCCTGGTCGCGGGCCCAGCGGCAAAACCAGCCGTAGCCGCAGCCAAGATCGACGACGCGTAAACCGGATAACGGCGGAAGCATTTGCAGAAGGGTCGGCCACTCGGGCGCGCCTTCCAGCCCTTTGACTGAACGGTCGAGGGTGGCGTATCCGGCAAAAAAAGCGGGATCGTCATAGATGTTCTGACTCATTTTCACTCCATGAGAAGTTTATTTTTAGTCTGCTAATAGTTACGGCACACGCTTTACTAAACGGCAAGGATGCAAGTAGCTTAATATACCCGACCTTATTTAATCATCTGACCGATTTCATGAACCTGACTTTGAGCAAACGCGCGTTGGCTGGCCTGCCACTGGTTATCGCGCTGGCGGGCTGCGCGCCATCGCACGATACTGGCATGCCGCTCCAGCAGCAGACCCCGGCATCCCACGTCGCAACGGAACTGCCCGCCGCCGTGAAAAACGGCTGGCCGCAGAGCAACTGGTGGCAGGATTACCATGACCCTCAGCTCAATAGCCTGATTCAGCGTGCCTTAGCCAATGCGCCGGACATGCAGATTGCCGAACAGCGCATCAGGCTGGCGGAAGCGCAGGCGCGGATGTCGCAATCCAGCCTGGGGCCGAACCTGGATTTTTCCGCCGATATTGAACGGCAGAAGATGTCCTCCGAGGGGCTGATGGGGCCGTTTGCCACCGATACCGACGGCAATACCGGGCCGTGGTACACCAACGGCACCTTCGGACTGACCGCCGGATGGGATCTGGACCTGTGGGGTAAAAACCGCGCGCTGCTCAAAGCGCGCATCGGTGAAGTCAAAGCCCAGGTCGCCGAAGAAGCCCAGACCCGCGAACTGCTGGCCGGCAGCGTCGCCCGCCTTTACTGGCAGTGGCAGACCGAAGCGGCCATTAAAAACGTGCTGACGCAGGTGAAGCGCGAACAGAATAATGTCGTTACCGTGGATACTGCGCTGTATCAACGCGGGATCACCAACTCGGCCGAAGGGGCCGAGAACGATATTAACGTCAGTAAAACCGATCAGCAGCTCGCCGACGTGGCGGGCAATATGAAGGAGATTGAAGCGCGGCTGATGGCGCTGACCAACAGTCAGAGCCAGGCGTTGAATCTTCATCCGGCGGATTTACCCGCCGTCAGCGCGCAAATGCCCAACCAGCTGGGCTATGAGCTGCTGGCGCGACGCCCGGACCTGCAGGTTGCCCACTGGTATATCGAGGCTTCATTAAGCGAAGTTGATGCCGCGAAAGCCGCGTTTTATCCGGATATCAACCTGATGGCCTTCCTGCAGCAGGATGCCCTGCATCTCAGCGATCTCTTCCGCCACTCTGCCCAGCAGATGGGCGTCACCGCCGGGCTGACCCTGCCGATCTTTGATAGCGGCCGCCTGAACGCGAATCTGGATATCGCCAGCGCGCAAAACGCCCTGTCGATAGCGAAGTACAACAAAGCGGTGGTCGATGCGGTTAATCAGGTGGCGAAAACCGCCAGCCAGATGGAAACGCTGATGGCGAAAAATCAGCAGCAGCAGCAGGTTGAAAAAGATGCTCAGCGGATGGTCGCGCTGGCGCAGGCGCGGATGAACGCCGGGATTATTTCCGGCTCGCGCGTCAGCCTGGCGAAGCTGCCGGCGCTGCAGGAGCGCGTCACCGCGCTGCGCCTGCACGGCCAGTGGCTTGATGCCAGCATCCAGCTGACCTCCGCGCTGGGCGGCGGGTATCATCAGGCGGCGAAGTAGTTCTTTTCCCCGGCTCGCGCTGCGCTTAGCCGGGCTACAGATTGTGTGGTATGTGGGGTTATCGCCCGGATAAGGCGTTTACGCCGCCATCCGGGAGCTCTCGTTACTCTTTCTTCTTTGCCTCGCGGCGCTTTAGCCACCAGTGCGCCGCAACCACCAGCACCACCGCCAGAATCAGCCAGATCCAGTGCTTGAGATGCGCGTCCAGATGATGCAGCCACGGGCCAATCGCTTCCCCGCCGAGATAGCCGAGCGTGGTAAAAATTAACGCCCAGATAATCGCGCCAACAATATTCAGCGGCAGAAACACCTTCGGCGGCAGGCGGCTGGCGCCAATCAGCAGTGGGCCGATAACCCGGAAGCCGTACATAAAGCGGGTGCCGATGACAAACAGGTAGGGGCGACGCTGGATCATACGCTGGGCTTTCTGGATCCGTTTTTTCTGGCGCGCAAACCGCCGCAGGATCCGTCCGCCAAAGCGTCTGCCGAGCAAATAAAGCAGCTGATCGCCAATCATCCCCCCGAGGGCGACCGAAATAACCACCAGCCAGAACTTCAATAATCCCTGATGTGCCGCCACGCCGCCGAGCAGCGTAATGGTTTCGCCTTCCGCCATGCTGCCAATGACCAGCGCCGCGTAGCCGTACTGGGAAATCAGGTTATTGATATCCATATAAAGATTAACTCCATAAAACGTCATTCCCTTAATCATACACCCTGATGATAAAAATGCCGGGGAAGCGCATTTTTCTCGCTGTACACAAAATAATCTACAAGGTGAATTATACTTGGATCAGTGCTGTACCACGCCGTGACAAGGGGGACGCTATGAACCATGTCTGGGGGCTCTTCTCTCATCCTAATCAAGAGATGAGCGTTATTAAAAGCGAAAACGAAACCGTTTCGCATCACTATACGCACCATGTGCTGGTCATGGCGGCGGTTCCGGTTATCTGCGCCTTTATCGGCACCACGCAGCTGGGCTGGAACTTCGGCGACGGCACGGTGGTAAAACTGTCGCTGATGACCGGGATGGCCCTGGCGGTGCTGTTTTATGCCGTCATGCTCGCCGGGGTCGCGGTGATGGGGCGGGTTATCTGGTGGATGGCACGAAGCTATCCGCAGCGGCCATCGCTTAAGCGCTGTATGGTTTTCGCCGGCTATGTCGCCACGCCGCTTTTTCTCAGCGGGATCGTGGCGCTCTATCCGCTGGTGTGGCTGTGCGCGCTGGTGGGAACCGTTGCGCTGCTTTATACCGGCTATCTGCTGTATCTCGGTATTCCCACGTTCCTGGGGATCAACAAAGAAGAGGGGTTGAGCTTCGCCAGCTCGACTCTGGCGATAGGGGTGCTGGTGCTGGAAGTGCTGCTGGCGATCACCGTCATTCTCTGGGGATACGGATATCGGCTCTTCTGATTTAACTCATTGCCGGCATAAATAGATTTTTATGTCGGCAATGCAGCATTTGTTCACGATTCTTATTAGCCAGCTCGCGTTCTGACAGGGTATGATGATTTTTGCCAGCGGCGTCATCACCCCAGCGCCGCGGCGTACGTTCATAACGTGCAAAAATACTTTTCAGAATGTTCACGATGACCAAATTTCGAGTTTCTTTGCTCAGCCTGACGTTGCTGCTGGCTGTGCCTTTTGCGCCCCAGGCGTTGGCTAAAACCTCCACGGCGGTGACCGCCTCCCAGCCGGATATCGCTTCCGGTAGTGCGATGATCGTCGACCTTGCCAGCAAAAAAATCATCTATGCCAGCCAGCCGGACCTGGTTCGCCCGATGGCGTCGATCACCAAGGTGATGACCGCGATGGTGGTGCTTGATGCCCATCTGCCCCTTGATGAGATGCTGACCGTTGATATCAGCCAGACGCCTGAGATGAAAGGGATCTATTCGCGCGTTCGCCTGAACAGCCAAATCAGCCGCCGCAATATGCTGCTGCTGGCGCTAATGTCGTCGGAAAACCGCGCCGCCGCCAGCCTGGCGCACCATTATCCGGGCGGCTACGACGCGTTTATCCGCGCGATGAACGCCAAGGCTCAGGCGCTGGGGATGACCCGTACCCGTTACGTTGAGCCCACCGGCCTGTCGATTCATAACGTCTCTACCGCGCGCGATCTGAGTAAGCTGCTGATCGCCAGCGAGCAGTATCCGCTGATTGGCCAGCTGAGCACCACCAAAGAAGATATGGCGACATTCGCCCACCCGGCCTACACGCTACCGTTCCGCAATACCAACCATCTGGTCTACCGCGACAACTGGAATATACAGCTGACCAAGACCGGCTTTACTAACGCGGCGGGCCACTGCCTGATTATGCGGACGGTGATTAATCAGCGCCCGGTGGCGCTGGTGGTGATGGATGCGTTTGGTAAATATACCCACTTTGCCGACGCCAGCCGTCTGAGAACGTGGATTGAAACGGGAAAAGTGATGCCGGTTCCGGCTTCCGCGCTCAGCTATAAAAAGCAGCGTGAAGCGCAGATGGCCGACGCGATGCTGAAAGGCGGCGCGCAGACCGCGCAGAACGATTAACCTCCATTTCCCCGGATTACGGCGTAAACGCCTTATCCGGGCTACAGAATCGCGCTATACCGTAGCCCGGCTAAGCGCAGCGCGAGCCGGGGGGTTACTCCGGCAGCGTCCAGTCGCCATCGCCGAGCGGGCGCTGCATAATCAAGGTATCCCGCCAGTCGCCCATCTTATAGCCGACGCTGCGCAGCTGACCCGCCACGCTAAAACCGAACTTTTTATGAATCGCAATCGATCCGGCGTTACTGTGGCCGTCGCCGATAATCGCCAGCATTTGTCGCCACGGTCCCTGTTCGCATTTCTCAATTAACCGGGAGAGCAGGGCGCTGCCGATACCGCGTCCTCCCATTCCCGCCTCAACGTAAATCGACTCTTCCAGGGTGTAGCGGTAGGCCGGACGCGGGCGGTAAAAGGTGGCGTAGCAGTAGCCGACGATGGTGCCGCGCCACAGGGCAACCAGCCACGGCAGCCCGCTATCGCGCACGGTTTTGATACGCTTGCGCATCTCATCCACGGTTGGCGGGATCTCTTCAAAAGAGGCGCGTCCATTGAGCACGTGCCAGACGTACAGCGCGGCGATAGCGTGGGCGTCATCGGGCAGCGCTTCGCGGATCTCTAAGTCAGCGTCGTGTAGCTTATCCACTGCGGACATGATGGATTAATTCCTTAAACGGGTTTGCCGGAGAGGAAATTTCTCCGGCGTGCAGCGTAATACAGAAGCCCCGCGGCTGAACAGTCCCCCGTGCGGATTATTGCGGTTCGGTCGCGCTCGTCGGTTTCTCCTGCGCTTCGCCCCAGTATTTTTGCTTACTGGTTTTGCCAATCCCCGGGTTCATGCTGTTGGTGGGATCGTTTTCGCGATAGAAGCGTTTTAAGCTTTCCGGCGCTTCATACAGATGGCCGACGTTATGCTCGGCCGGATATTGGGCGCCCCGCTCCTTCAGCAGCACCAGCATTTTCTCTTTCAGTTCGTGGGCATCGACGCCTTTTTTCACGATGTAATCCTGATGGAAAACGTGGCACATAAAGTGGCCGTAATAGAGCTTATGCACCAGCTGGCTATCGATATCGGCGGGAAGATGCTCAAACCATTCGGTGTCGTTACGGCGCAGGGCGATGTCCAGCGCCAGAATATCTTCCACCTCATCGGCGTGAACCGCCTGGTAGCGGATCGCCGCACCCGCGGCGGCAAAGCGGTGCAGGAAGGCTTTGCTGCCTTCTTCTGCGGTGCAGACGAAGAAATCCCCTTCGGCATTCTGGAAATATTCCCCGAGCCAGGCCTGAGCCTCTTCGATGCCGTCGCCCGCCATTTTCAGCAGCAGATGGTGTTCGTATTTATCGCGCCAGGTTTTCATTCGCTCCGGCAGGTGCGACGGGAAGACGTGACCCAGCTTTTGCATAAAGCGGTCGGTGAAGTGCGGCTTAAACAGCGACACTTTCTCCAGCATCGCGTCGGTGCGGCCCTTCATGGTAAAGAAGAACGGCATTTTATCGGTGCCGAGCTTGTCGATCATCAGGAAGGTGTCTTTGCCGTACTGCTCGGCGATGTCGTAAATATCGCGGTGCATGTACTCGCCCGCCACCGGCAGATGGTTGAACTCGGCGAGAATATGGCGGCGAATTTCGGTCAGCACGTCCGGGCGGTTGGTGCCGATGTAGAACACCTGCTGGCGTTTTTCCGCCGGGAAGGTATCGAGGCGCACGGCGAATACCGCCAGCTTGCCGGCGCAGCCCGAAGATTCAAACAGGCGGTCCGGGTCGGCGTTGTAGCGCGCCGGAGTATCGGCATTCACGTCGCGCACGCGGGTGACGTAATCATGATCGTGGGCGTGGCGGCCATCGTGGCGGACATCTTCATCTTTAACCCGTTCGTCGTCGAGGCGGCTGAGGATTTGCTCCGGCGTGGTGCCGAGGTCGATGCCAAGGTGGTTCACCAGCGTCAGCTTGCCGTTTTCATCAATTTGCGCGTACAGCGACATTTCGGTGTACGCCGGGCCGCGCTGGACCAGCGAGCCGCCGGAGTTGTTGCAGATCCCGCCGACCACCGATGCTCCGATGCAGGATGAACCAATGACCGAGTGCGGTTCGCGACCCAGCGGCTTCAGCGCTTTTTCCAGCGAATAGAGCGTCGTGCCGGGATAAGCCAGCACCTGCTCGCCTTTATCCAGCAGATGCAGTTTATCCAGGCGCAGGGTGCTGATAATGACGATATCGCGGTCATAATCGTTACCGTTCGGCGTTGAGCCTTCGGTCAGGCCGGTGTTGGCCGCCTGCATCAGAATGATTTTATCGGCGTTGACGCAGGCGTTTAGCACGCGCCACAGCTCAAGCAGGGTACCGGGAAAGACCACCGCCAGCGCGTCGCCCTGGCCGGATCGAAAGCCTTTACGGTAGCGCTGGGTTTTAGCCGGGTCGGTGAGCAGATGGGATGAGCCGACCAGACGGGCGAGTTCAGCCAGAAAAGCGTTGTTATAGGTTGTTGCAGATGACATGTTCCACTCCTTGTGGTGGTACAAAATTATCAAAAATAAGAATAGCGCTTTGTATGACAATTTGATGCATCAATGTTTCGAAAAATCAGAGAACAACGCGCGCTTTATTCAGGCGTCTCGTTTATGTTTATGGCAGACTTCGATTTTTGCTATCTTTTCGCCGATCTGGTCGACTGGAACAATGAGGGATAAAAATGAAATGGCTTTGTACTGTAGGCGTCGCTGTGAGCCTGGCGCTGCAACCGGCGCTGGCGGATGAATTGTTCGGCAATCATCCCTTAACGCCGCAGGCGCGGGATGCGTTTGTGACGGAACTGCTGACGAAAATGACGGTGGATGAAAAAATCGGTCAGCTGCGCTTAATTAGCGTCGGCCCGGATAACCCGAAAGAGGCTATCCGCGAAATGATCAAAGAAGGCCAGGTGGGGGCGATTTTTAACACCGTGACCCGCCATGATATCCGCACTATGCAGGATCAGGTGATGGAACTCAGCCGCCTGAAAATCCCGCTCTTTTTCGCCTATGACGTGCTCCACGGCCAGCGCACCGTTTTCCCGATTAGCCTTGGTCTGGCCTCCTCTTTTAATCTCGACGCGGTGAATACCGTCGGGCGAGTATCGGCGTACGAAGCGGCCGATGATGGCCTGAACATGACCTGGGCGCCGATGGTCGACGTCTCCCGCGATCCGCGCTGGGGCCGCGCTTCGGAAGGGTTCGGGGAAGATACCTACCTGACCACCGAGATGGGCAGAGCGATGGTGGAGTCGATGCAGGGGAAAAGCCCGGCCGAGCGCTACTCGGTGATGACCAGCGTCAAGCACTTTGCCGCCTACGGCGCGGTCGAGGGCGGCAAAGAGTACAACACCGTTGATATGAGCCCGCAGCGCCTGTTCAACGACTATATGCCGCCCTACAAAGCGGGGCTGGATGCGGGCAGCGGCGCGGTTATGGTGGCGCTCAACTCGCTCAACGGTACCCCGGCGACCTCCGACGCCTGGCTGCTTAAGGACGTGCTGCGCGACCAGTGGGGCTTTAAAGGCATCACCGTCTCCGACCATGGCGCTATCAAAGAGCTGATCAAACACGGCGTGGCGTCGGACCCGGAAGACGCGGTGCGCGTGGCGCTGAAGTCCGGCATCAATATGAGCATGAGCGACGAGTACTACAGCAAGTATCTGCCGGGACTGGTGAAGTCAGGTAAGGTGACGATGGCGGAGCTGGATGACGCGACCCGCCACGTGCTGAACGTGAAATATGATATGGGCCTGTTTAACGACCCGTATAGCCACCTGGGGCCGAAAGATTCCGATCCGCAGGATACCAACGCCGAAAACCGCCTGCATCGCAAAGAAGCGCGCGAAGTGGCGCGCGAAAGCCTGGTGCTGCTGAAAAACCGCCTCGATACGCTGCCGCTGAAAAAATCGGGCACTATCGCGGTGATCGGCGCCCTGGCCGACAGCAAGCGCGACATGATGGGCAGCTGGTCGGCGGCGGGCGTGGCCGATCAGTCGGTGACCGTGCTGACCGGTATGCAGAACGCGCTGGGCGACAAAGGCAAGATTATCTATGCCAAAGGCGCCAACGTGACCGACGATAAAGGCATCGTCGACTTCCTCAATCTTTACGAGAAAGCGGTGCAGGTTGACTCGCGCTCGCCGCAGGAGATGATTGACGAAGCGGTGGCGGCGGCGAAGCAGTCCGACGTGGTGGTTGCCGTGGTGGGTGAGGCACAGGGCATGGCCCACGAAGCCTCCAGCCGTACCGACATCACCCTGCCGCAGAGCCAGCGCGCCCTGATTAGCGCGCTGAAAGCGACCGGTAAACCGCTGGTGCTGGTGCTGATGAACGGTCGTCCGCTGGCGCTGGTGAAAGAGGATCAGCAGGCCGATGCGATCCTTGAAACCTGGTTTGCCGGTACCGAAGGCGGCAACGCGATTGCCGATGTGCTGTTCGGCGACTACAACCCGTCTGGCAAGCTGCCCATGTCCTTCCCGCGCTCGGTCGGGCAGATCCCGACCTACTACAGCCATCTCAACACCGGTCGCCCGTACAATGCGGATAAGCCAAACAAGTACACCTCGCGCTACTTTGACGAGGCCAACGGCCCGCTCTATCCGTTTGGCTACGGCCTGAGTTACACCACCTTTAGCGTTTCCGACGTGAAAATGTCGGCGCCGACCCTGCAGCGCGACGGCAGCGTGACCGCCAGCGTGCAGGTAACCAATACCGGCAAGCGCGAAGGGGCGACGGTGATTCAGCTTTATCTGCAGGACGTTACCGCTTCCATGAGCCGTCCGGTGAAAATGCTGCGCGGCTTTAAAAAGGTGACCCTCAAGCCGGGCGAGACGCAAACCGTCAGCTTCCCGATTGACGTAGAAGCGCTGAAGTTCTGGAACCAGCAGATGAAGTACGACGCCGAGCCGGGTAAATTCAACGTCTTTATCGGCGTCGACTCCGCCCGCGTGAAGCAGAGCGAGTTTGAACTGCTGTAATGGTGATTTGTCCCCCGGGTAAGGCTGCTGCCGCCACCCGGGAACACGCATACCTTACCCCAAAGGCCGATTTATCGGCCTTTTCTTTTTCCGCTCCGCCCCAAATGAACTACGCTTTTTGCTTAAGCTCCTGTTAATGGAGCGCAAATTAAAGAGGGACGCGAGGATGATTAAGGCAAGTATGTGGTCCGGCACGCTGGCGCTGGCGGCCCTGATAAGCCTGCCGCTGCAGGCGGCGGAGCCGGTTAAGGTCGGCTCAAAAATTGACACCGAAGGGGCGCTGCTCGGCAATATTATTTTGCAGGTTCTGGAAAGCCACGGGGTGAAAACCGTCAATAAAATCCAGCTCGGCACCACCCCGGTGGTGCGCGGGGCGATAACCGCCGGTGAGCTGGACATTTACCCGGAATATACCGGCAACGGCGCGTTCTTCTTCAAAGAGGAGAACGACCCGGCGTGGAAAAACGCGCAGCAGGGATATGAAAAAGTTAAAAAGCTGGATGCGGAAAAGAATAAGCTTATCTGGCTTACCCCGGCTCCGGCCAACAACACCTGGACTATCGCCGTCCGTCAGGATCTGGCGGAGAAAAACCACCTCGCCTCATTAAGCGACCTTGCCGGCTATCTGAAAAAGGGCGGTGACTTTAAGCTGGCCGCCTCGGCGGAATTTATTGAACGGCCGGACGCGCTGCCGGCGTTTGAAAAAGCCTACGACTTCACGCTCAAGCAAAATCAGCTGCTGTCGCTGGCGGGCGGCGATACGGCGGTCACCATCAAAGCGGCGGCGCAGCAAACCTCCGGCGTGAATGCGGCGATGGCCTACGGTACCGATGGCCCGGTCGCCGCGCTGGGTCTGCAAACCCTGAGCGACCCGAAGGGCGTGCAGCCGATTTATGCGCCCACGCCGGTCGTACGTGAAGCGGTGTTAAAAGCGTATCCGCAGATGGCCGACTGGCTACAGCCCGGGTTTGCCCGCCTGGGTGAAGCCAGCCAGG
>OBWT01000092.1_pt1 | contig 48566 bp, 45 predicted proteins | sample 1476541 | NCBI WGS metagenome assembly OBWT01 (sample SAMEA2580134, study PRJEB22360) | human gut metagenome | biome: human gut; feature: human-associated habitat; material: faeces | place: Denmark | collected 2008/2010 | reverse complement strand
TAACTATGTAGCTTTCAGCCACTTTCACGGCTACGCCGTGAATAATCCAGGTTTATAATTTGTAAATCCGTGTCGTTCTAAAATCAAATGAATCGCGTCGTCTGTTGTGATCAGGTCACGGTAAATGTGAGAAAGGCGCAGCTCATTTTGATATTCTAAGAAAGTAATTCCCATATGTTTTTTGAAAAATCGGCAAAAATACCCGGTCTGTAAACAGGCTATACACGCGATTTCTTTCAGTGAGATCGGTTGAGCATAGTGCTTGGACACATAGTTTAAGATCAAATCCAGCCGGTCACGGTCTTTGTTCTTCTGACTGAGATCTGATGGAAAAAGCTGGATGCTGAAATTGTGTAACAGCTGGAACAGCAACTCAAACAGCAGACTGTTAAAACGCAGAATAAATCCCTCTGGCCGGATGTCATTTGCAATCTGCATCTGTGTCAGAGTCTCTTTAAACCGTGCCATTTTTGTCTGACGCACCAGATCAGAGCTGTTTTCATCCAATAGGAAAAATAACTGTTGAATATTTGGAATGTAGATTTCCATAAATTCTACCGGAATCTGCAACAAAATAGCAGTGTTGGGCTGTGTGCACTTTGTCGAATGCATAATATTTGCATTGATAAGTGTACAATCGTCGGCCTGCATCAAAAATGTCTGAGATTCGATTGTTACTTCCAATTTTCCTTCAAGAAGATAGATGATCTCGACAGCACGGTGCCAGTGCGTCGGGATGTAGCTTCCCTCGTCCACGGAAGTGCGGAACATTACACCGGTTGCCTGCGGGACGTCGATAATCTCGTATAAATGTGAATTTTTCTGAGTGTTTTCCAAATTGTTATCCTTCATGTCATATGCACCTCTTTCTTATTTATCTCATTATATAATATAAAAAAGAGAATATCGACCGCTTTTTTAGATTTTTTAAGACCTACTGAACAAGGGAGAAATGTGATACTATATAAGCATAGAAGGTAGAAAAAATGAAGAAAAACAGATGTGCACAAACGTTTGATTCAAAAATAATGTTTTTAAAAAGTAAAAATATACCTGAAAAGAAGAAAGGTGAGGAATCAAAAGATGAATAAGAAGGCAAAGTTAAGTATGGGAAAAATCGTCGAACGTTTTTCCTATGGATGTGGAGATTTTGGATGCAATATCATCTATACGGCAATGTCAGCATTTCTTGTATTTTATTATACCGATTATGCAGGAGTAAATGCATTGGCAGTGGGAACGATTATGATGGTGTCAAGAATTTTTGATGGTATCAGTGATATCATCATGGGTGTCGTTGTAGACCGGACAAAATCCCGGTTTGGGAAGGCGAGATCCTGGATACTGCGTATGTGTATTCCGTTTGCGATATCTGGAGTATTGCTGTTTTCTGTGCCGACATCGTGGACATCTACACCAAAACTGGTTTATGTATTTATCACGTATAATCTTGTGTCAACGATTATTTACACTGCGATCAATGTTCCGTACTCTGCGCTCAATGCGCTGATGACACAGGATCCGTATGAACGGTCAGTGTTGAGTATTTTCCGAAATCTGCTTGCAACAGCAGGAACGTTGCTGATCAACACATTTACATTACGGCTTGTAGAATATTTTGGAAATAATGCGTCAGCATGGACAAAAACATTCTGTGTGTTCGGTGTGATTGCGATCATAGCATTTTTATTTACGTTCTTTGGAACAAAAGAGCGTGTGGGAGCTGCGGAGTCAGCTGTGGATGAGGTTCCGTTTAAAGAAGGCGTAAAGGCGTTGTTCAAGAACAAATACTGGATGATGATGACTGGAATGCTTGCATTATTTTTCCTTATGTATTCTGTAAATGGAGGTTCTACGGTTTACTATGCGAAAGATATTTTAGGGGACAAAAATCTGGTTGGGACAATCAACGGAATTTTCAATATTGTACAAATTTGCGGAATGTTCTTTATCGCGATGCTTGTAAAACGGTTTGGAAAGAGAAATGTATTTGCAATCGGCCTTGTGTTTGACATTATCGGGATGCTCGTGCTGAATTTTTCAGGCGGCTCGCTTGCGATTATCATCGTCTCCAGTGTGATCCGTGGTATTGGAAATGCATGTGGAGGAGCAACCATGTGGGCGATGGTATCTGACACGATTGATTATGGCGAGTGGAAGACAGGATACCGAACAGAAGGGCTTGTGAACAGTGCATGTAGTTTTGGATATAAGATTGGAAATGGTGTTGGTTCGGCGTTGCTTGGATTGATCCTGGAAGTCGGAGGCTATGCGGGAGAAAAAGCGGTACAGTCTGCATCAGCGCTGTTTTCCATTGAAATCTGCTTTGTGTGGATTCCGATTGTTGTCTATATACTGGGGCTGATTATCATGAAATTTTATCACTTAGACAGGGAATTTGACGGAATTATTGCGGACTTGAAAAAACGCGCGGAAAAATAGGAGGAATGGAAATGTATATCAAAGGTGTAAATTTAGGAAACTGGCTTGTGCTGGAGAAATGGATGAGTCCGGCGCTGTTTGCAGGAACAACAGCAGAGGATGAGTATTACCTTCCAAGACAACTCTCAAAAGAGGTATATGAGGCACGAATCAAGGTGCATCGTGCAGAATATATTTCGGAGCGTGATTTTGTGGCAATCAAAGCAATGGGAATGGAGGCTGTGCGAATTCCGGTGCCATACTTTATATTTGGAGACAGAGAACCGTTTATCGGGTGCGTAGAAGAACTGGATAAGGCATTTAACTGGGCAGAAAAGTATGGATTGCAGATATTGATAGATCTGCACACTGCACCGGAGGGACAAAATGGCTTTGACAACGGAGGTATTTGCGGAGTGTGCAAATGGTCTAAAAATCCGGAAGAAGTAGAATTTGTGCTGACAGTGCTTGAACGGCTGGCAAAGCGTTACGGCAAAAGAAAGGGGCTGTGGGGTATTGAAGTGCTGAATGAACCAATCACAGAAAGTGTGTGGGAGCTGTTTGATGTCCCAAACCGTTATCCGGCAGTCGACAAGGAGATGGCGGCCGGCTCCGGACCGAATACACTTGCGTTTTTAAGGATATTTTATCAGGAAGCGTATGACCGCATACGAAAATATATGCCAAAAGAAAAATATGTTGTCATTCACGACGGATTTGTGCTTACAGCGTGGAAAGATTTTATGAGGGAAGAAAAATATGTAGATGTTGTGCTGGATACACATCAGTATCTGATGATGGCAGAGGCAGCTGGATGCGAACAGACGATAGAAGGATACACATGCTTTGTGAAAGAACATTATGAAAAAGAAATTGAGGAGATGGAGAAATATTTCCCGGTTATCTGTGGAGAGTGGTGTCTGTTCAATTCTCTTGCATGCGGATGTGACACAAAAGGCGGTCAGAGTGTGTTAAACGGCGTGGACGGTGCAAAAGAGGAACGATTGACTTTAGATGAAAAGAACGAAATCTATCGGGCTGTCGCTGATGCACAGCTTCAGGCATGGCAAAAGGGAAGCGGATACTTTTACTGGAGTTATAAGCTTTTGACGGACACGGTAAATGAAAACGGATGGCTTGGCTGGGACAGCTGGGATTTAGGGCGGTGTGTCGATTTTAAATGGTTTCCGACGCAAAAGAAGAATTAACAAAAAAGGGGGAAAAAACTATGATTTTAAATCCGATACTTCCGGGATTCAATCCCGATCCATGTATTTGCAGAAAAGGGGATGATTACTATCTGGCAGTGTCTACGTTTGAATGGTTCCCGGGAATTCCGGTTTATCATTCAAAAGATTTGAAACACTGGGAATTATATACACATATTTTGACTGATGATGAGGCGGTTGACTTGAAAAAATTGCCGAGTGCAAAAGGAATATGGGCGCCGTGTCTGACTTATTGTGAAGAGGAAGATATGTTCTATGTTGTATACGGTGTGATGAATTCCATGAATGCGAGATACTTTGATGTAGATAATTTTTTGGTGAAATCAAAAGACATCAAAGGACCGTGGAGCAAGCCTGTATATCTGCATTCATCAGGATTTGATGCTTCAATCCTGCATGATGATGACGGAAAGAAATATATTGTCTCTTTGGAATGGGAGACAAGAGAAGGGTATGAAAAACCAGGATTTATCTGTATTGTTGAGTATGATCCAGAAAAAGAAGAGATTGTTGGATATCCAAAACCACTTTGGCGAGGCGGAACAGACAGGGGATGTATTGAGGCGCCGCATCTGACAAAGAGAGGAGAATACTATTATATTATGTGTGCCGAGGGCGGTACGGGGTATAATCACTGTGTGACGATGGGACGTGCTAAAAATGTATGGGGACCGTATGAAAAAGATCCGATGAACCCGATTGTGACAAGTGTGCCGGGAGAATCCAATGAGAGAAAAGACCCGGATCATTTAAAGCCAAAATATTTCAATCCGGATTCTGTTTTGCAAAAATCAGGGCATGGAAGTTATGTGGAATTGCCGACAGGGGAAGTGTATCTGGTACATCTTTGTGCGAGACCGTTTGTGCCGGAACTTCGCTGTACACTTGGACGTGAGACTGCAATCCAGAAAATGAAATGGACGAAAGATGGATGGCTTCGCATGGCAGATGGAACCAATCTTGCCAAGATTGAGGTGGAAGAGAGCACACTGCCTGAGCAAGAACTTCCGGCAATTCCTGCGTTTGATGATTTTGATGGAGAAGAATTGGGCAATTTTTATTATGCCCCGCGCATTATGCCGCAGCGTTTTGCAGATGTGACGGCACGGAAAGGGTATGTGAGAATCAGGGGACAGGAATCGCGCACGTCTCTGAATAAAGTAAGTATCTTGGCAAGAAAGTTGACAAGTGTGTATGCGAGGGTAACGACCAAGATGGAATTTACTCCAGAGATTCATCAGCATAGCGCCGGACTGATCATGTATTATGACAATATGAACTATGTAAATCTGAGAAAATATTACAGTGAGACACTTGGACAGAGTGCGCTTTCTATTATTCAACTGGAAAATGGAGAAAAGACAGAATTTTTAAACACCAGGATTCCGGTGGAAGACAGACCGATTTACTTGCGGCTCTATGTACAGGGAAGAGAATCTTGGTTTGAGTGGAGCTATGATGGAGAACAGTATGAGCGAATAGGCAGGGTTTTTGACACGACAAAATATTCGGATGAGTATTGCAAATATGGGGAATTTACAGGGACATTCGTCGGAATGACTTGTGCTGACAGGGTATTGCATAAGCATTATGCAGATTTTGATTTTTTTGAATATCTTGCAGATGAGAGCAGAAATGTAGAATAAGGAATGTGCGAAAGCACATTCCTTATTCTACATTTTGAACATCATCACGCAACTGAAGCAATTCGATATATTTTAGGACATCCTGTTTGGATTCGAGTGATAGTTTCTGATAAGCCATAGCCACATCACGATCCAGTGATTTTTCGTTCGGCTCTTTTTTTAGAGGGATATCTGTGCTCGTGGTCTCTGAGCCGGAGACCAGATAGTCGATGGATACATGAAAGTAATTTGCAAGTTTCTCTAGTTTTTCAAAATCAGGTTGACGACTTTTTGTTTCATAACCTGCAATAGTAGGACGAGATACTTGTAAGTATTCAGCCAGCTGACCTTGGGTAACATTCCGTGTTTCGCGCAAGTCTTTTAAGTTATTCCCGAAATTCATATATCGTCCTCCTTGTCTTTGTTTTTCTATTTTATCAGTACTATTCTGTAAAAAGTGAAAAAGTGCTGATTCTCAACAAGACAAAGGAAAATAGTTAAAAAACGGAACAAAAAATAGGGCGTTGACATAAAAACACAAACTCCGTATAATTTAGGTATGCAATAAAGTTGAGGGGAATGATAGACATGATGATAGCAAAAAACGATGAAGAAAAAAGAAGTAAAATGTGGCGTTTTGTGACAGGCATCGCATCCGTAGTTATTGTATTGGTTGTTGTCTTTTTTATTACAAGACTTTTTACGGGCAATCCATTAGACGGGAGATGGGAATCAGAAGAGAACAACATGACGCTGATTTTTCAGGGAAATAATGATTTGACCGTAAATTTAGATTCTGCCGATGAAGGAACAGGCATAAAAGTAAAGATGGATTATGTGCTTGACAAAGATGCAAAGACGATTACGATCAAGGTAGATGAGGCAGCTCTGCAGAAGGCGGCGGACAAATCGGATGGTCAGGTGACTGCAGAAGGTTTGAAAGCATCGCTTGGCGAGATTTTATCTACGTTTGATTATAGCATTGAACAGAATGTGCTGGTACTTGCAGAGCGTGAATATGGGGATCAGCTTGTATTTACAAGACAGTAGCAGAAGATAGAGGCAAGAATAAGCAAAGAGTCTGACATGTCAGACTCTTTGCTTATTAGTGGAATTGGGGAGAGTTTATGTTCTCCCTGAGTATGAAAGGAGAAAATATGAGACGAGAAGAGACAAAGGTAGTTCAGATTGGGAATTGCAAGATTGGCGGAGGAAATCCGATTGCCATTCAGTCTATGACAAATACAAAGACAGAGGATGTGGAGGCGACAGTTGCCCAGATATTGGCATTGGAGGCAGCAGGATGCGACATTATCCGCTGCGCTGTGCCTACGATGGAGGCGGCGGAAGCACTCACAGAGATAAAAAAAAGAATTCATATTCCGCTTGTTGCAGATATTCATTTTGATTATCGTTTGGCAATCGCAGCAATCGAACATGGAGCAGATAAGATCCGTATTAATCCGGGAAATATCGGAGATGTGTCGAGAGTGCGTGAGGTTGTGGAAAAAGCAAAAGAATACAATGTGCCTATCCGTGTGGGGGTGAACAGTGGATCATTGGAGAAACATCTCGTGGAAAAATACGGTGGTGTGACGGCCGAGGGCATTGTGGAGAGTGCGTTGGATAAGGTGCGTATGATCGAGGAGATGGGGTATGACAATTTAGTGGTCAGTATCAAATCTTCTGATGTGATGATGTGTGTAAAAGCACATGAATTGATTGCAGAGCAGTGCCCATATCCGCTTCATGTTGGAATTACGGAATCCGGAACAATTTTATCTGGAAATATCAAATCCTCAGTCGGGCTTGGCATTATCCTGTATGAAGGAATTGGAGATACGATCCGCGTATCTCTGACAGGAGATCCGCTCGAAGAGATCAAATCAGCAAAACTCATCTTAAAGACACTGGGGCTTCGCAAAGGTGGAATAGAAGTAGTGTCCTGCCCGACTTGCGGAAGAACAAAGATTGACCTTATCGGACTTGCGAATCAGGTGGAGAATATGGTCGCAGATATCCCGCTTGACATCAAGGTAGCGGTGATGGGATGCGTTGTGAACGGACCGGGAGAAGCAAAAGAGGCAGATATCGGAATCGCCGGTGGAATCGGGGAAGGACTTTTGATCAAGAAAGGTGAAATTGTGAAAAAAGTAAAGGAAGAGGAACTTTTAGATACTCTTCGGAATGAATTATTAAACTGGGAAAAATAGAGATGGAGAAATATGATGACAAAGCAATTCTTTGATGTGTTTCCGACTTTAAAAGTAAATAGTGATTGTAAAGTACTGTTTGAAAATGTGGAAGTGACGAAAGTTACGACAAATTCAGACAGAGACTACCTGCACGTCCATTTATTCAGTACGCATCTGCTTGCGAAGAGCTGGATTTATAAGATGGAAACAATGATTAAAGAACAGTTATTTGGGCGAAACCGGATTCGGATCAGGATTTATGAGGATTATCAGTTGTCCGGTCAGTATACACCGGAAAATCTGATGAATGAGTACAGGGAAAGTATTTTGCTGGAATTGAAAGAACGAAGTGTTGTCGAGCACAATATGTTCCTGAATGCGAAGTATCATTTTGAAAACGAAAACCATCTGTATCTTAAGCTGGATGACACAATTGTGGCGCAGGGAAAGCAGGACTCGATTGTAGGTTTGTTGAATGAAGTGTTCGAGGAACGGTGCCATGTTCCGATTCAAATTCATGTGGAATATCAGCAGGCAAAGACAAGCAAGATGCAGGAGCACAATGCCCGTATGCTTCAGCAGGCGATCAATGCGATTGTGGAAGAGAATGCAGCAAAACTTGAGACAAAAGAAACGAAGGAAGAGGTAAAACAAGAAAAGAAAGAACACAAGGAGACAGCGAAAACATCTGCAAAAGCTCCGGCAAAAGAGATGCCAAAGAAGAAAGAGTTTTATCGCCCGCTTAAGAGATCGGACGATCCGAATCTAATCTATGGACGTGATTTTGAGGATGAGACGATTGAACTGTCACAGGTGGTCGGAGAGATGGGAGAGATCACATTCCGCGGACAGGTGACAAGCTTTGATACACGTGAGATTCGAAACGAAAAGACCATTGTCATGTTTGCAGTGACCGATTTTACAGATACGATCATGGTAAAACTGTTTGTGCGAAATGATCAGCTTCCGGAGTTGCTTGGAGAGGTGAAAGCGGGAGCGTTTTTGAAAATCAAAGGTGTCACAACCATCGACAAATTCGACAGTGAACTGACGATTGGTTCTGTTGCCGGAATAAAAAAAATTCCGGATTTTCGAACGACCAAAAAGGATACAAGTGCAGAGAAAAGGGTGGAACTTCACTGCCACACGAAGATGAGTGATATGGATGGTGTCTCTGATGTGAATAAGATTGTAAAACGAGCACACGACTGGGGACATCCTGCGATTGCAATCACGGATCACGGTGTTGTGCAGGCATTCCCGGATGCAAATCATTTTATCGAAGGACTTGATAAAGATGATCCGTTCAAAGTGATTTACGGGGTGGAAGCATATCTGGTAGATGATCTGACAGATATCGCAGTGCATGCAGGAAATCAGACACTCGATGATACATATGTGGTGTTTGATATCGAGACGACCGGATTCAGTGCTGTGGAAGATCACATCATTGAGATTGGCGCGGTGAAGGTGGAGAATGGAAAGATTACGGATAAGTACAGTACATTTGTAAATCCGGAAGTTCCGATTCCGTTCGAGATCACGCAGCTTACAAGTATCGATGACTCTATGGTGATGGATGCCCCGAAGATCGATGTCATTCTGCCGCAGTTTTTGGAATTTGTCGGAGACGCCTCTCTTGTGGCGCACAATGCAGGGTTTGATGTCGGATTTATTGAGCAGAACTGTAAAAATTTGAATATTGAGCAGGAATTTGTGTCGGTGGATACGGTTGCACTTGCGAGAGTGCTTCTTCCAACGCTGTCCAAATATAAATTGAATATCGTGGCGAAAGCATTGAACATTTCACTTGAGAATCATCATCGTGCTGTGGACGATGCCGGGGCGACCGCAGAGATTTTTGTGAAATTTGTCGAGATGTTAAAAGAGCGGGAAATCACGACATTAAAAGGAGTGAATGCATTTGGTGCGACGAATCCGGATGCGGTGAAAAAGATGCCGACGTATCATGCAATCATTTTAGCGAAAAATGATGTGGGAAGGGTAAACCTATACCGATTGATTTCATTGTCGCATTTGACATATTATGCAAGACGACCGCGTATTCCCAAAAGTGAGTTCAACCGCTATCGGGAAGGTTTGCTGATCGGAAGCGCCTGTGAGGCGGGAGAACTTTATCAGGCGGTACTCAATAACAAGTCGGATGAAACAATTGCAAGATTGGTAGAGTTTTATGATTATCTGGAAATCCAGCCGCTCGGCAATAACCAGTTTATGGTGGACAGCCCGAAATACAGCCAGATTCGAAGCGATGAAGACTTAAAAGATATTAACCGCAAAATTGTAAAATTGGGGGAGGAGTTTCACAAACCGGTTGTGGCAACCTGTGATGTGCATTTCTTAGATGCGGAAGATGAGGTTTATCGAAGAATCATCATGACCGGAAAAGGATTCGGCGATGCTGACAGCCAGCCGCCGCTTTATCTTCGCACAACAGAGGAGATGATGGAAGAATTCGCATATCTTGGATCGAAAAAGGCGCATGAGGTGGTCATTGAAAATACGGTGAAGATCTCAGATATGATTGAAAAGATTTCTCCGGTTCGTCCGGATAAATGTCCGCCGGTCATTGAGGATTCGGATCAGATGTTAAGGGATATCTGTTACAGCAAAGCGCACAGCATGTATGGCGATCCCCTGCCGGAGATTGTAGTGGAGCGTCTGGAGAGAGAGTTGAACTCGATTATTTCCAATGGATTTGCCGTGATGTATATCATCGCGCAGAAACTGGTATGGAAATCCGTTGAGGACGGTTACCTCGTAGGATCACGTGGTTCAGTTGGTTCGTCGTTTGCTGCGACGATGGCAGGAATTACGGAAGTAAATCCGTTGAGTCCTCACTATTATTGTCCGAATTGTTTTTACAGTGATTTTGAGTCTGAGGAAGTCCGCGCTTATGCGGGGGGCTGTGGTTACGATATGCCGGATAAGCTTTGTCCGAACTGTGGGAAACCGCTTGTTAAAGATGGGTTCGATATTCCGTTTGAGACCTTCCTTGGATTCAAGGGAAATAAAGAACCTGATATTGACTTGAACTTCTCCGGAGATTATCAGAGTAATGCTCACAAATATACGGAGGTTATTTTCGGGGAAGGTCAGACGTACCGTGCGGGAACGATCGGTACACTGGCAGATAAGACGGCATATGGATTTGTGAAAAATTATTATGAGGAACACGGACAGGGAAAACGAAAATGCGAGATCGAGCGTATTTTACAGGGATGTACCGGAATCCGAAGAAGTACCGGACAGCATCCGGGAGGAATTATCGTTCTCCCACTTGGTCAGGATATCAACTCTTTTACACCTGTGCAGCATCCGGCAAATGATATGACAACAGATATTATCACAACGCATTTTGATTATCACTCCATCGACCACAACCTGCTGAAACTTGATATTCTCGGCCATGATGATCCGACGATCATCAAGATGCTGGAAGAGTTGGTGGAACAACTCACGGGAAAACCGTTTAAGGCAACAGACATTCCGCTTGACGATCAGGGTGTGATGAAACTGTTTCAGGATACAAGCTCTCTTGGGATTACGCCGGATGATATCGGTGGATGTCCGGTGGGGTGTCTCGGAATTCCGGAGTTTGGAACAGACTTTGTTATTCAGATGGTGGTGGATACGAAACCAAAGACACTTTCAGATTTGATTCGTATTTCCGGTCTGTCGCATGGAACGGACGTATGGCTCAACAATGCGCAGGAATTGATCAAAAGCGGTAAGGCGACGATTTCCACCGCAATCTGTACCCGTGATGATATTATGACGTATCTGATCAACAAAGGAATGGACAGTGAGGAGTCGTTTACGATTATGGAGCGTGTCCGTAAAGGTCTTGTGGCAAAAGGGAAGTGTAAAGACTGGCCGGAGTTTAAAAAGGACATGATTGAGCATGGAATCCCGGACTGGTATATCTGGTCATGTGAAAAGATTAAGTACATGTTCCCGAAAGCGCATGCGGCCGCTTATGTCATGATGGCATTTCGCATTGCCTACTGCAAAGTTTACTATCCACTTGCCTACTATGCGGCATATTTCAGTATCCGCGCCAGCGCATTTTCTTATGAGCTGATGTGTCAGGGAAAAGAAAAGCTGGAGTTCTATATGAACGATTACAAACGCCGCAGTGATTCTCTGAGCAAAAAGGAGCAGGATACATTGAAGGATATGAAAATCGTGCAGGAAATGTATGCAAGAGGATTTGAGTTCCTGCCACTTGATATCTATCGAGCAAAGGCAACGAAATTTCAGATTATCGATGGAAAACTTATGCCGCCACTTTCAAGCATTGAGGGTATGGGAGACAAAGCGGCGGATGCGGTTGAGATGGCTGCAGCAGACGGTCCATATCTGTCAAAAGATGACTTCAGGCAGCGGACGAAAGTAAGTAAGACCGTCATTGATTTCATGGCGGATTTAGGGATGTTTGGAGATTTGCCGGAGACGAATCAATTGTCATTGTTTGATTTTTCATAATAGAGAAAGATGCAGGTCGTGAGGATTTGCATCTTTTTTTGAATTTTGCGATGCAATAAATTAATGCTTTAATTTGAAAAAGCATTGTGCTATAATAAAAACATTAAGCGATTTGCTAAAGGAATGCAGTGAAAAAGGAGGATGAGGGAATGATTTGGGCGAAGGAAGAGACACTGCCAAGAGCCGAGATTGAGAAGATTCAGTTAGAGCGATTAAAGGAAAGTGTTGCATATATTTATGAGAGAGTAGCGCCTTATCGTGAAAAAATGGATGCAGCGGGCGTGAAGCCGGAAGATATTCAGACATTAAAGGATTTACAGAAATTGCCATTTACAAATAAATCAGATTTTCGGGAGCATTATCCGATGGGATTGTTTGCGGTAGATAAAAAGGAACTTGTTCGATTTCATGCCAGTTCCGGGACGACTGGGAAACCGACTGTTGTAGGATATACGAAAAAAGACTTGGAAATCTGGCTGAACAATGTAGCGCGAGTGGCGTGTATGGGCGGCGCGACGGAGGATGATGTCTGTCAGATTGCGTTTGGGTATGGAACATTTACAGGAGCGCTCGGATTGCACGGAGGTTTGGAGACACTTGGTGCAGCTGTGATCCCGATGTCCTCGGGAAATACAAATAAACAGATTATGTTTTTACAGGATATGGGTGTGACACTTTTGGTGGCGACACCATCGTATGCATTGCACCTTGGAGAAGAGATTCGAAGAAGAGGACTTGATCCGGCAAAAGATCTGAAAGTTCGGATCGGTTTGTTTGGAGGCGAAGGGATGACCGAGCCGATGAGAGAAGAGATGCGTAAAGTGTGGGGAGACCAATTTGTCTGTACACAAAATTATGGAATGAGTGAGCTGTGTGGACCTGGTGTGTCAGGAGAATGCACGGAGTTGAATGGCTTACATATCAATGAAGACTGGTTCATTCCGGAGATCATTGATCCGGAGACCGGGGAAGTGCTGCCGGAGGGTGAACTTGGCGAACTGGTTGTCACTTGTCTTGGGAAGGAAGCGCTTCCGATGATTCGTTATCGCACGAAAGATTTGACGAGATTACATTATGAACCTTGCAAATGTGGAAGAACGACATGCAGGATGGATAACTTATCTGGACGTTCTGATGATATGCTTGTCATTCGTGGTGTCAATGTATTTCCGACACAGATTGAGGAAGTGCTTCTTCAGATTGAGGAGATCGGACCACATTATGAGATCCTTGTGGAGAGAAAGAACAGACTCGATGTGATGACGATTTCCGTGGAATTGATCGATGACAGATTGCTTGACAGTTATGCAAAATTGAGTGAGTTGGAGCAGAGAATCAAAAGCAAGTTAAAATCTGCGCTTGGTCTTGCATCTAACATCAAGTTGGTAGCACCACATACATTACAGCGTTTTGAAGGGAAAGCAAAGCGTGTGACTGATTTACGAAAGGATGGACTATAAAATGGCAAATATGAATCAAAAAGTAATTATGCTCGGCAATGAGGCAATTGCCCGTGGAGCGTATGAGGCGGGCGTAAAGGTGTCTGCTGCGTATCCGGGAACGCCAAGTACAGAGATCAGTGAGAATCTTGTAAAATATAAAGATGATATTTATGCGGAGTGGTCACCGAATGAAAAGGTGGCAACAGAAGTTGCGATTGGAGCAAGTGTGTCAGGGGTACGTTCTATGGCATGTATGAAACATGTGGGACTGAATGTGGCGGCAGATCCGCTCTATACAGTTTCTTACATGGGAGTTAACGGCGGTCTTGTTGTGATTGTGGCAGATGATCCTGGGCTTTACAGTTCTCAAAATGAACAGGATACACGTATGGTCGCAAGAGCAGCTCAGGTGCCGGTGCTGGAGCCATCGGACAGTATGGAAGCAAAAGAGTTTATGAAACTTGCATATGAGATCAGTGAAAACTTCGATCGCCCTGTTGTTTTTCGCACAACGACAAGACTGGCGCATTCACAGGGACTTGTAGAACTGTGTGATAGGGTAGAACCGGAAGATAAGCCATATGAGAAAGACATTCGTAAAAATGTTATGATGCCGGGCAATGCAAAGCTTCGACATATTGAGATTGAGAAGCGAAATCTGGAGCTTGCAGAGGCGGCAAACACAATGGCGATCAATAAAGTGGAGATGAATGATACAAAAATTGGTGTTATCACAAGTGGAATTCCGTATCAATATGTAAAAGAGGCGCTTCCAAATGCGTCTGTGTTAAAACTTGGCATGGTGAATCCACTTCCGAAAAAATTGATTGAGGAGTTTGCACAGAAAGTGGAGATGCTCTACATTGTGGAAGAATTGGATCCTGTTATTGAAGAACAGGTGAAATCATGGGGGGTGAAAGCAATCGGGAAAGAAATTTTTACAGTGCAGGGTGAATATAGCGCCAATATGATCCGTGAGGCGATTCTCGGAGAAAAGGCAGATGTGAAAGCACCTGCACAGGTTCCGGGAAGACCTCCGATTTTATGTCCAGGATGTCCACACAGAAGCGTTTACCATGTGCTGAATAAGTTGAAGATCCATGCGGCAGGAGACATCGGCTGCTATACTTTGGGGGCAGTTGCACCACTTAGTGTTGTGGACACAACAATCTGTATGGGAGCAAGTATTTCAAGTCTTCATGGAATGGAAAAGGCAAAAGGAAAAGACTATATCAAGAACTGGGTAGCTGTGATCGGGGATTCTACATTTTTACATACCGGTGTGAATTCGCTTATGAATATGATGTATAACAAAGCGACAGGAACCGTGATGATTCTTGATAACTCCACAACCGGAATGACCGGGCATCAGGACCATGCGGCGACCGGCAAGACACTTCTCGGCGAGCCGACATATGCAATCGATATTCCGGCGCTTTGCAGGGCAATTGGTGTGAAAAACGTAGTGGAAGTAAATGCGTTTGATATTGAAAAGTTAGAAAAAGTGGTAAAAGAAGAAGTGGCAAAAGACGAGGTGTCTGTCATCATCACAAAATCACCATGTGTTCTTTTGGATAAATCAAAGAAACCGGTTTATATTGCACATGAAGACAAGTGTAAAAAATGCGGTATGTGTATGAAACCGGGATGTCCGGCAATGACAAGAAATGTGGACGGAACGATTCATATCGACGATACGATGTGCACCGGATGTGGACTTTGTGAGACATTATGTAAATTTGAGGCGATTGAACTAGTGGAGGCAGGTGACAGATAATGACGACAAAAAATATTATGATTGTAGGTGTGGGAGGTCAGGGAACACTTCTCACGAGCAGGATTTTAGGTGGGCTTGCGATTGCGGGCGGATATGATGTGAAGCTTTCTGAGGTGCACGGCATGGCGCAGCGAGGCGGAAGTGTTGTGACATATGTGCGTTATGGAGAGAAAGTTGCGGAGCCGATCGTGGAAGAAGGGCAGGCAGATGTCATTATCGCATTTGAACGATTGGAAGCACTCCGGTATGCACATTTCTTGAAAAAAGACGGTGTGTTGATTGCCAATGATTGGAGAATTGATCCGATGCCTGTTGTGATCGGGGCGGCTCAGTATCCGGAACACATTTTAGAAGATTTGGCGAAAGAACATAAAGTGTATACAGTGAATGCGACAGAGGAAGCAAAAAAGCTTGGCAATCCGAGAGTGTTTAATATGATCGTGCTTGGAATTGCTGCACAGCACATGGATTTTACAAAAGAGCAGTGGTATGACGTGATCGAGCATACGGTGCCGCCAAAGACTGTGGAACTAAACAAGCAGGCATTTGATGTCGGCTATACATTGTAGGAGGTGTCTTATGATTAAGCAGTTATCCGTATTTGTGGAAAACAGGCCGGGAAGCCTTATGGATGTGACGAGTCAGTTGACGGAAGCACATATCAATATCCGGGCGGTGTCTTCGTTTGATGCACCGGAGTTTGGTATTTTGCGTCTCATCGTTGACAAACCGATGGAGGCAAAAGAATATCTGACATCAAAAGGATTTGTTGTCCGTGTCAGTGAAGTGCTTGGCGCAGAGTTGGAAGATAAGAAGGGGACGCTCAACAATATGCTGACGATTCTTGCGGAAGGAAAGATTAACATCAATTATATTTATTCGTTTATTATCCGGGATGGACTGGCGCCTGTCATGGTGTTCCATACAGATGATTTTGACAAAGCGATTGAAAGTCTGAAAAAGGCAAACGTGAAGATTGTAGACGAAAACGAGTTATAGAGGAGATGAAGTGCGATGGAGTGGAAGGAAAGGATCAGAGATCCGAAAGTGGAATGTATGAGCAGGGATGAGATGACGGCTCTGCAAAGTGAACGATTGGTAAAACTGGTGGAACGGGTATATAAAAATGTTACGTTTTACCACGAGAAGATGAAAGCGCTTGGAGTAGAACCGGGAGATATCAAAGGAGTGGAAGATATCGATAAACTTCCATTTACAACGAAAGAGGATTTGAGAGAAAACTATCCGTTTGGACTTTTGGCAGTTCCGAAATCTCAGGTAGCGAGAGTACAGGGAACTTCCGGAACGACGGGAAAACTGACACTTGCATCCTACACACAGAATGATGTGGATCTCTGGGGAGAGTGTGTGGCAAGATGTCTTACGATGGCAGGACTTACCGAGGAGGATATTATTCATGTCTGTTATGGATATGGTCTCTTTACCGGAGGAATGGGACTTGATTTTGGCGCAAGAAAATTAGGTGCGATGGCGATTCCGATGTCTGCTGGAAACACAAAGAGACAGATGATGTGTATGGAAGATTTTGGAGCGACAGCAATCGCATGTACGCCGTCCTATGCACTTCATTTGGCAGAATCACTTCAGGAAGCCGGACTTGTAGAAAAATTGAAATTAAAGGCGGGAATACTTGGAGCCGAGCCATGGACTGTGGAGATGCGTCAAAAGATTGAAAACATACTTGGAATCAATTGCTTTGACATTTATGGACTTTGTGAGATCATGGGACCGGGTGTTGCGTTTGAATGTATCCATCATAACGGATTGCATATTTTTGAAGACCATTTCTATCCGGAAATCCTAGATCCGGCAACGGGAAAAGCATGTGCGGATGGAGAGACAGGGGAGTTGATCTTTACAACTCTCACGAAAGAGGCGATGCCTCTTCTGCGCTACCGGACAAAAGATTTGACGAGCATTGACCACAGTACATGTGCATGTGGAAGAACACTCCCTCGAATTTCAAAATTCAAAGGACGTACAGACGACATGAAAGTCATTCGTGGTGTCAATGTGTTCCCAACTCAGGTGGAAACTGCACTTTTAAGTATGGGTGGAGATGTCGCACCACACTATCTGATGATTGTTGACCGCGAGAACAATATGGATACGCTGACTGTCATGGTGGAAGTAGATGAACGTTTCTTCTCGGATGAGATCCGTGCGTTGGATGGTTTGAAAAATAAAATCGGTGCAGTGTTAAAACAGGCGCTTGGAGTGGCAGTGAAAGTAAAGCTGGTTGAGCCGAAGACAATTGAGCGGAGCGAAGGAAAAGCGAAACGTGTCATTGATAAGAGAAATCTATCTTAAGAGGAGGGAAAATATGAGAATTCAACAATTATCCGTATTTTTGGAGAATCGAGAAGGGCGTCTTGATGAGGTTTTGACAGTATTAGGGAAAAATGATGTCAATATTGTGGCGTTAAGTCTTGCGGACACTGCAGACTATGGGATGCTGCGCATGATTGTATCAGATCCGATGAAAGGAAGAATGGTCTTAAAGGAAGCGGGGATTACAGCGATGCTGACAGATGTGGTTGCAATTCGTGTGCCACATGCGACCGGTTCGCTTAGCAAAGCAATGCATGCATTGGTGGAAGCAAAAGTGAATGTGGAATATATGTATGCATTTGCCAATGGAGCAGACGCCTCGGCGGTGCTGAAATCAGATGAACCGGAAAAAGCAGTTGATGTTTTACGGGAAAATGGATTCGATGTGTGGAGTGCGGATGAAGCGTACAAGGCAAATTGTTAAGAACAAGGAGTGTATCATTGTGATATGCTCCTTATTTTTTGGTGAAAAGACTGAAAAATATACAAAATATACATACTAATAAAGTGAAAACAAAATATACAGGTAAAAATTTACAATTATAAATGGTTATAACAGAAAAATATGTTATACTAAACGAAATGGCTTGAAGCGGTCAGGAAAGAGAGGAAAAAGAAATTGAAAAGGAAAAAGGTAATTGCAATCTTATTGGCGGCGGCACTTTCGGCAGGAAATCTTTCGGGTCTTGGTATGTTATCAGTTGCGGCAGAAAATACTCAGACAGAACAGGCGATGGAAAAAGAAAATGAGCAGACGAATATTGCTCTGAATAGAACTGCAAGAGCATCAAACTCATTAGGAGCATCTGCTGAGCATCCTGCAAGAACACCGGAACTGGCGTTTGACGGAAAAGGGGACAACACAACAGACAATATCAACAGCCGCTGGCAGAGCAGTGATGTTCAGGAGTTTCGGGAGGAATGGCTGGAAGTCGACCTCGGAAACTCAGCAAAAATTTCAAAGGTGACTGTGAAATTCTTTGCAAAATTATATGGAAACTTTGTTATTGAGACATCGGACAGTCAGGCGGAAGATGCGAAATGGACGGAAATTAAATCTGTGGAGATGCCATCCGGCAATGATGCGAATATCATAAAAGAAGTAGATGTAACAAAGGATGGGGAACCGGTGGAAGTATCCCGTTATCTGCGTCTGCGTTTCACATCAGGAAACACGCAGGCTGCAAGCCGTGGAATCGGCGTGTATGAGTTTGAGGTGTACGGAGATTTGAGTGAGCCGGACAAGCCGGAAAAACCAGAAAATCCAGATGCAGTTACCGGAAATATTGCGAAAGGAAAACGTGCCACGGCATCCGGAGTGGAAGTTGGAATGGAGTCCTGCACACCGAATTTAGCAGTCGATGGCGATAAAGAGACAAGATGGTCTGCACCTCAGATGAAAACAGGAACAGATGCGAATCAGAAACAGAATATGCAATGGCTGGAATTAAATCTTGGAAATAATGTGACAGATATCACAAGCATTGATATTTCTTTCTTTAAATTAGTATTTTCTACAGACTATACAATTAAGACGAGAGCAAGCGAAACAGATAATTGGAGAGAAGTCGCACATATTACACATGAGCCAAGTGCAGAACAGAATAAGGTAGATTCTATCAAAACAGTAAAAGAATTGGATAAATATGTCCGTTTTGAGTTTAACAAGGTAAACACACAGGCAGGCGGAAACAGTGTCTCTGTGCGTGAAATTGAAATCAACGGAACGCAGGTTCCGATACCGTATGAGCCGGAAAGTGCAAAAGAAGTGCTTGACACGGTGAAAGGTCTGGATACAATTACAACAGACATGACAGAAGTGCCGCTTCCGCAGGTGCCGGAAGGATATGAGATTCAAGTAATCGGAAGCGAATATCCTCAGGTCATCACAGATGACGGAAAAATCAGCGAGTACAATATGTACGATTATAAGAGCATGGAGATTATGCTTCAGGTTGTGAATAAAGAGGATGAGACGGATGTCGCAAAGAAAGCCTTTCAAGTGGCTGTTCCGAAAAAGACACAGAAGCATTCCGATTTATTCCCGGAGGTACAAAAACAAAATGCAGAGCCAAAAGTAATTCCGAGTATTCAGGAATGGTACGGCTATGACGGAGAATTTAAACTGACAAAAGATTCACGCATCATTGTGAAAGATGGGGCGAATCTTGGCGCAGACAAAATTGCAAAACAGTTTCAGGAAGATATGAAAGAGATTACCGGAATGGAACTTGCAATTGTAAGCGGACAGGAATCAGATGCAGATGACATTTTGATTGAGTCTGAGGTGGAAGATACATACACACTTGGAGACGAGGGATATCTTCTGCAGGCAGATGACGATGGAATCCACATCATTGGAAATGGATACAACGGATGTCTTTACGGTGCGATGACTTTAGAGCAGGTATTTTATACACAGAAAGATGAATTTAAATTCCCGAAGGGAATTGCCCGTGATTTTTCCAAATATGCAGTCCGTGGAGTGATGATTGATATTGCAAGAACACCATACCGAATGGATGCGTTGGAAGATATTGTGAAAGCGCTGGCGTTCTATAAGATTAATGAAGTACAATTTCATCTGAATGATAACCGACATGTGCCGGGAAATGCAGACCGTGATAAATATGAACATTGGGAAAACGTAGAAGGTATGTTCCGTCTGGAAAGTGATACCTTCCCAAGCCTTAAGACGACGGAGAAAAAGAACGACTATTACAACGAAGTGTTTGGCGGCTCGCCGCAATATACAAAAGAAGAATACAAGAATTTACAGAATTTGGCGATGGATTACGGAATTAATCCGATTTCAGAGATTGATGCTCCGGGACATTCGCTTCTGTTTACAAAATATGTGAGAAATCATTTGGATGAGGCACAGAAGGCGGTTCCGGAAATTAAGGGAAATATCAATGCAGATAAAGACTGGGAATTGCTTGCGATGACCGGGGAGAAAAAAGATTCTGCGTTTGCGTTTATGGATGCATTGTTTGATGAGTATCTGGAAGAGGATGTATTTTTAGGTGACACGGTCAACATCGGAGCAGACGAGTACTGGAATATCAATGATCAGGAACGACCGGGTGTACAGGAGTATATCCGTAAAATGGCAGACAATGTAAAGGATCACGACAAAAAGGTTCGTATGTGGGGATCGACAAGCCAGTTTTTCAAAAATCAAGATCAGGCAAAAGCATATAACGATATTGAAATTGATTTCTGGTCAAATTCATGGGAAAATGCAGCGAATAGAATTGAACAGGGATATAAAGTAGTCAATGTAGATTCGTTCCATCTGTATGGAAATCCTGGGCGCGACAAACGAGATGTTGTCAATGTGGAGCATGTGTTCAATAACTGGGATCCGACAGTGATGACAGGAAGCAAAGTAAGCAAGTCAGAGCCGAATCTTCTTGGAGCAAAGACGGCGCTTTGGGCAGACATTGCAGATATGGGTGTGACAGAAAGAGATAATTTTGAACGTATCATGCGTCAGGCAGCAGTGTTGAGTGAAAAGACATGGGGCGGAACAGATGAGACACAGACATTTGAAGAGTACAGTTTCAAGTATGACAGATTACAGCAGGGACCGGGCGTGTCTTTGGGGGCAGATGTAGACAGTGAGACCGGGCTTGTGCTGGATTATGATTTTGCAAATGTTAAGGAGGGAAAAGTATATGATGCCAGCGGAAATGGATATAACGGAAATATTTCGGATGCAAAGATAAAAGAAGAAGCTGGGACAGCGTGGCTTCAGCTGAACGGAGATACAGAGGTGCAAACGGAGCTTCGATCTATGGATTATCCATACACGGTACAATTTGAACTTCGACTTGCAAAAGAGGGCAATGGTGATGGAGAGACATATATTTTTGACGGACGCGATGGAAGATTGTCAATCAATGACAAAGGGAACTTGCAGATTAATCGTTCTTACTTTACACAGGACTTTGGTTACCAGATTCCAACAGACAAACCGGTGCAGATGACAATTGTCGGGACGCAGCAGGTGACAAAGTTGTACATTGATGGAAAATTAGAAAAGACACTTTTGCGAACTACGAATTCAGAGACGGATTATGAGCATCTGTTATCGACATTTGTATTTCCGCTTTCTTCTATAGGAAAAGGGATAGAGGGTGAACTTGCAAATTTGAAAGTATATAACAAAGCATTGTCACCGGAAAAAATCAAAGAAGTTTCAGAGAAAAAAGAAGTGACAGAAGTCAATGTGTCTCAGGGGACAGCAGCAGCAGGGACAGCGCAGCGAAAAGGTGACGGCAATCAGGATGTGGACTGGAAAAAACTTCGTGTCGGCTGGAAAGCAATTGATGGTGACGGCAATGCTCTGGATGGAAAGCATGGCACAGATGTGAGTGAAAAAGATTCGTATTTTGAGGGTGCATATGCGGACAGCGCATTTGCGGTAGATATGCTGGAAGAGCAAGATATCAGTAAGCTGGTACTGCAATGGGATCGAGCGCCAAAAAGTTTTAAGATTCAGATTTCAGAAGATGGAAGTGTGTGGAAAGATTTACAGACTGTAGATGGAGAAAGTGTCAATACAATCACGTTTGCACAACCGATTCACACACGTTACATTAAAATGCAGGGAGTAAGTCTGAATGGAAACAATACGTTCAAATTGAGGGAATTCGAAGCGTATGAGGCAGTGGACAAGACAGCGCTGAAAGAGCAAGTGAAAGCAGCGGAAGAAAAATGCGAAGAGTTCGGTCTGACATTTGCAGATGCAAAGGGATATGATGCTTTTATGGATGCATATATGAAAGCAGAGGCAATGTACGAAAACACACTGGCAGAACAAAATGATGTGGATCTTGCAACGAAGACATTGGAAGAAACGCTGAAAGACCTTCCAGAGAATCCGGAGCCAGGGGAAGTAGAAGTGGAATCAGTCAAAGTGACTGTAAATAAGACGGAATTGAAAGTCGGAGAGACGACAACGGCAAAAGCAGTGATTACACCGGATAATGCAACAGATCAGACAGTCTCATGGACAACTTCTGATGAGTCAGTGATAACAGTGGATAAAGACGGACAGATCACAGCAAAGAAGATCGGAAAGGCAAATGTGATTGCAACTGCATCCAATGGAAAAACTGACAAAGTAGAAATTACGGTTGTTGAAGAGAAAACGGATCCAAAACCGGATAATGGAGACGATGGAAAAGATAATCAGAATCAGACTCAGAATACGAAGCCGGAAGAGGATAAAAAGAAAGATCCTGTCAAGACGGGAGACCCACAGTCTATCGCACTGTGCCTTGGGGCAATGGCGGCAGCCGGAGTAACTGTCATTGGAAGAAAAAAGAAAAGAGATTAATTAAAAAGTAAAATCAAAAGAGCGAAAATCGGAGGCAGAAATTACAATTGATATGGGAAAATCATATACGATTAATCAGTTTTAGTATTTGCAGCGCCCTGCTGGAGGAAATAATGGAAAAGTACAGAAATACAATCTGTATGTCAAATCGAATCAGGCAGATAAATGGAAGAAAATTGTATCGGATGGAACATTTGCGGATAAACAAGAACTTCAAAAAGTGACATTTGATGAAGTGGAAGCACAGTATGTCAAATTTGAAGTGACGCAGGGATTTGGTAACTTTGCGACAGCAGCAGAACTTGCGGTTTATCAGAAAGCTTCTGATTTTTCAAAATTGCAGGAAGCGATGGATGAAGCGGAGAAGTTGGATCGTACAAAATATTTAGAAGTATATTACTCCAACATCGATCAGTCATGCGAAGAGGCAGAAGAGCTGCTAAAAGATTTTATGACGGAACAGCCAAAAATTGATGCGCTCACAGAACAATTGCAAGAGGCTTTGGATGCACTTGAGGCGCTGGCTGCAAAATCAGATATTAAATTGTTGGAAGAAGCGGTAGAGGCTGCACGAAATATTGATTTAGATCAGTACAAAAACACAAAAGAATTTGAAAAAGCACTGTCTGCTTCTGAGAAACTGCTGGCAGAATACAAAAAAGAAGAAAGAATATTACAAAAAGATGTGACAGAAGCAATTTTGAAATTGACTGAGGAACAAGGAAAGCTGGAAGAAAAAGATCCGGTAAAACCAGAAAAGCCAGAGGTAGATATGGTTGTGGTGAAAGCGGAACAAACCACATTGAAAGTTGGAGCTGCCACAAAGGTATCTGCGACAATCATGCCGGAAGATGCCAAAGATAAGGCTGTGACATGGTCTGTATCAGATGAGAATATTTTGTCTGTGAGTCCAGATGGAACGGTGACTGCGAAAAAAGAAGGAAAAGCATATGTAATTGCAACTTCTTCGAATGGAAAAACCGGACGAGTAGAAATTACAGTTGTTTCAAAGGATGCTGTTTCGAATCCGGAATCGCCAAAAGATGAAGGAAACGAAAATAAGAAAGAGCCTGTGAAAACAGGGGATACGCAGTCGACAGCGTGGTATATCGGCTTGATGACGGCAGTTGGTGCAGTTGTATTTGGCACGAAAAAGAAGAAAGAAAAGGATGAAATGTAGTTACATTATAACATGTAACGGAGAAGAGATGGTTGTTGTTTTCTTTTTATGGGAAAGTTTCGAGGGCAGGTGAAACTCGTGTGAGTCACACCTGCCCCCCTATTTGGGACTATCTATTTCCCGACAGCCCTTTTTCTAATCATTTCGCATAAGAATTGCTTTTTAAATATTAATTAAATATATATTATATACATAAACATAAATAAAAGGCACATCTACATTTTGATTCTGATTAAAGTTTTACGACATTGACTGCCTGAGGTCCTTTTGCACCTTCAGTTACTTCGAATTCTACTTCCTGACCTTCTTCTAAAGATTTGAAACCTTCCATGTTAAGTCCAGAATAGTGAACGAATACATCGTTTCCTGCTTCGTCGGAAATGAATCCGTAACCTTTTTGGTTGTTAAACCATTTTACTGTACCTTTGTTCATGTTGATACCTCCATAAAAATAAATAATAAAGTTGTATTACTTGCGTAATATTGAATTAGATTAGCATAATTCTATATAAATGTCAATGTTTTTGAAAAAATATAATGAAAAATGCACAAATATAGGTTACAATAAGACGTAACAATGAAAATAAGGAGATAGAATATGAGAATTTCGACAAAAGGGACATATGCATTGGAAATAATTGTGGATCTTGCAATGCATTCTTCGGAAGAGCATTTAGAGCGGCTGAAAAATATTGCAGCACGGAGAGGTCTGTCTGAAAAGTATTTAGAGAGGATTGTCAAAGCAATGAAGAATGAGAATCTGATTTTGAGTACAAGAGGAGCAATGGGAGGATATCGTCTTGCGAGAAGACCGGAAGATATTACTGTTTTGGACGTGCTTCGCTCTGTGGAAGGAGAGCTTGCACCGGTGGAGTGTCTGACAAAAGAGACGAATTGCGGGATTGCGTGTGAGGATTGCTTGACACGAGGAGTCTGGGCAGATATGTGGAGAGAAATCTTGGGTGTTACGGAGAATGTCTCAGTGGCAGATATTACAAAAGAGGTAGTTGACAGAGCAGGAGAATAGGTGTATAACATAAAACATGTAATACTTAGCAAAGTGGTAGGAAAAGGAAAATTCTTATGAAAATATCGACAAAAGGAAGATATGGACTGCGGGCGCTGGTAGACTTGGCAGGTCATGACAATGGAGAGCCAATTGCGTTGGCAAGTATTGCACAAAGGCAAAAACTGTCATTGAATTATTTGGAACAGGTTTTTAGTGTGCTTAGGAAGGCTGGAATTGTAAAAAGCCTGAAAGGGGTGAACGGAGGGTACCGTTTGGCAAAAAAGGCTGATGATATCACGGTGAAAGAAGTTTTGGAAGTACTGGAAGGAAAGTTCTCGATTGTAGATGAATATGCACAAGAGAAGGGGACAGATGACGTGCAAGAAGCGATTAAAACTTTAGTCTGGGATCAGATTAATACACGGGTGAACCAGTTGCTGGAGGAGAAGACATTGAAGCAGTTGATGGCATCATTTGCCGATGAAAACAGAAAGCAGAAGTCTATTTGAAGGAGGAATTACTTATGGGAAAAGTATATCAAAATGTAACGGAATTAATTGGGCATACACCTCTTTTAGAAGTGCAGAATATCGAATCAGAGCTTGGGTTAAAAGCAAAGATCCTGGTGAAATTAGAGCTGTTTAATCCGGCGGGAAGTGTAAAAGACCGTGTTGCGAAAAATATGGTGGAGGAGGCTGAACGCCAGGGAATCCTTAAGCGTGGAGGGACAATCATCGAACCTACAAGTGGAAATACCGGAATTGGACTTGCGTCCATTGCGGCATCAAAGGGGTATCGTGCAATCTTTACAATGCCTGAGACGATGAGTGTAGAACGGCGGAAACTTCTTCAAGGTTATGGCGCAGAGATTGTTCTGACAGACGGGAAAAAAGGAATGGCTGGAGCGATTGCGAAAGCTGGAGAACTTGCAGAAGAGATTGATGGGGCAGTTGTTCTTGGTCAGTTTATAAACAAAGCGAATCCGGCTGCGCATACCGCTTCTACCGGACCGGAGATATGGGAAGATACCGAAGGTAAGGTGGATATCTTCGTTGCGGGAGTCGGTACCGGTGGAACAATTACAGGAACCGGGGAGTATTTAAAAGAGAAAAATCCGGCGCTGAAAGTAATTGCAGTGGAGCCGGCGGCATCACCGGTGTTATCAGGAGGGAAACCAGGACCTCATGGTCTGCAGGGGATTGGAGCAGGTTTCATTCCGGAGATTTTGAATACGGAGATTTATGATGAGATTGTGCAGGTGGAAAATGACGAGGCATATGCAGCTTCCAGAATGCTTGCCCACAAAGAAGGGGTACTGATAGGAATTACATCCGGCGCAGCGCTTCACACGGCGATAGAGCTTGCAAAAAGAGAAGAGAATGCAGGAAAAACAATTGTGGCAATATTGCCGGATACGGGAGAACGATATTTGTCGACACCATTATTTGAGGTATAATTTTCAAGAAAAAAGTCATTGTAAAGTATGATACTTTGCAATGGCTTTTTTACGGCAATAAAGATTTTGCAGTATGCATAAAAAATAAAGGGAAAAATTGCGAACTATTTTGAATGAAATTGATTGACTTTGAACGAAAATGAATTTAAAATAGATTTAGAAGAGAGGTGTAAATATGCTGGCGGAAGAACGGTTTAACCGGATATTAAATATTGTAGAAGAAAAGAAAAGTGTCACAGTGACAGAATTGACAGAGCTTTTGGATACTTCCGAGTCTACGATACGAAGGGATCTGACAACGCTGGATAAGCGAAAAAAACTGATTAAGGTGCATGGCGGCGCGACGGCAGTCGATATGGAATATATGACAAAAGACTCTTCGGTTTCTGTGAGACAGGATTTGAACAGAGAAGAGAAGATAAAGATTGGAAAGTACGCAGCCGGATTGATCAGAAAAGATGATTTTGTCTATATCGATGCAGGAACAAGTACAGAATATCTCGTGGAGCAGATTTTGGAAAAGGAAGCAGTTTATGTGACGAATGGCATTTCTCATGCAAGAAAATTGCTGCATAAGGGATGCAGAGTATTTTTGCTCGGCGGAGAGCTGAAGAAAGAGACAGAGGCTTTGATCGGAGCGGAAGCACTGGAAAGCCTGGAAAAATATAATTTCACAAAAGGATTTTTTGGTGCGAACGGGATTCACAATGAATATGGAATCACCACGCCGGATCTCAATGAAGCTGCTGTGAAAGAAAGAGCGTTCAGACAATGCAGGAAAAAATATATTCTTGCAGATTCTTCTAAAATCGGACAGATTTCGCTTATTAAATTTGCGGAGCTGAAAGAGGCGGAGGTAATCACAACTAAGCTGAAGCAGGGAACCTATCAAAAGTACAAAAACATTGTGGAGGTGGATGAAGCATGATTTACACGGTAACATTTAACCCGTCTTTGGACTATGTGATTCAGGTGGATGACCTGACACTTGGGAGAGTCAACAGAACAACCAAAGAGGCGATATTTCCTGGAGGAAAAGGTGTGAATGTGTCGGTTATTCTCTCAAATCTGGGAATTAAGAGCAAAGCACTTGGGTTTATCGCAGGGTTTACCGGAAAGCAGTTGGAAAAGATGTTGACAGACTTTGGGTGTTACACAGATTTTATTGAGCTGAAGGAAGGGCTGACCCGCATTAATGTGAAGGTGAACTCGAACGAGGAAAGCGAGATCAATGGTCAGGGACCAAACATCGGTGACAGGGCGATTACAGAATTATTTGAAAAGCTGGATTGCCTGCAAAATGGGGATATCTTAGTACTTGCGGGAAGTATTCCGAACACATTGCCGGAGGATATCTATGAGAGCATCATGGAAAGACTACAGACAAAAGGGGTTCGTATCGTGGTGGATGCGACAAAGGATTTGCTGTTGAATGTTCTGAAGTACCATCCGTTTTTGATCAAGCCGAATAATCATGAGCTTGGAGAGATGTTCGGGGTCACATTAAAGACAGATGAGGAGATTATCACCTACGCGAAGAAGCTTCAGGAAAAAGGAGCGAGAAATGTGCTGATTTCCATGGCGGGCGACGGAGCAATTCTAATCACTGAGGATGGGGAGATTCATAAAGGACTTCCACCAAAAGGAGAAGTGGTGAATTCGGTCGGAGCAGGAGATTCGATGGTTGCAGGATTTTTGACAGGATATCTGAATACAGGAGACTATGAAAAGGCATTTAAACTGGGAATTGCAACCGGAAGTGCGACTGCATTTCTGGCATGGCTTGCAGAAAAAGAGGATGTTGTGAAGTTGTTAGACGAAGCAAAAGAGAACTTTGGATTGTAGGAGGGAAGTAACGTGAGAATCACAGATTTATTGAAAAAAGAAAGTATTGATTTAAACGGTGTCGTAACTACGAAAAAAAGAGACGATTGAAAAGATGACGTTGCTGATGGAAAAGGCGGGAATGTCAAAGACCTCGAAAAATACAGAGCCGGCGTATTCGCAAGAGAAGAAGAAGGAACGACCGGAATCGGGGAAGGAATCGCTATTCCACATGCAAAGACAGATGCGGTGAGTGGTCCTGGACTGGCGGCGATGATTATTCGTGACGGAGTGGATTATGATTCGCTGGACGGTGAGCCGGTACACATGGTGTTCTTGATTGCGGCGCCGAATACAGAAGACAATATTCATCTGGAGGTATTGAGTCGTCTTTCGATGCTGTTGATGGATGATAACTTCCGGGCAAACCTGATGAAAGCGTCTACAGTAGAAGAATTTTTAGGATATATCGATCAGGCGGAAAAAGAAAAGTTTGAAGAGGAGACGGAGGAAAAACAGGAGAAAGAAGAGAAAAAGAGATATCAGATTCTTGCAGTTACGGCCTGTCCTACCGGAATCGCACATACTTATATGGCGGCGGAAAGTCTTGAAAACACGGCAAAAGAGATGGGATATACGATCAAGGTGGAGACAAACGGCTCTGGCGGAGACAAAAATGTATTGACGGCAGAGGATATCGCAAATTGTGACTGTATCATTGTGGCAGCCGATAAAGATGTAAAAATGGCGAGATTTGATGGAAAACCAGTCATTGTCACGAAGGTTGCCAATGGAATTCACAAAGCGAAAGAGTTGATTGAAGAAGCAGAGAGCGGAAAGGTTGCAATCTATCACAGCAATGAAAAAGGAGAGGCGACCGGATTTCAGGAAGAGCAGGAAAGTATCGGAAGAAAGATCTATAAAAGTCTGATGAACGGTGTGTCTCATATGCTGCCGTTTGTAATCGGAGGAGGAATCCTGATTGCACTGTCATTTTTGTTTGACGGCGCAAACGCAGGAACTGATGTTTTCGGTACCGGAAATCCACTTTCCAAATTCTTGAATTTGGTGGGAAATGTATCGTTTGGCATGATGTTCCCGATCCTCTCAGGATATATTGCGATGAGCATCGCAGAACGTCCGGCATTGATGCCTGGTATCGTTGGTGGTCTGCTTGCGAAAGCAGGAACATCTGTGTTTGCAGCTGAGGCGGATTGGATCCCATCCGGATTTTTTGGAGCGCTGCTCGCCGGATTTATTGCAGGATACCTGATGCTTCTTATCGAAAAAGCATTTGCAAAGCTCCCAAGGGCATTGGAGGGAACAAAACCGGTGCTGATTTATCCGTTCTTTGGAATTGTATTGATCGGTGCGATCATGGTATTTATCATCAATCCACCTGTCGGAGCATTCAATCAATGGTTGTATGACGGACTTGCAAGTATGGGTGAGGGAAGCAAAGTGCTGCTTGGAGCTGTTCTCGGCGGTATGATGGCAATCGACTTTGGAGGACCGTTTAACAAGGCTGCGTATGTATTTGGAACAGCAGCAATCGCAAGCGGACAGTTTGATATTATGGCGGCGGTTATGGCTGGTGGAATGGTTCCTCCAATCGGAATCGCACTTGCCACGACATTTGCAAAAAACAGATTTACAGAGAGTGAAAAACAGACGACTGTTACCAACTATATTATGGGACTGTCATTTATTACAGAGGGAGCAATCCCATTTGCGGCATCTGATCCTCTGCGTATTATTCCACCGTCAATCGTTGGTTCGGCAGTGGCCGGAGCGGTCTCAATGGCGTTTGGATGTGGTTCAAGAGCACCGCATGGAGGTATCTTTGTAGTTGGTATTATGGACAATGCACCGATGTTCCTCGCAGCAATAGCGATAGGTGCTGTCGTGACGATGTTTGGAATTATTCTGTTAAAAAAACCAATTACTATTGAAAAATAGTGAAAAATATTAGATAATAGGGAAAGGTAAATCCTAATATTTACAGAAAAGAAAAGGAGATTAATTATGAAAGAATTTAGTTATGTAATTACAGATAGTGAAGGAATCCACGCAAGACCAGCAGGATTATTAGTAAAAGAAGCTGCAAAATTCCAATCAGATATTAAACTGAAAAAGGGAGAAAAAGAAGCAGATGCAAAAAGAATCTTTGGTGTAATGGGATTGGCTGTAAAATGCGGTGAAGAGATCGTAATGACAGCAGAGGGTGCTGACGAAGCAGAAGCAATCGCAGCAATCGAGACATTTTTAAAAGAGAACTTATAAGAAAAATAATGTTGAGGAAGGTTAAGCTATGATTACATTAACTGGCAAAAGTGTATTTGGCGGTGTATCAATCGGTAAGATTGCCTTTTATAAAAGAAATGAACAGCAGATTAAAAGATGGCATGTGGATGATACAGAAAGCGAAGTAAAACGTTTTGAAGATGCAAAGGCAAAGGCAGTTGCAGAACTTCAGGAATTGTATCAGAAGGCGATGTCAGACGTCGGTGAGACGAATGCGATGATCTTTGAGATTCATCAGATGATGCTGGAAGATTTGGATTACATTGAATCTATTATCAATATTATCACTGCACAACAGGTGAATGCAGAATATGCGGTGGGAACGACAGCTGACAATTTCGCAGCGATGTTTTCCGCAATGGATGATGCATATATGCAGGGACGTGCTGCGGATGTAAAAGACGTTTCTGAGCGTATTTTGAACATTTTGTCCGGAGCAGAAAAAGTTGCATTTGCGACAGATGAACCTGTCATTGTTGCGGCAGATGATCTTGTTCCAAGTGAGACAGTCCAGCTTGATAAAGAAAAAGTATTGGGCTTTGCTACGATGTATGGTTCTTCGAACTCACATACAGCAATTTTGGCAAGAACAATGAATATCCCGGCAATCATCGGTTTGGGCGAAGAGTTGAAACCGGAATATGATGGTAAATTTGCTGTCATCGACGGGTTTGACGGAAAGATTTATATCGATCCAGATGAAGAGACACTCGCTGCGATGAAGAAAAAGCAGGCTGAGGATATAGAAAGAAAGAAACTGTTGGAACAGTTAAAAGGCAAAGAGAATGTCACATTGAGCGGTCAGCACATCAATATCTATGCCAACATCGGCAATAGCTCAGATGTGGGAGCTGTTTTGAAAAATGATGCAGGCGGAATCGGCCTTTTCAGAAGCGAATTCCTGTATTTGGAGAATGAGACATTCCCGACAGAAGAGCAGCAGTTCGCTGTCTATAAGACAGTTGCTGAGAATATGGCTGGAAAGAAAGTTATCATCCGTACACTTGATATTGGTGCGGACAAGCAGGCAGATTATTTCAATTTAGATAAAGAAGAGAATCCGGCACTTGGATATCGTGCAATCCGTATTTGTCTGACTAAGCCTGAGATTTTTAAAACTCAGCTGCGTGCACTGTATCGTGCATCGGCATTTGGTCAGATTGCGATCATGTTCCCGATGATTACAGCAGTGTGGGAAGTGAAGAAAATTAAAGAGATTGTAGAAGAAGTAAAGGAAGAACTTCGCAAAGAAGGAATCGCATTCCGTGAGGATATGGAACTTGGAATTATGATCGAGACACCTGCGGCTGTTATGGTGAGCCGTGAACTTGCAAAAGAAGTTGATTTCTTCAGCGTAGGTACCAATGACCTCACACAGTATACACTGGCGATTGACAGGCAGAATCCAAAGCTTGACACATTCTATGATCCACATCATCCGGCAGTGCTTGCGATGATCCAGATGGCGGCAGACAATGCACATGCAGAAGGAAAATGGATTGGAATCTGTGGAGAATTAGGAGCAGATTTGGAATTGACAGAGACATTCCTGAAGATGGGAATTGATGAACTTTCTGTATCACCATCTATGATTCTTCCGGTTCGAAAAAAAGTCAGAGAGACAGAATAGTATAGAAAGAAAGTGTGTTCTTGAGATGGAATGCACTTTCTTTTTTATTGTGCTAATAAATGTTTATAAAAATAAGTAATGAATACTTTCATTTACTTTCCAGTAGTTGTCTGATAAACTTGTGAAGTAAAAAAAGGAAATGAGAGGCAGGAAAATTTTATGCTGGAAAAATTGTTTAAGTTAAAAGAAAACAAAACAGATGTCAGGACGGAAGTGGTGGCAGGTATTACGACATTTATGACAATGGCGTATATACTGGCGGTAAATCCAAGCGTGCTGTCGGCAGCCGGAATGGATCATGGAGCGGTGTTTACGGCGACGGCGATTGCGGCATGTATTGGTACTTTGCTCATGGCTCTGTTTGCAAACTATCCGTTTGCACTTGCACCGGGAATGGGACTGAATGCATACTTTGCATATACGGTTGTACTGAACATGGGATACACATGGCAGGTGGCGCTTGCGGCTGTATTTGTGGAAGGAATTATTTTTATTCTGTTATCAGTTACGAATGTGCGTGAAGCAATCTTTAATGCAATCCCGATGAATTTGAAATCTGCAGTAAGTGTCGGAATTGGTCTTTTTATCGCGTTTATCGGTCTGCAGAATGCAAAAATTGTTATCAGTGGTTCTACATTAGTGCAGTTATTCTCGCTGGAAGGTTACAACAGTACTTTGGCAGAAGGCGCTGCAAAGGCGACGATGAATGATGTTGGAATTACGGTATTACTTGCGGTGATCGGCGTGATTATTACAGCGATTCTTGTAGTAAAGAACATTAAAGGTAATATTCTTTGGGGAATTTTAATTACATGGATTCTTGGAATTATCTGTCAGCTGACCGGATTGTATGTGCCAAATGCAGAACTTGGAATGTACAGCTTACTTCCGGACTTCAGCAACGGTATTTCGATTCCGAGTCTTAGTCCGATCTTTGGAAAACTGAGTTTTTCAGGAATCCATATCGGAGAGTTTATGGTTGTAGTGTTTGCGTTTTTGTTTGTGGATATCTTTGATACACTCGGCACATTGATCGGTGTTTCCACAAAAGCAAATATGTTAGATGAAAACGGAAAACTTCCAAGAATTAAAGGTGCTCTGATGGCAGATGCGGTTGCTACAACGGCAGGCGCAGTGCTTGGAACATCTACAGTTACAACATTTGTTGAGAGCGCTTCGGGTGTGACGGAAGGAGGACGAACAGGTCTTACAGCAGTCACAACAGCGATTTTGTTTGGATTGTCGTTGTTGTTGTCACCAATCTTTTTGGCGATTCCATCTTTTGCGACGGCGCCGGCATTGATTGTTGTAGGGTTCTATATGCTGACAAATGTAGTGAGTATTGATTTCAGTGATTTTGGGGAAGCGATTCCTTGCTATATCTGTATTGCAGCAATGCCATTTTTCTACAGTATTTCAGAAGGAATTGCAATGGGTGTGATCTCTTATGTTGCAATTAATCTGTTTACAGGAAAAGCAAAGGAAAAAAAGATCAGCGTATTGATGTTTGTGTTAGCACTTTTGTTTATCGGAAAATATATCTTATTATAAAATATAGTTTTTTAGGGAAAGATGAGAGTCTTTCCCTTTTTTTAGAGCTAAAAACATGGTATTATAATTCATACAAAAGCAGCAGATAGGAGAAAAGAATGGCAATTAATAAGGCAATGCGAAAAGTATTGAAAGCACTTTCGTTTGATGGAATTGAGGTGGAGGCGTCCAGGCATTTGGCAAATTTAAAGGCGTTGGATCCGATGCGAATTTTTCATAAGACGATTGATTATAAAATATATAATGGAACACATGAGATTCCTGTGAGAATTTATCTGCCTGGCGAAGAGATTGAACACAAATATCCGGTTCTTTTATTCTTTCACGGCGGGGGATGGGTCACAGAGAGCATAGATAATTATGAGAGGATCTGTGCAAGGATGGCATCGGCGACCAATCATATTGTTGTGTCGGTAGAATACAGGCTCGCTCCCGAGTATCCGTTCCCGACAGGATTGGAGGATTGCTACGCCGCAGCGAAGGCGGTCTATACGAATAAATTTATTTTAAATGTGCATCCGGACGATATCACGATCATCGGAGACAGTGCCGGCGGTAATCTGGCGGCTGCAGTCTCTCTTCTTGCAAAAGAGAGGGGAGAGTTTATGCCAAGACAGCAGATTTTGATCTATCCGGCGGTGAATAACGACTATACGGAGACTTCTAGATTTCCGTCCGTCCATGAAAATGGAAAAGATTTCCTGTTGACGGCTGGAAAGATGCAGGATTATATTGATTTATATGCGAGAGATGAATCGGACAAACAGAGTCCGTATTTTGCTCCGATTTTGCAGAAAGATCTCACAGGACAGCCGAGGACACTGATTATCACCGCGGAATTTGACCCGCTTCGAGATGAAGGAGAGGCTTATGGTAAGGCGCTTGAGGAAGCCGGAAATGAAGTGGAGGTTCATCGTATCAAAGATGCGCTGCATGGATTTTTTGCACTGGGGATCAAATATTTTCATGTGCAGGAGAGTTTTGAAATTATGAATCATTTTTTAGGGGAGGTGTAAGAGATGTTTCATTCGAAAAGGTCATATTGGAGAAAGCTTGACAATGCCGCAAAATTATTTCCGGCGACAAGTAACAAAAAGGACACTCGAGTCTTTCGTTTTTATTGTATTATGAAGGAAGATGTAAAAGAAGAGATTTTGCAGCAGGCAGTGGAAAAAGCGCTTGAAAAATATCCGCTTTTTTTGTCGGTCATGCGAAAAGGCTTGTTCTGGCATTATTTGGAAAAGAGTAATTTAAAACCGGTTGTCACAGAGGAATTTAAAGAGCCTTGCAGCAATCTGTATGTGCGTGACAAGAAAAGCCTGTTATTCGAAGTCACGTACTATAAAAGGCGGATTAATTTTGAAGTATTTCATGTGCTGACGGACGGAACAGGTGCGACATGTTTTTTAAAGGAGATTGTCAAACACTATATTGTGCTGGCATATGGTGAAGCCGATATTCCACTTGATAAGGAGCATATCACAATTCAGGATCAGGAATCAGACAGTTTTCGAAAATATTATTCTGATTTACGGCGAGAGAAGAAGGAAAAGGTAAAAGCATATCAGATTAAGACTCTTCGGAAGGCGAGAGGACCGCTGCAGGTGACAGAAGCGGTGCTGTCGGTAAAAGAAGTGCTGGCAAAGGCGCGGGAATATCAGGTGTCGATGACTGTTTTTTTGACGGCAGTATTCCTTTGTGCGATCCACAGGGAGATGCCGAAAAGACAGGAAAAGCATCCGGTTGTTCTGATGGTCCCGGTGAATCTTCGCAATTTTTTTCCTTCAGATTCGATGCTGAATTTCTTCGGATATATTGAACCTGGGTATCGTTTTCGAGAAGGGGACACTTTTGAGCAGGTACTTGCACAGGTGAAAACATATTTTCAGGAGGAGCTTACGAAGGAAAGACTTTCGATGCGCATGAATGAGCTGATCGCGCTGGAGATGAACCCAATTCTGCGGGTGGCGCCGTTGGAGTTGAAAAATTTGGGGATTTTGGCGGGAGCAAAGATGGCGGCAAGTGATGTGACTGCAATTTTCTCTAATATGAGCGTTGTAAAAATGCCGGAAGCGTATGTCCCGTATATAGAGCGGTTTGGCGTGTATACAAGTACACCGAAGACGGAACTTTGTATGTGCTCATTTGAAGACAAACTTTCCCTTGGGTTTACATCGAGGTATGACAGCATGAATATTAAGAGGAATTTTTTTCAGATATTGTCAGAGCTTGGAATACATTCGAAAGTGGAAGAACCAGACTATCCGGAGGAGAGACTTGCGAGTGCGGCGGCTGTAAAATTTTTCGAGTGGTTCTCATTTGTCTGTATTGCTTTTGCGGTGATTGCGGCAGTGGTGAATATTACACTGACACCGGGAAAATATTGGGCGCTCATCGTATCAGGCGGAATCTTAAGTATGTGGACAGCGTTGGCAATCGGGTTTGTAAAGAGATATAATCTTTTGAAAAATGCAATGTGGCAGTTGATTCTGATCACGGTTGGATGTCTCATCTGGGATCTTGGAACCGGATGGCATAAATGGTCAATTGATTTTGTTTTTCCGGGAATTAGTGTTATAATAATGATATCCATGCTGATGATTACAAAGCTGCAGAGATTGGCTGCGAATGAATACATGATTTATTTTGTGATGGCGGCGGGATATGGATTTGTGATACCATTGGTTTTATTATTGACGGGAGTGCTTGGAGTTACATTTCCATCGGTTATCTGTGTGGGATTTAGTTTCCTGTTCTTTATGGCGCAGGTCATTTTTAAAAGACGGGAATTAGGGGAGGAATTAAATAAAAAGTTTCACATTTGATTAGTAAGGAGGAAGCAGTATGAAATGTACAAGATGCGGTAAAGAGATGACGATTAAGCCGGTGCAGTCCGGTACGGACGAAAGTGGGGAGCCTGTTTTTACACGATATGCATTTTGCTATGACTGCAAGATAAAGGTGAATCTGGACAAGCAAAAAGAAAGAGACACGCAGAAAAAAGCGACGGCAGAAGATGTGGTAGAGACAAAAACAAAGAGAAAGAAAAAGAGAGGGAAAAAGCTTCCTTCTGTTTCTCTTCCGAAAAGACGAGGCGGAAGAGGAAAGACGAAAACGAGGAAAGAAAGACGAGGCGGCGGATTACTCAAGTTCTTACTCTTTCTGATTGTTGTTGCAGTACTTGGATTTGCAGCATATACCTACCGGCATCCAATTGCAAAATTCGCACAGCAGATGTATGACAAGTATATGAATCAAACAGAAGAAAATCAACCGGAAGATTCAAAGAATGAGGATTTGAACATAGATTCCGGTGATGACAATAATACTGCCACGCCTGATTCAGACACAACGGATGAACCGCAGAATCAAACTGAGCCGGTAGATCAAACACAAGGGGACAATGGAAGCAGTACACCGGAAAGCAGTGATGATAAGACACAGGATACTCCGGCGACACCTTCTGACGGGACAGCAACGGAGCCGACATCATAGTGTATATAGAATAACAGAAGATGGAACATGTAATGTGTGAACGGGGAAGATTCCCCGTTCACGCATTTTTATTTTGCAGCCTTTTTGGCAAAATCAGTTGTTACAAGGTCTTCGTAAGGTGCCCGCTTAGTGAGTTCGTCAGCAGATTCCAAAATGTTTTGCAAAAGTTCAAAGCTTTCTTTTTCAAAAATTAGATTTTCTTTCCAAGTCTCCTGCTCATAGTAACGGGTCACAATCGTTGTGATAGTGGCTAAGTCTGTCTCTTTGAACTGTGGTGCAATGATTTTTGCAATTTCTTCCGGAGTATGTGTCTGCACGTAGTCCATTCCTTTTTGCAGCGCATCCGTGAATCCCTGAATGACGTCTTTATTTTTTTCGATATAGCTTTTCTTTGCAGAAAATGCGGTGTAAGGGACATATCCACTATCCTCGCCGAGAGAAGCGACAACATAGCCCTTTCCGCCTTTTTCCAAAGTGGTAGCTCCCGGCTCAAATTCAACAGATTAATACTGTTTACTGTACCTCTATACTAAAAATTTAAACCCACATAATTTGTGTGTGTTTTTATCTACATAGATTTCTTTGATTGTGGACTTCCAAAAGGCTTGTTTGTGTTCATCATTGAATGTTTGATACATTTCAAGCCAGTTACCTGAAAAAGTGTTAAGGAGCTCGGAGTACCTACTTAATACATCAGCAGATACAGATGAAGTACATTTGGATATTTCAGACTGCAACCGTTCATATTCAACATCATAAAATTCTTCGCTGATTCTCCCTTTTTGATACATTTTATTCAGTCTGTCTAATTCGTCTTCCAAACGATTTACGTTCACTGAGGAAGAGAGCTCCTTTTGTTGTTTCAAAGTAAGATTCATGTATTCTTTCTGTAAAGCATCAAAAATATTCTCTATCATAAAATTTTCAACGGTTTTTTCACTGATGAAAGCAGAAGAATGAGCTTTGTACTTTCGGATACAGGTATAAGCATATCGCTCTGAAATATTTCCATCCTTTAATCGATGCTTTTTGGTTCGACCTGAAAACTTTCTGCCACAAACAGGGCAGAGGATTAAAGAAGAAAATATGTATGTGTGATTGCTGTTTGGTTTTGTCTTTGATTGGGATACTTCCCGGATTATTTTATATTGCTCACAGGTTATGTATGGCTCACAATAGTTCGGATTTCCTTTCCATTTTCCGGCATATTTTTCATTTTTAAATAAGCGGTCAATTTTATTCCAAGAAGGATAACGTTCTCCGTATTTATCGTGAATGTATCTATCAACTTTTCGGATGGAAAAGCATTTGAAATAATACTGAAAAGCATCCTTTACAATATCACTTACAGCATCATCCTTTATAATACGGTTGTTTACTATTTTGTATCCATAGGGAGCACACATACCGCTTGTTACTTCACCAATAGATCTTTTGTAGTCAAGTACCGCCTTGATTCGCTCACTTGTGCGGTCGCATTCAGCCTGATTGACCGAAAGCATGATGTTAATGACCATCTGACCATTGGCAGTAGAAGAGTCATAGTTTTCAAAAATAGTTTTCCAATAACAATTGTGTGCTTGTAAAATTTCTTCGGTAATATTGTAGTCTTTGATGTTACGGAACCATCGATCTAGTTTGGTAACCAAAATCATATCTATTTTATTTTCTTTGACGTCGTTAAGAAGACGAGTCAGTTCCTTACGTTTGCTCATTGGTTTCCTTGCAGAAACCCCTTCATCTGCATAGACATCTACAATAACATAATTATTACGATTTGCATAATCTACTAAAACTTCCTTTTGAGCTGGAAGAGACAGACCATTTAGATGTTGCTCTTCTGTGCTGACCCGGATATAGATTGCACATCTTAACACTTTTTCTGACATAGTATTTAGTTCCTTTGCTTGAAATATCTAGATATTTATAAAATCCGTTACTGTATAAATAGTATAAGAGTATTTCTTCTAAAAAACAATGTATTTTATGGGGATTGTCCAAATTGGCAGAAATAAAAATATACTAAGGGTAAAAGAGACGCATCTAGGTAATATTGACAAGATGATGTAAATGTATATAATTATAAATAGACAGTTTCCTACCAAAGTTTATGTTTACATAGTACAAAAGATTCATATAAGATTTGCCTTATAATAAATTTATATGTGTATGGGGCGAATTTTATGAAAAATAAGGTAATTAAATTTTATGAATACAAAAAGAAGAAGAGGGGTGTTATTATGTGCAAGATATTAAAAGATATAAATGGGAAGACTGCATTGGAACTTCTTAATATGTACGACATTCCTTTAGAACCACCTATTCAATTGTCCAAGCTACTCCAACGGATTGGAATAGCAACATCTGGTATTAATTTTTCAGATATTGAACAAGAAGCTGGTTATCAGTATGGACAAATTTTAGGGGCGGCTATTTCAAAGGGTGAGAATTTGACTATTTTTTACCGCAAACAGGATACAGAGAACCGCCAAAGATTTACTATTGCCCATGAATTGGCACATTGTTGTTTACATACAGGCAATTTACAGCAAAACCATATTGAGTTACGAGAAGACACATCTTTAAAAAGTAGGAAAGAAATGGAAGCAGATATATTTGCAGGGGAATTGCTGATACCAGAGTCATCTTTAGTTAGAGTATACAATCAATTTTATCTTCCATCCCTAGAATCTTTGGCGAAGATTTTTAGTGTATCTACGAATGTTATGGCTGCAAGGTTGGATTACTTGTCCATGCCATATTTTAAGGATGCGGAAATTACATATACATAAGGAGTAGATAATGGAAGAAAACCAAAGAGACGATCAGGAACAAAATGATAATATTGCTGTTAGTGCTTTGATGGGAAAAATGGATGCAATAGGAAAGGTTGATTTTAAGGAAAACCATAAAACATCAGCAGCGAAGTCTATTATAAAAAACGCAAATAATAAGTTTTTGTTGGATGTGCTTTCTCCACAGATAAAGCAAAATGAGGAGAAGAAAAGGAAGCATAAAGACTGGTTAATGAAGGCAATGGGTGCATTTCTCCTCTTACAGTTTATCCTTGTAGCAGTAATAGTTGGTTATAGTGGTTTTTGGATTGTAAAGTCACATACTGATAAAAATCCGTTTTCTGATTCAACGATACAGTTGATTTTTACTTTTATAGGTGCGTATATTACATCTGTAGTTGTTGAATTGATTGCTATTCTTAAATATATTGTAAAGAATGTGTTTGATACATCGATTGCTGGTATGGTAAATAATTTTAAAGACGATAAAAACACATAAAAATAATCCCCCACTCAAAAGGGAGTAGTGGAGGATTATTTTTTGTGCATTATGCAATTAAATCAATTAAGTTATTACGAGTCCACGTTTGGATATGTTGGAATTACTCGCAAAAGGTCTAAAAATTTCAATTTTGGATCTTTTTGAATCTGATTACAAATAAGTGTCCCACATCTGGGACAAATCCCCAAAACCGCGTTAGATTTCCGTTAGTTATGTGTATGTATAGTAGATAGCAAAAAGATAGGACTATCAAAGAACAAATGTTCGATAAACTATTGAAATAAATGGAAAAATATAGTAATATTCAATTAAGGAATTTCGAACGTGCGTTCAAACAAAGCGAACACGGGAGGGGTACATATTATGGGAAACGATCACAAAAAAATAATTATTGTAATGGTTGAGCAGCTAGATGAATCAGATATAAGATTCCTGGTACAAATATATACCATTATCAAAAAGTATCTTAACAGGAGGGGAAGACATTAGTCTTCTCTTCCTGTTTTTAAGTTGCCAACTAATTTTGCACTGATATCCCTCAAAGTCTCTTGTGATTTTGGGGAGAGTTCTTGATATGTTTTCATAACAGCCTTGATGATATTATAAAGTTCATTTTCTCCATCATCGGCTAACAAATCTTCTACATATGCGGCAAACTCATCTTCATCAGGAAGAGAAACAAACATTTCACCTTCTCCAGTTCTGAGCCAATCTTCAGTTACTTTAAATTCTCGGCATACGGATTTAAACATTTGTTCTGTAACATTTCTGTTGCCGCTTTCTATGTTTGATATTGCTGTTCTTGTTACACCCAATCTTTTTCCAAATTCTTCCATTGTTAAATTTAAAGTTTTTCTAAGTTGTTTAATTCGTGTGTTCAATATGTCACCTCTTTTCTAATTTTAATTATACATACAAAAATGAATGTGTCAATGCAAAATGTCACAAAGATAACAAAAACCATTGACAAACGTATCTTTGTGACTTATAATGGTCACAAAGATACGGAAGGGGTGAGAAAAGCAATGTCAGAAGAATTGAAACGGTTAGTGGAAGAAACAGTTACCAATATGAAACAGATGGACAGAGAAAGTCTTTTGATTATGAAAAGTAATTCAGAGGTTTTGAAAATCAGAGATAGTCTGGACAAAACCAATTCAGAAAAGAGGGCGGGATAGGAGGTAAACAGAAATGTGGAAAAATAGTAGGACAACGTAACAAGTACAAACTGTACCACATACACATTAGCGAGGTGATTAGATGAATGAATATCAGACAAACAGAATCAAGCAAACATTGCTAGAATTGTTCGAACATCAGCATGGAGTAAAGGTGAAAATAGTAAAAACCTGGACTCAAGAAGAGGAAGAGGAACAGGAAAAGTAAGAAAGGAGAAGCGGATATGGGACAGATAGAACAAGTAAACAATGTAGAGCAGAAAATAGACAGAACGTTGTCAAATATGTGGCTTGATGCGATATGGATGCGGGATCAGTTAGGGGAAGAACATGAGTTGTATAACGATTTTCATAAATTGATGGGAGACATCAATCATGTACAGTGCCAGCTGTCCAGATACGCGGAAAAGAAAGAAATTCCGATGGATTATATCAAGGATGCAAAACAGCAAGTACAGACAGCCAAGCACAAGCCAATGAAGAGGTGATGAGATGTCAGAAGAGGACAGGGCATTCGTAAGGAGATAACAGGAAACCATGATCTTTACGAATGCTAGTCTGTCAAAGCATATTGGGGGACAGTGTGTTTTGACAGGCTGGACAAGCCTGAATATAAAAGACGGAATTACAGATTGCAGACAACAGAATATGGAATTGGAGGAGATTCTCCCCACGGTGTTACAGGTACAGCGATAAAAAAACTGTAGTATATGATAAACAAGTCCGGCAGAGGTACGCACAATGACAGGTCTGCTTCCACGTCATGAAAGTTGCGGTGGTTATGATATACGAGGCTTGGGGACTTTCTGAAAATCGTAATAAAAAATAAAATGTAGTGCAGGCAGGATGCAATACTCTTGTCTGCATATTCGTTGTAGAAAAAAAGAAAGCATAATAGGTAGCAGTGGCTGGGGAAGTGCCAGCCTTTAGACTATAGGATAGCGCTGTGTCTTTCTAAAACTACAACAGGAGGGAAACATGGAAAAAAGATATTATTGGATGAAATTAAAAGAAGATTTTTTTAGTACAACACGAATTAAAAAATTAAGGAAAGTGCCGGGAGGGGACACCTTTGTTTTGATTTATTTGAAGTTGGCACTGTTATCTTTAAACGGTCATGCAGTATTAGAATATGAACATTTGGAAGAAAGTTTTGAAGAGGAACTTGCCTTAAAGATAGATGAGGACGAAAACAGTGTCTTTATCACTGTAGACTTTTTAAAGCGGACAGGTCTGTTGGTTCCGATCGGAGATGATACTTATAAATTAATTGAAATTGAGCATTGTATCGGAAGCGAAACAGCGGCGGCGATTCGGAAACGAGAAAGCAGAAGACAACAGATATTGCCTCAAAGCGACAAACCATTTGTCATAGAAGAGGGACAAAGTTGTGACAATGTCACACAGGTGTCACATACAAATTATTCTGGAGATGTAAAAACAAATCATAAGAAAGGAAATAGTGACGCGATGGGAGAAAGCTGTGACAATGTCACACAGATGTCACACAAGTGTCACACGGTTGTCCCACAGGTGTCACAGGAGTGTCACACAGATATAGATAAAGATATAGATATAGAGAAAAAGAAAGAGACTTACGTCTCTAAAGAAAAAGAATTTCCCGAAAAGCGGTTTGAGGAGAAAGTGATTGATGAATTTATTGAATTACTTCTGCGAAATGAACCATTGCTCCGTGTACCAGTGATAGAGGAGCAAAAAAAGAAATGGTATGATCCAATTGAGAAACTGAGGGAAAGAGGCTATACAGAGGCTGATATTCTAAATACCATGCGGTATGCACTGACAAACAACTTCTGGAAGGCGCATATCCTAACACCGGAAAAGTTTAAGATAAAGTTTTCCCAGTTGTTGTTGAAATACCGCTCAGAGCAGACGCAGCAAGCAAAACCATCTTTCAACAATTTTACTGGCAGACAGTATGATATGGAACAGCTGGAGATGGAGCTGCTACAGACAGGCACTTCCACGAAAGTGTAAAAGTATATCACAACGTAAGCCATTGTCATGGCTGCACAATCAAATGAGCTGAATGGATGTGGTGCATCAGGACTGAAAAGGTTGGTGCATCACAGCACAAAGGCTGTTTTAGAAAAATGTACCAATATTCGGCACGGGAAGAGAGGAAGAGGGAAAGATGAAAGATACAACAGTATATACGATATGGAATGAAAAAGGCGGGGTAGGGAAGACGACAACGACAGTGAATCTTGCGAGTATTTTTGCGGAAAAAGGAAAAAAGGTACTTATAATTGATAATGATCCGCAGAATAACACAACACCATTTTTCACAAAAGCGAACGAAAATAAATATACGATTTATGATTTGATTAAAGAGCCACAAAAAATAAGACGCTGCGTTTACCGGACAAAGTATAAAAATATTGACATTGTAAAAGGTAGCAGCAAAATCAGAGACGATCTTTGCCAGATAGAAAGTATTGGACAAGCACTTAGTCAGATTTCAGGAAGATATGATGTGGTTCTGATTGATTGCAGAACTTCACATGAAAATCTTACTTATAGTGCCTTGCTTGCATCAGATGTCATCTTAACACCTGTTCTGCTTGATGGATATTGCAGGGATAATCTTGCAAGTGTCAGAGAGAAGGTGGAAGAAATCCGTCAATCAAAAGAAGAGATAAAATGGTTTGTATTTGCGAATCAGGTGACTAGCCAAAAAGCGCAAAAGGAAATCTATGTGGATATGGTAAACTGCCATGACTATCCATTTTTAGAGACTTGTGTTGTGAGACGTGCGGCGGTCAACAATGCGTTAAAGCTACGGAAGCCATTGATCCGACACGCTGGAATGAACCAGTCAACACTTGACTTTAAGGAGCTGGCAGAGGAGATAGAGAGCACCACGTAATGAGGAGGAATGAGAGATGCCAAAAATGACAGAGCTGTTTGGTCAGAAAGATGAAAAGAAGATTGACCGTAAATGGGTCACAACTTGGATTCATTATTCAAAGCTTAAGAAAAATCCCGGGCAGTACAAGGAACGTACAAGAGAGGTTGTGGAAGAACTAGCAGATATGATTGAGGCAGATGGGGGAGTGCTACAGAATCTGATTGTCCGAAAATATGATGCGGATCAGTATGAGATTGTTGCAGGACACCGGAGAACTTTAGCCTGTCAACTGCTTGTAGAAGAAAGGAATAAGAAAGAATATGCATTCCTTCCATGTGTGATCCGCAATGTAAGTGATGCAAAATCAAGATTTGCTCTTGTATCGACTAATGGATATGGTATCAAGACAGCTTATGAGACAATGCATGAAATTGAAGAGATGCTGTATCTGCTGGAAAATTATCCGGAGGAGTTCCCGGAACTACAGGAAAAGGGAAGGATGGTCGAGAAGTTAGCAAAGAGACTGAACATGTCTCGTTCAGTTATTTCCGACTACCAAAATATTTCACACAATCTTTGTGAAACAGGGCGTGAGATGTTCAAAGCAGGAGAACTGAATAAGAGTGCTGCTGTTCAACTTGCCGGAATGGAAGAGAAAGAGCAGGAGCGTTTGTTGAAACAGGGAGTTACCAAAGCAGCCGAAATCAAATCAAAGAAGAAATCACAAAACGAAGAAACTGTTAGACAAAAACAGAGTGTACCGAAATTCGGCACGGAATTGGAAGTCCAAGAAAGAAGTGAGTTCGAATCAATGGACTTTGGGAAATGTGAATCTGGAATCTGCCCACACTGTGGGAAACAGGTCAACAGTTATTTCAATGAAAAGAGATGTGGGGGATGTGGTGGAAAACTCAGATGGAAAGAGGAGAGCGGAAGAGGGATACGGAAAAATCTTGAGATGGATTTGATGGACAAAATTGAAGAATTTGAGCTGTTGGAGGTGGAGTGATGAAGATGTCAGAGAGTGAAAAACGTTTATGGTTAGATGGAGAACGCGGATTGAAACCATATCTTAGATTAAAAGGTAACGGTATGCCAAGCGGTAAAATCGAACAAATTGCATGGCTTTTACTAAATGGGAGCGGTTGTGGATTTTGTAAAGTATGCAGGGATAAACCGTGCGATATAAAAGACGGAGAGACTTGCACAGAAAATATTTCAAGATACATCAAAGAAATTGTTCTCAATGAACTAAATTAAAGTTTTGTGGAGGTAAGTTGTGAAAATAAAAGTAAAATGTCCATATTGTGGATTTGAGAATAATATCATAATCAATCCAGAGAATGTAACAGAAAAACAGATTATTCTTTGTGATTGTGATAACGGCGGATGCGATAGATACTTTGCTGCATTTGCAAAAGTAAAAGTACAATGCGAAAGCAAGGCGATTGAAGGTTGTTAGACAAACTGAAAGTTTGGGGGAGGTGAAATTATGAACCTGCTAGAGAAATTTTTGGGAGAGATAAAAGAGAAATGTGTGGAATTGAGCAAAAATCATTGGGGAGACGATGAGCGACATTTGATTGCAAAAGGTATACAAGCTATGTATATTCAAACAGAAAAAATTATCCGTTCTCACATGAACGATGTGACAACGACGAATGATGGTTGGATTCCGGTAGAAGAGGGGTTGCCGGAAGAAAATAAAAGAGTTTTGGTAACAGTAAAACATTCCGGGTGGATTGCCGATTTTTATTCGAATTGGGTTCCGGAAGAAGAGAAAATTAAGCATCCGGAAACAAGCGGTACATATATCGGTTGCATACACGAAAACAGTGTTTGGACTTTTGTGGACGAGGAAGGGCAGGATAATATATGTGATACAGAATTTGGACAAAACTTAGGAAGAGTTTACAATGTTGTAACACATTGGCGTCCAATTCCGGAACCGTACAAGCCTAAGAAACTGCAAACAGAGGAGAAGCCGGTACAATGACCGGCTAATTATGAAAAAGAAAATCTATATAAAAAACTAAATGTCTTTGTTTGATTATTACTATACACAGGATTTGTGATAATCCTGTGATGAAAAGATAGAAAGAATGTGAACGAAGTTTTAAAGATTTGTGAAAGGAGAGTAGGAGGATGAAACGATGGAGGAGTTAATAGTTGACTGCTTTGCTGGTGGAGGCGGAGCGAGTGTAGGAATAGAGATGGCGCTTGGAAGACAAGTGGACATTGCGATTAATCACGATCCGGATGCGATTTTGATGCACAAGACCAATCATCCGGATACACGGCATCTCACGGAAGATATTTTTAAGGTTGACCTGAAAAAATATGTACACGACAAACGAGTAGTTCTGATGTGGGCAAGTCCGGATTGTACAAGTCACAGTAAGGCAAAAGGCGGGAAGCCGAGAGAACGAGGATTGAGGATTCTCCCCTGGGCGGTATACAAGCACGCGAAGGTAATTTTACCAGATGTGATCATCATGGAAAATGTAGAAGAAATCAAGCAGTGGGGACCTTTGGATGAAAACGGGCATCCGATTAAGGAACGGCGTGGGGAAGATTATAAGAAGTTCATTATGGCTATGAAAAGTCTTGGTTATATCTTTGATAGTAAAGAATTGGTTGCAGCGGATTACGGAGCGCCAACAACAAGAAAGCGATGGTATGCAGTCTTTAGGAGAGATGGAAAAGATATTATGTGGCCAAAGCAAACACATTTTAAAGATAAAGAACCAAAATATGCAGAATGCGGAAAATTAATTGATTGGTCTGACCTTGGGAAATCCATATTTGGTCGCAAGAAGCCATTGACGGAAGCTACACAGAAAAGAATAGCGAATGGGATAAGAAAATATATCATTGAAAATCCTAATCCATATATTGTAAAAAATAAAGATGCTATTGCATTTCTAGTACAGTATCATGGCGAGCAGAAAGCCGGAGAATCAAGAGGGCAATTCTTAACAGAGCCTATCAGAACAATAGATACGAGTAATAGATATGGTTTAGTGACAGAGTTTATCACAAAATATTACAAAACTGGAATCGGGCAAGGATGTGATGAACCATTACATACTATTACTACATCGCCTGGGCATTTCGGCTTAGTATCTGCGTTCCTTATTAAGTATTACGGTACGGGATGCGGACAAGATTTAAGAGAACCTCTTGCAACAATTACAACGAAAGATAGATTCGGTTTAGTTAATGTAATTTTAAATATTGGTGGAGAAAAATACATCATTAAAGATATTTTTCTTCGAATGCTAAAGCCAGAGGAGCTAAAACTTATGCAAGGATTTCCAAGAGACTATATCATTGACCGGGATTATAAGTGGAATCGTTACCCGGTAGCAAAACAAGTTGCTAGAATTGGAAATAGTGTAGTGCCGATCATGGCACAGAAACTTGTGGAAACAAACTGTAGTTATTTGAAAGTTGGAGAGCGGACACCGATACCGATTGTGAAAATGCAAGAGAGCGGACAAATAGCGTTTGGATAATACAGGATTGTTACAAAGAAGAGGACGACAGAGAAAGTTACGATTTCGGAAAATTAGAGCTCTCGAATGATGAGCTTACAGATGACTTTATTGCGATGTTACAGGCTCAGAAAATATTGTATGAGAATATAACAGGGGATAAAGTTGATCTGATAGAATTTACACATATACAGAATCGACTTGTGTTTCAACACATCATTGAAAATGAGAAAAAGAGCGAGAGTAGGTGATAATTTGAGCTATGGAAGATGACGGGGAAGCAAAGTATGGCAATTGCTTTTTTTAAATAGAAAATTATGATATAATTCTTAAGTGAAGTATCACATTTTTAGCAGGTAAAAAGAGCAGTTTCTGA